>Ga0302326_10010797_pt1 | contig 19739 bp, 14 predicted proteins | sample Palsa_T0_3_FD_202264 | JGI IMG/M metagenome (GOLD analysis project Ga0302326, IMG submission 202264) | Peat permafrost microbial communities from Stordalen Mire near Abisko, Sweden - Palsa_T0_3 | ecosystem: Environmental > Terrestrial > Soil > Palsa > Peat permafrost | place: Sweden: Abisko...
AGGCAAATGACGCGGGCCGGGATACTTCGCATTGGTTGGAAAGCGCAAAAGGTCACACCGCCGGTGAGAAACCCGCCGCGCTGTTCACCTTGATCGAGCAGCTGCTGAAGATGATAACGCACTACACGGAACTCCACCATTTGATCTCCGGCCGCGACGGCGTTCCGGCGGAGCTGATCCAAAGCCATCCGGATAACGCCCAGATCAGCGATCTCTTCGTCCGTATCACCAAGAAAAAATTGGTCGATCACCGCACCGAGCGCTTCCGGCCATTCGGACAATGGTCGAGCGACCGGCAATTCCGCCATGAGTCTGAACAGGGCTTCTACGGCTGAGATGAAGCGTCCGAGAACCTCCGCGCCCCCACCTTCTACTTCATCGTAGGGCATGATGCCCTCGAAAATCGTTTGATTGTGGCCGGCCATCGCGTAACCAAGCAGGCAGCGTTGGAGTCCGATTCTCCAGGTATTGGCGTCCAGTTCCGGCAACTGAAGTGCCTTCCTATGGGCAGCGTCGATGCCCCAGCGGATTCCGCTTTTGGTGATCCACTGGCGAATCATGGCCATGTCTTCGTCTGTCAATGCGAACCGCCGGCGAATCGGCGTCCGTTCGAGCAGCGAGAATATCTCCGAAGCGGTGCAGCGGCCGCCGGGCAAGGCGAGTAAGGCCAGCAGGGTTTCGATGGTCGGAGAGGTGTTGTTAGCGCGCCGGTCTGCGACACTGAACGGAATAAATCTTTGGCTGTGCTCGGGATATCCGAATACGGTCTGGATGAAGGGCCCGTATTTTTCGATGTCCGGGGTCATCACCAGGATGTCGCGCGGTTTCAGCGTCGGATCCTGTGCAAAGCGTTCGAGCAGGTGATCGTAAAGCACCTCGATCTCCCTCAATGGCGAATGACAGGCGTGAATTTGAATCGAGCCATCGTCCGCGTTGGCCTCCTCTTTCGGTTTATCTTGTTCGCCGCGATGGCGGGCGTGGAGAATGTCTCTCTGCAGCGCATGGAGCATACCTTTACCATCCGGCTCGACGAATTGCGCCGGCTGTTCCTCAATGAGAAAACCGGCTCGTTCATCGAGCTCAAGCCGCACCTCGGTGAACTCGCGGTTCAATCTGCCGAGCGAGGTCAGAAGCGGATTGCCCGTGGGCAGACCGTCTTCCGAAACCGTCACTCCGCGGTCGGCGAGTCTTCGGAGTAACTTCGCCTTCATTTTGGGCGAAAGATCCGCTCCGTGGTACTCCTGCGAAGGATCGAGTAAGAAAAGGTTCACCTCGCAACGTTGCGAAAGTTCGATAAAGACCCGCAGGTAGAAAGGAGGCAAGGAGGATAGCCCAAAGATTGAAACGCGCTCGGGTAGGACGCTCTCCGATGGCGGCGAAGCCGTGATCGCACCGAGCGACGCGTGCATCCTCGCGAGGTGGAGAGGTTCGCCCTTTCCGACCAGCGTTCTCCACAAAATCGGCTGCCAATCGTTTTCCGTGCCGTCGCGTTCCCACTCCATCAGCATCTCAGGGCGGTAAACAAGATATTGGTCGAAAAGCCGGGCGATTCTTTCCGATAGTTGGAACGCTTTCAGTTCGTCCCCTCCGTCCAAGTAATTTTTGACCGGCGCGAATGCCTTCTCGGGCGTGAGGCCCGGCAGGAGGCGGCGTATTTTCCAGGTCATGGCCTCGACGGTGAATTCGTCCTCCTGCACCTTCCCGGAAAAATAGTCGTGAAGAATTCGTCCCACGAACGCACGCGGAAACGGGAACCGGCAATTCATGCAGATCGTTGAAATCTGCGCGATCTGAAGCGAAAGCCAGCGCGCCATACCGCGGCTTTCCACCACGATCACCTCTCGAGCCAGGGGCGAGTCCAGAGGCGTATCTAACGAAGCGGAGAGCTGAAATGCCAACTGCTCGAGCCGGTTGCTGGTATAAAGTTTCATTCCTGTGGCCGAAACCGGACCGGAGCTCGGTCTGAGCTTCTATTTTGCCATTTTATCAAATTATTGATATTAACATTTTCTGTTTTTACTATATTAACAGGAAATGAGATTAGTCAGGATGCGGGGAAAGCTTGCGGGTTCCGACGCGCCAGGCGCTGAGCTGAAAGAAGCAGTAGCAAAGACACGGTCGTAGGAACACGAACGGGTAGAGAGCTCGCTTGCCGACGCTTTTCATCACCATGGCAGGACGCAGTGCGTTAACCCCGTGCCGGGTTCAACCGCCGGATGCGGAAGACCGCTTGTCCGGTAGTGTGAGAGGGTCACGGTGCGCAATCGCCGTGACCCGACCCGATCGGTCGTAAGTAAGGCGTCCCGCCTTACCTTCTTCCGTGAGCAAACCCTCCCGGTTTGCCCTCAGCAGTAGTAAGCGGCGTCCCGCCTTACCGACCGCCTTCGAAATTCGCTTTGACTTAGCGCCATTCGGGTCAGTCAGCAATTCTTGACAGAGCGGAATACTCTCGGCTCTCGCGGATCCTTTGAAAGACTCCTCACAAGATCGTAGGAAGCTATGGTTACACTCAAATCGCAAATGCAACTCGCAATGCGATATCGCTGTATAAAGCGGGCCCCGTTTCGATCTTGAGGATAACGCGTTCCTCTTCGGGGAAGAGAAGCGCCTTGCGGTCCGCAAGATAGTAGAAAATATCCATGCTCCCGGGGCATTGGAACAGATCGGGTATTTCCGCTAGCACCTCTTCCTGTTCAATCGGGTCGAGCAGGGTGAAATTCCAAGCCATCGTCGTGAGTTTGAGGATCATTTCCTTCGATTCGTAATCCGGTGCGGATTCCAGCAACGGTTCGGCTACCAGCCAGATCATGTCGGAAACCTTTCGGTGACCCGGCGGATTGATCCGAACTTTCATGCCGGGCTGACTGGCGCGGAGCCCGGCGGCCATCCGCTCGAGTCCTATTCGACGGACCGGATCGGTAACGGCGCTTTCGCCGTTGTGCTCTTCGCCGTCGAGGGGCTCGAAGTTATCAGCGGCAACGATGTAATGGTAGCCATCTTCGCCGCACCGGGCTTCGAGCGCCCGGAGAATTCTCTCGACGCGTGCCGGAGAGTCCGACGGCCCCTGGATGTAGAGTGGTTTGTCGTTTTGACCGAACACAAATCGCTCACGGCAGTGCGCCGTTGTGATGCCGCCGAAAACGCGACTCGCCTTTTTGTAATCGGCGGCCGGCGAAAACCCGAGCCCGCTGGCATAGCTGATCGCGTCCTCGGTCAACTTGCGCGCCGCCTCCGGCGTCATTCGCACCGAGTTCCCATCTGGGAAGAGCCGATCTATAAGGCTTTCCTGGTAATCGGCAATACTGTGGAAGTGGTGGAAACCCGCGTCTTTCACACCCAGGCAAAATACGTCGAGCAGGAAAAACCCAGCCTCAACGCCGCCGTCGGTCTTAAACCTGCCGACTACGAGATAGCCACAGCCCGAATCGAAAAGGTTGGTGGAACGTAAGGCTTCGGGAAAATGCTTCATATGGACTTTAGATACAAGATGTGGTGGTGGCACCGCAAGGAATTCCTACAGATTGTAGTTGGCGCTCGTTCGCCGTTCACCGTTCGGCGGTCAATCGTTCGGAGGGCGCAGTCGGAGTTCGCCGATCGGCGTTCACAGAAAGTACGGATGAAGCATGGCATTAAACATTCGAAACCGGGAAGCTTCTTGATCTGACGCTGGCCAACAAGCTTCTCAATTTCAAAGTAGACCAAGAGTTCCATCGAATGGAATGCTTGTGGCTGATTTCAGCGAGTAAGAAGAAATAAACCACAGATTACACCGATTGCACAGATGATGGATGGGTCAGGGGAAGGGGCATCAAAACGGCGTTTCACGCTACGCTTGGAACGGCGCGGAGATGGATTGGAAGCGGTCATCGATTGGCGAAATGTACAAAGTATAAAAGCCTACGGACGCTCACCGTTAACTCATTTCTCTGGAAGTAATTCCTGTTTTAGCAGGTGACTGGGGATGGACGTAAAGTGTAGATCGCGGTGAACCAAGACAGCATCGTACTCAACAGCAGCGGCTGCGATTAGTGAATCGATAGTGGGCAGCCGAGCTGTCGCGGCGCGGCGCAGTTCAACGGCTTTCAAACAAAGCGGAAGATCTATTGAGACAATTCGCTCAAACAAGGGCAGATAATCCTCCCACTCTTGCTCGAATACCGTATCGCGTCCCTCAGCTCTGAGTCTTGCCCAGAGTTCAACGCTCGTCAGGACGGACAAACCCATTTCGACAGCCGGTTCACGCAACAGCTCCTCTACGCGTTGCCGGCCAGGTTCATCGAAAAAGAAGGCGAAAAATGCCGAAGAATCCAGGAGGTGAGTCACTGCAGTCCTTCCTGTAGATCCTCAAGGACACGGTCCTCGACCAAGGCCTGGATCGGAACACTGCCCGCTCGCAAGTGCCTTCGCCCTCTGCCCGCCAGGCGTCTTGCCAGTTCCGCGCGATTCGGAATGATCTTCACGACGAGAACACCGGTTTCGCCTTTAGTCCAATCCAGCTTGGTTCCGGGCGAAATATCCAATTCTCGCGCTAGTTCCGCGGGTATGGTGATCTGATTCTTTCCGGTGACCGTTGTGATCATGGATAAAACTGTAATCAAGGATTTTCGACTTTGTCAAGGAAGCAAGGCTGTTCTGGTGTCCGGTCTGCGCGCGTTTTCGTTAGGACGTTCTTGGCAAACTTTGACCAATCGTGTGTTTCTTGTGTGTGTGTGTGTGTTTCAATGCCTGGATTTGAAGAATTCTGACGTTCAGTGAGGTTCTGTGAGGTTCTGTGACTTATCGTAACACGTTTGTAACAAGCGACTTGCCACCATGTCCCCGCCGGGAATCGAACCCGGATTTAAGGTTTAGGAAACCTCCGTTCTATCCGTTGAACTACGGAGACAATTGATTATGAACTACTTACGTCGACAATGAACGATCTACCCATCAAAGCTCGACTAAAAGGTCTACTTTGTCCCTGCTCATGCTTGCTTGTTCTGCGATGTCTTAGTATCGCAGGTTTACCTTGCGCGCAATGAGCGGACTCCGGGTGAATGCAGTTTGTTTGACCTTTGTGTCGGACTACGAGCCGAAGGATGCTGTTGAGTGTTCCGAATCGGATGGAACTATTGTCCGAGCTTAGGCGCTCGCTTACCGAACGTTATTGAGGAATTCCTCTAGCGTAACGCCAATGTCCTTGATGATCTGTCGCGGAACCAAGACAGCATCGTACTCAACCGCGGAGGACAATATTATCCAACTCTCGAGACAGTTCCGCTGGTATGGTGATCTGGTTCTTATCGGTCATCGAAGTTTACCTTCTGCGTTTCCAGCTGAGGCGCAGCGGTGCGTCTTTCGATTCGACTGCATTAATGATGGCCCGGGCGGCATGGGACGGGACCGCCAGCCTGATTGACGTGGCGGGCTTCTGTCTCCGCGCGACGCTTACCGGCGGTTTACTGATAATCGGGAAGCCGCGTCTTTGACTCCTTGATCGAACGGCCGGCCCAGTCCGTGCGGAACGTTTCGGGTTCGACTACTCCACGTAGCGGGTCAAGCGATTCCCTGCTCGCAAGAGATAGACATATTTCCATGCGGTTCGCAGACCAGCGCGATCGAACCGTGGCCACGAAAAACCATTTGCGAATGCACCAAACGACCGGCGCCGTACTGCCAATCGCTTAAATACTGACTGACAATCCATTTTTCGATCTTTCTCGCTGCCCAATTTCTTCTCCCCGGTGACCGCGGCTCCTGGAGCGTCGCGTGTTAGCGCGACGCCCCGTTAATTCGCAATCTGGAACAAACGAAAGATGCAGCTCGATTGGATTTCCCCCCCAGTTGTTAGCCACACGAGCCCCCGATCTCCTGTAGCGATGACCCACTCCAATCGAGCTGCGCTCTTTCATCTATCCTAGCTGGTAGCCGAACGGGGCCTAAAAGAGCATCTCTCATGCCATAGCATTTGAATCGCTGTTTTGCCTCGAGACTCGCTGGAGCCCGGCATTTTCCGCCAAGTTCGAGAGCAAAACTGCCCAATGGCTGGCCAAAAGGCGCCACTTGCCTGCCTTCGAACTCACAGTCGTCCATTCGTTTGGTTGAATTGATGGCCTTTTTTTCCAGTGTTCACCAAGTTGCCGATTCGAATGCGTGATCTGGTCGTCGAGAATGTTGGCCCGTAAAGGAAGAGAGCTGATTTCTCATCTCGCGGGCTCGCCTCAGGCACAGTCTAGCGGTAGTTTTCGTTTGAATCCACCAAACCTGCTTTCCATGGAGAGAGTCAAAGAAGCTAAGCGCCGGATTGAAGAGTTAAAAACCGAAATTGCCGAACATGATCGACGCTACTATCTGGAGGCGGCGCCAAGCATCAGCGATCAGGAGTACGACCGTTTGTATCGGGAACTGCGTGAGCTCGAGGAAAAGTTTCCGGAGCTGGTAACGCCGGATTCACCCACTCAGCGGGTTGGGGGAGCTCCGCTTGAGAGTTTTCTTCAGGTGACGCACCGGACTCCGATGTTGAGCTTGGACAACACCTACTCGGAGGAAGAGGTGGCTGATTTTTTCCGGCGGCTGCAGCGGTTAATTCCCGATGAAACCATTGATGCTGTAATTGAGCCCAAGGTCGATGGCGTCGCGCTTTCGGTACTCTACCGGCAAGGGAAGCTCGAGTATGCTGCAACACGAGGAAACGGTGTTGTTGGGGATGATGTGACGCGAAACATTCGGACGATCCGAGCAGTGCCGCTTCGGTTGAGGGGTCCCGCGCCCGAGGAGGTTGAAGTGCGCGGTGAGGTTTTTCTGCCCAAGAAAATATTTGAAGCATTGAATGTTGAACGGCAGGAATCCGGGGAGCCGCTCTTTGCCAATCCCCGCAATACTGCAGCCGGTAGTTTGAAACAGCTTGATCCGACGCTCGTGGCCAAAAGGAAATTGAGCGCAATATTTTATGGTTTCGGACTTTTGACCGGAGACAATGTGGTTACGCATCAGGAGGCGTTGGAGCGGTTGAAAAAGTGGGGTTTGCCAACGCACCATAAGATCTGGACAGGCCAATCCGTGGAAGCGGTGATTCAGGCGATTCAGGAATTAGGTCGAATCCGGCAGGAGTTCGAGTTCGAAATTGACGGCGCGGTGGTCAAGGTCGACCGCTACGACCTCCGTGAGCGGCTCGGTTACACCTCGAAGGCGCCGCGCTGGGCGATGGCATTTAAGTATCAGGCTGAGCGCGCCGAGACCCGAGTGCGATCGATTCAGGTTTACGTGGGACGCTCTGGAAAATTGACTCCCGTAGCGAATCTTGATCCTGTCTTCGTGAGCGGGACGACCGTTTCTCGTGCGACGCTGCATAACGGCGATGAAATCCGGCGAAAAGACGTTCGTGAAGGAGATATCGTTGTCATTGAAAAATCAGGCGAGATCATTCCGGCTGTTGTCGAGGTTTTGAAGGACCGAAGAACCGGAGAAGAACCGCCCTTTGAAATGCCGGTCAAGTGTCCGAGCTGCGGCGAGCCTGTGGTTCGACTGCCGGGGCAGGTGGATGTTCGATGCACGAATGTGGAGTGCCCCGAACAAGTGAAACGGCGGTTGGAACATTTCGCGCATAAGGGTGCGCTCGATATCGAAGGGTTGGGAGAAATGATGGTCGAGCAATTAGTCGGAAAAGGTCTGGTGAAGCGGGTCGACCAAATTTATGAACTCGATGACGAGAAATTGAGCGGACTCGAGCGGATGGGCAAAAAGAGTATTTCGAATCTCTTGGACGGAATTGAAGCAAGCAAGAAACAGCCATTCTGGAGGTTGATATTTGGGTTAGGGATTTTGCATGTGGGCGCGACCGCCGCACGTGAGCTGGCGAACCATTTCAAAACTTTGGAGGCGCTCCAAAGCGCGTCGCTCGATGAATTGATTCGTGTTCCAAATACTGGCGAGGTCGTTGGCGCGAGCATTCGCGATTGGTTTCAGAACCGTGATAACAGCACGCTCATCAAGGCGCTTAGGGAGCATGGATTAAATTTCGGAGAAGGAGACCGCCCTGAGACAAGAGGCCTGGCGCTGGGTGGTACTTCCTGGGTAATCACCGGCACATTGAGTGAGCCTCGCGAGGTTTTTGATGAATTGATACGCCGGCACGGCGGCCGCGTCACCGCAAGCGTGAGCAAAAAGTCCACCTACCTGCTTGCAGGTGAGGATGCGGGAAGCAAGCTGGATAAGGCACGCAAGCTTGGAGTCGAGATTGTGGACGAGGGAAAGTTCAGGGAAATAATTGGCTGAACAGTGGGCCAGGCGCGCGCCGGATGCCGAATGCCGAACGTTGAATGCCAGCGCGCAATCGCTTGACTTCCACGGGTGTCTCGCCTAAGGCGTATTGAATTTTTCATGGCCAATCCTCAATCGGCAGGCGGGCAGCCAAAATATCGGCGGATCGTGCTCAAGCTGAGCGGAGAAGCGCTTCGTGAGCCTGGGAGCTATGAAGCAATTTCCCCGCTCATTGTGAACGATATTGCGAAACAGATTCTGCAAGTGCGCGATCTTGGGGTAGAAATCGCGATCGTCATTGGAGGTGGCAACATCTGGAGGGGACTCGCTGCCAGTCATCGCGGGATGGATCGTACAACCGCTGATTACATGGGGATGCTGGCGACGGTGATCAACGGGATGGCGCTCCAAAGTGCTTTGGAACAAATCGGGGTTGTTACCCGTTTGCAAACGGCAATCGAGATGGCCAACGTCGCGGAACCATTCATTTTGCGAAAAGCGATTCGGCACCTCGAGTTGGGGCGCGTGGTGATTTTCGGCGCTGGAACCGGCAATCCGTTTTTCTCGACCGACACCACGGCAGCGCTGCGAGCAAGTGAAATCCGGGCTGAGGTCATTCTGAAAGCGACGAAAGTCGATGGTATCTACGACAGCGATCCGAAGATCAATCCGAACGCGATCCGGTACGAGACGGTCACCTACACGGAAGCCTTGGGTAAGCGACTCAAGATCATGGATTCAACGGCGTTCAGTCTTTGTATGGATAATAAGGTGCCGATTATCGTTTTTGATATGGCGACGCCGCAGAATGTTAAAAGGGTAGTCTGCGGTGAGAAAGTGGGTACTCTAGTGACGGCGGAGTGAAGAAAGCGTTCGGCGTTCGCCATTCGGCGCCCGGCATGCGGTCGGTGCGTCTCAACGATGAACGGATCGAACGGTGAACAGAGACATTTCCTTATGACACCTGACGAGATTTTACTGGAGACGGAAGAAGCGATGGAGAAAGGGCTGGAGTACATGCTCCATGAGTTTGCCGGAGTGCGAACCGGAAAGGCGTCGCCTGCGCTCGTCGAAAACATTGACGTCGATGCGTACGGCGCCTCGATGAAATTGAAGCAACTCGCGTTGATCTCAACGCCGGAACCGCGTTTGCTGTTGATCCAACCTTTCGATGCTTCCGTCACGAAGGATATCGAAAGAGCGTTGAAAGAGTCGAAGATCGGGATTACTCCGGCCGTGGACGGGAAATTGATCCGATTGCCGATCCCGGAACTTTCGGAGGAACGGAGGAAGGATTTAGTCAAGACTGTTCGTCACATGGCCGAAGAAGCACGAGTTCGTGTCAGAAGCAGTCGCCGTACCGGGATCGATGAAACCAAGAAGATCGAAAAGGCCGGGGAGATCACCGCAGATGAACGTCACGATCTCGAGGACGAGATTCAGAAATTAACGGACAAATTTGTGAGAGAAGTCGACTCTCACGCGGAAACCAAGGAAGTCGATATCATGAAGGTATGAATCGCCTTTGGATTTGTTTTCTCGCCGCCGTATTTTGTTTGTTCTCTCTGAGCGCGGAAGGTCAGACACCGAAACCGAAAACGGCAGTTCGCGCACCTTCGGTACCGCGGCCGGCGCCCGAATTTCTGTGGAGTGGCGTGAACGGAAAAGTGCGCAGGCTGAGTGATGTGCGAGGCCATCCGGTCGTGCTTATTTTTGCGGAAAATCCGAGCCAAAAAACATTCGTTAAACAGATCAAGGAATTGAACCGCCGCTCAAAACAGTTGGCGACGCAGTATGCCTTGTTCTTTGTCGCATTTACCCGCGAGACCGGGCTGGTCACCCGCACCGATATTCCATTTGTTATTCTGCCTGATCCCGGCTCGGTAGCGGACGCGTATCGAGTCGGCGACTTTGGCATAGCGGTCATCAGCCCCGATGGGAACGTCGACTACGCGACCGATCGCGTGATCACTGGTCAAAGAGTCCTCGATATCATTGTGAACAGCTATGCGGCGCAGGTCCACGCGCGAAGGCTGTAGCGGAACCGGGTCGGCGGGTTGCCATACTGGCGTCCGCGGAAGGAAGATCGCTTTTGGACAGAGCCATGCCGGCGACGGGATTCCAGTTTTCGGTATCCAAATTTAGTCGCAAAGGAACTGCTATGGCCGCGGTGCGGTATAGAAAAGTTATCTTGTTTCAGAATCCTTCGAGCGGGGCTCCGAATCCGGAGACGCGCCGTCGGATCCGGGAGCGTTTGGAAGCCATCACTGATTCGTTGGTCGAAGTGGTTGTCGATCGCGACCTGGATTTGGCGGGACGAGCCGCTGAAACGGCGCAGGAAAAGGCGGACCTGGTCGTTGTCGCGGGCGGCGACGGGACGGTTCGAGAGGTGGCGGGAGCTCTGGTGAGCACCGATGTAACACTGGCCATTGTTCCGCTTGGAACTTTCAACAATCTCGCCCTGAGTCTGAAGCTGCCGGCTGATCCCGACGCGATTTGCGATCTGATAGAAGCAGGTGTCACGCGACGCATCGACGTCGGAATCGCGGACGAGCAGCACGCGTTTTTTGAGGCGGCCGGAGTTGGCGTTGACGCCGATTTATTCCCGATTGGCGAAGAAGTGAAGAGCAAGCGATTCGAAGGGATTGGACGCGCAATCCGCTTGGCCCTACTGCATCGCCAGGCGTCCGTGGAACTGCAATTCGATCGCCCAGTGTTTGCCGCCTATCAGAATTCGTTCCAGGGAAGCGAGCCTCTGAAAAGACGGCGCCGTCGATTTCGGGGACGAAAGAATGGAGTCAGCCTAAGGTGTTCGTTTGTAGTAATCGGGAATGGGCCTTATTACGGAGGGAATTTCAACGTCTGCCCGGGCGCGATTCTGGACGATGGCCTCTTTTCGATCGGCGTTTATCGAGACTTCAGCAAGGTGGAATTGGTGCGTCACTTTTGGTCCATCAGTGGTGGTCATCGTCATTACAACCCCAAGATGGAAATGTTTGCGGCGACGCGGGTGGAGATCTCGTCCGCAAAGCGTTTATCCGTACACGTCGATGGCCATCCGATCGGGACCACGCCGGTGCGCTTTGATGTGCTTCCGAAGGCGCTGAAAGTCATTACCGCGTAATCGTAGAGGAGGCTTTCATCCAGGTGGACCTCGTGTCCGCTCATGGTTAATCAGCGTCCAAAGAATCGATAACCATCATGAGGACGATTGATGGGGATCGCGGGACGCCGCGCTTATTGCGCATGGAGAACCTGGAGTGCGGCGCGGGCCGCGGCAGTACGGGTTTCGACGCCAAGTTTCGTAAAGAGATTGTTGGCGTGCTTTTTTACGGTGTTTATCGAGGAATCCAGGATAATCGCGATTTCCGGGTTTGTTTTTCCTTCGGTAATCCAGTAGAGAACTTCTGCTTCGCGAGCTGTGAGGCCCAGGGCAAGCAATGCCCGCGGACCTCGATCGCCGTTGCGATGCTCGATCCGCATCAGCGAGAGGCTCCTGGATGTCGAAAGTGCGAAGTGATCTATCTGGATTTCGCCGCGTTTTTTATTTGTCACATTGAACGGCTTGTGATTGTCAGGCCCTGTGAGCCAGGTATGCATTTCAAAGGGCAACCGATGTTTCGGAACGGCTGAGAAAAAGGTATCAAGGAGCAGTTGCGCCTGGCGCGTTGCGAAGAGAACTTCTCCGTGACGGTTGGAGATCAACAGCGCTTGTTCGAGGGATGTCTCCAACTGCTTCTCAGCGTCGAGCCGAAGTTCGATTTCCTCCGCCAGTTCCTCGTTTTTTTGCATCAGGCTTCGATTCATTGCTTCAAGCTCCGCTTGCAGTTCTCTGATGTGAAGATGAGTTCGCACCCGAGCCAGGACTTCCTCCGGCTGGATCGGCTTGGTCAGGAAATCAACTGCGCCCGCCTCAAACGCTGCGAGCTTTTTGGAAAGTTCGTCCGCGGCGGTCATCATGACGATCGGGATATGTTTCCATGTATCTCGCGCCTTGATTCGGAGGCACGTCTCAATGCCATCCATTCCCGGCATCATCAGATCAAGAAGGATAAGATCCGGGAGCTCTAACTCCAGCTGTTCGATCCCTCGAAACCCGCTATCGGCAACCAGGACACGACAACCCGATTCGTGCAAGAATCCCAGCACAACATCGACGTTCGCCGGGACATCATCGACTACCATTACGGTTTTCATCAAGGTTTCTGTTCTACTCCATGGAACGGGCATTGTTTCTTTTCTGGGCCGCTCGCTGAAGAATAGTTTGGATCGCGCCCATGCGAAATTCCGCGGCGATGAGTTTCAGCCGTTGGCAGAATATCCGGTAGGCACCATCCGAGGTGCCGAGCGCGTCGATTTGAGTGCGCAAAGCCATTACGTCGCCGCGTTGTGCAAAGAGAATAAGTTGCTGAATTTCTTCCGGGGTCGGCACCGGCTCTGAAAGAGGTTCATCGATTGCCTCCTGAGTGTTGGCGAAGCGTAGCTCTGAATCTCCCGGGGCGTCTGTTGTTTCTGGTTTTCTGATCCAACGCAAATCGAGGTGCGAAGCCAGGGCTGCAAAGAGCTCGCCTTCCCGGACGGGCTTCGGCAGGAAATCGTCGAAACCCGAAGAGATTGCTTTGTGCCTGTCATCTTCGTAGACGCTGGCAGAGCAGGCGATCAGGATGAGATCACGGAGCTTCAAGCCGGTGCGGATTTCCAGGCACATCGAATGGCCATCCATGTCGGCCATCCGGATATCGGATATCAGAGCCGCAAAGTGCTCTCGACGGACTAGATCCAGAGCTGATCTGCCCGAAACTGCCTCGGTCACTTTGAATCCGACGTTTTCGAGAAGCTCTTTGAGAAACTTTCGGCTCGTTTCTTCATCGTCGACTACCAGAAGTTTGCGTCGAGCGCCCTCGTAGCCGCTAATGCGGCCGTTGCGAGCCTCCGTTTGCGAAATGGAGACCTCGTGGACGGGCAAATCGAACCAGAATATGCTCCCTGACCCGACGAAACTCTTTAGATGCAACTCGCCGCCAAGAAGACCGATGATTCTTTTGCTGATATAGAGACCGAGTCCGACGCCTTGGGCGGCTCGATCGTTGTTGGACGCCTGGAAAAACGGTTTGAACAGATTTGGAAGGTCTTTTTCAGGGATCCCTTTTCCCGTGTCCGTGACCTCGAACCGGATGTGATTGTTTATTCGCTGGACGCGCACGGCGACCTCGCCGGCGTCGGTGAATTTGATGGCATTACCGATGAGATTATAGAGCACTTGCCGGAGACGGACCGGATCTGTTCCGATCCCGTTCGGGATCGCGCCGTCCAGAGAGAATGTAAAGCCGAGCTGCTTTTGACCAGCTCGGAGTTGAAACTCGTCCACGAGCAACCGAAGGAAAGGTCTGAGCTGCAACGGGTGCATACTCACTGTCACTGTGTCCGCCTCGATCTTCGAAAGATCGAGCACTTCGTTGATCATTTCCAGAAGGTGCTCACCGCTCGCAAGAACGGTTTTGAGCTTGTGAGATTGATCTTCGGGTTGTCCGGCGCCCCTTAACAAAAGCTGGGTATAGCCCAGGATACTATTCAATGGGGTGCGCAGCTCGTGGCTCATGTTCGCGAGGAAAACGCTCTTCGCGCGATTGGCGGCTTCGGCCGCTTCCTTCGCTTCGACCAGTCGCTCCTGGCTTTCGCGCAATTCTGCGGTCCGAATCCCGACGATTGAAATCAATTCTCGTTCACGTCGCTTGAGTTGCCAGAATCTCCAGCGAACTAACCCTGCGATGCCCAAGAGGGCGCCGACCGCATAAATACAATACATCCAAACGGTCCGATACCATGGCGGGAGGACGCCGATGCCGACGACGAACTCCCGGCTGTCTGCTTCGTTGCCGTCCCGCGCGATCATGTGTAACCGGTAATGGCCTTCATTCAAAGCACCTGACTGCCAGACTGGCTCAGAAAAAAAACTTGTCCAATTCGCATCGACGCCTTCCAATCTAGATCGAAATCGCATTTGGTCCGGGTTCGCGAATGTGTCGGTTGCGAACCGGATTCGAAAATTCCGCTCGGAATACGGAAGTCGGAGCATTCCGCCGTTGTTTGGTGGAAGGAGGGCTTCGCCATCGTTCGTTGTTGCTTCCTGCGCGTAGAGATTGAACGAAAAAGGCTGCGGGAGACTCTCGGGATTCTCTATACGGGCAACGCCGTAGGTTCCGGCAACCCAGAGCACCGGACCTTGCGAGCCGATTTCATCGTAGAATTTGTCGATGTGTCCAATGAAGTCTGTGACCGAACAGGGAATCGGTGTCACTTTGCCGTTCGCGTAAATGATGGAAAGATGTTTGCCGACGAACGACGAATTTTCGGAGCCGCTTGTGAGCAGGCAAATGTGCGGAGAGCCAATGGTGCTCGCCCACAGTGATTCCAACTTCTGGTTGTTCACCGCCTTTGCCAGGAATTCGGGCTCAGAGAACTTGTTGGTGCGATCGTCGTACATGTAGGCACCGCCATCTGTCTTAAACAGCAACTGATTGCCCCAGGGGAGTAAGAGAGTGACCCCCTTGACCGAAGGGCACCCTTGCGCGTCGGAGAGAGACTTCCGCGTGGCGCCATCAAAGATCGACCGTGCGCCAGGTTGCAGTTTCACTTGGTAAAACCCGGAGCTTAGCGTTGAAAAGTAGAGATCGCCGTTTGCTTCCTCCACGACCGAGCGGACTTCGCCGCTGAAATCTGCCAAGGTTCCTTCGTCGATCCAATTTCCGTCCGCGTATCTGATTGACGCCAGGCCTTTGGTGGTGGCGAGGAAGAAACGATCTCCGTCTCTTTTCGAGCGGGTCAACTCCCAGACGCTGCCGGTGGTTTCGTAAATTTGCCTGGAGGTTCTCCCCTCCGTGACCAGGAGGACGCCTCCATCGCCGGCCAAAAGCAATCCCTGCGTGTGGCTCGCTGCCGCCTGAAGCAGAGCGTCTACCCCGTCGACTCTTTGAAATCTCGGGGCGCGAGTCGCATCGCCGGCGGGCGCCAATCTGAAAAGACCGTCTCGGGCGACTGCGTAGAGCGACCCGTTGTTGCGAACCAGGTCAACGAGTGAGCTTCGTCCCAGGCCCGTCTGGGCATCGTAGACCGAAATCTGCCATGAAGGGGAAATATGCGTTATGCCGCTGTCGCCGCAGATCCAGATTCCACCAGACCGGTCTACCCCCAGATCAAGGACCGTGGGCTCCGGTAAGCCGTTCTCCTCGTAAAAAGTTCCGTGAAGATGCCCGCTGGAATCCAAGACGACGAGGCCGCGCCGTTGCAGAGCCACAACGAAAAGGCCGTTTGGCAACACTTTTCCGGTCCAAATCGACCGATTCTTGAAAACGGCATCTGCCTCGGTTGGGAACGGCTCGATCGTGCGGCCGTCGATTTTAAGAATGCCGCGATCCTTAGTGAGCAGCAGAACTTGTCCCGGGACCGGTTCCAGGACCTGCTCGACCTTCGACCCGTTCAAAAGGCTAGCATCGATGGCTGGGACGAAATGATCGTCAACGACTTCATACAGGGGCTGTCCGCGAGCGTGAGCGAAAACTTTGTCGGAACTGGCAAAGAGAAGCCACGAAAATCCAGTGGCCGATGGCCATGCGATTGGCGTGATGACGCTATTGCGTACCATCAATAACGCCTTGTTGGTCGAAAAATAAATTCTGTTCCTGTGTGCGATAGCACCCCAGCAGTCTCCAAATGACTTTACCGATTCAGGAACCAGTTGCGCCATCGACTTGAATTCATACGCATTACCGTTGAGCACGAGCTGGCCCAAACGGTCAACGCCGCCGACCCAGATTGTTCCCCTTTCATCCATTACTAGCGCGCGAATGAAAACTCCGCCGGGAATCTCGATCTTCTGCCAAACGTAGCCGTCATATGCCAAAACGCAGTCCCGATTACCAAATAACATCCGACCTTCTCGATCCTGAATGGCGACCCAACTTTGGTCTGACGCCCCATAGTCACGCATCGTGAAGTAGTGGAAAATCGGACGGCCAACTTCGAAGTCGGATTCGACTGGATCTGCATGGGCGTGGGCGACGAATACTAGCCACGGCCAGAATGAAAACCAAAAGAGCGAACGCAACATAAACGGCAAAAGGTGACCGAATGTGCCGGAAGAGCGGGCATTGGTCAGTAACCCGTTCGGATTAGATTTCATCATTCTTTTCCGGATCGCGGTGGTACCCAATTGCAGGCAAAACTCACCCGAAAGTGTAACCCGAATCGTATTGCATACGGTTGCGGGCAAACGTGGCGTCTGATAACTCTTAAATATTATGACAAATAAATCCACCAAACCCGCAAAAGAAATCAACCTAAAGGCTTCTAAGAGGAACAAGATCGCGAAACCACGCAACGACAAGGGCGACACAAATCATATAGAGACCGAACAAACCGGGGGTTTAGCCACCGCGAAGAACGACAAGGGCGGCACAAATCACATAGTTACCGAGCAAACCGGGGGTTTAGCCGCTGCGCACAACGACAAGGGTGGCACAAATCATTAAGAGCCAATGCGTTCAGGGCTGGGAACCGCGGGTATTTAGTTGATTTACCGGCTATCCGGATCGACTCTTGGTTCCCTTATGACGCTGACCGAGAAAATTTTAGCCAGGGCAAGCGGGCGAAGTCGAGTTGCTGCCGGAGATAACCTTTGGGTAAACGCAGATATCCTTCTTACCCACGATGTTTGCGGTCCCGGCAGCATAGGGGTCTTCAAGCGGGAATTTGGTCAGAACGCCAAGGTTTGGGATCCGACGAAGATAGTGATCATCCCGGATCACTATATATTTACGGCGGACCGACTCTCGAACCGAAACGTCGATGTCTTGAGGGAATTTGCGAAAGAGCAGGGACTACCCTATTTCTACGACGTGATCGATGACCCGAACGGGCATTGGGCATTCAATGCCGCCCGTGGTCAGATTGGTCGGCAACACGGCGCGAGATACCAAGGGGTATGTCACGCCGCGCTTCCGCAGCGAGGTCATACGCGCCCGGGAGAGGTGCTTTTCGGGACCGATTCGCACACCTGTATGGCGGGTGCATTTGGTGAATTCGCGACCGGTATTGGTAACACTGACGCCGGGTTTATCCTGGGTACCGGCAAACTCCTGATCAAAGTTCCGGAAACGATGCGCTTCTACCTTGAAGGCGAGTTGCCGAAGGGTGTGATGGCCAAGGATGTCATTCTGAATGTGATTGGCGATATCGGCTTCGACGGGGCAACCTACCGTGCGATGCAGTGGGAAGGCCCCGGTGCATCCGCATTGAACATTGATGATCGGATGACCATCGCAAATATGGCAATCGAAGCCGGGGGGAAAAACGGAATTTTCCCGGCGGACAAGAAAACGTTTGCCTACGTTGACGCGCGTGCCCGTGAAAATGGCACCAAAGCTGAGTATGAGCCGGCCGAACTCGATTCAGATCAGACTTTCATATTCGACAGGGTCTACGATCTGTCAAAGCTGGAACCGACAGTTGCGATGCATCCTAACCCGGGCCATCGATCGCTAGCAAAGTCGCTTGAGCATGTCCGCTTGGATCGCGCATACATTGGGTCGTGTACGGGCGGCAAAACGAGCGATTTTGTGGCTTTTGCAGAAGTTGTTAACGGAAGGCGGGTGAAAATCGAAACGTATGGCGTTCCCGCGACTTCGGAAGTCGTAAGGGACCTGCAGGAAGCGCGTCTAGGCGCAACTCCTGTCTGGAACGTCTTAGTCGACGCGGGCGTGATCATGACCGAAAACGCCTCATGTGCGGCTTGTTTGGGTGGACCGCAAGATACCTTTGGTCGGCTGAATGCGCCGCTCACTTGTATCAGCGCTACAAACCGGAATTTCCCCGGAAGAATGGGAAGCAAAGAATCGAAGGTTTACCTTGCCAGCCCATACACAGTCGCGGCCTCGGCTCTGACCGGACATGTGACGGATCCGCGCGAATTTCTGAGTTGATATGCCAAAGAAGCTTACGAGTCCCGTTTACGTGGTCGACGACAATATCGACACCGACCAGATCATTCCGGCGCAATACCTCACCCTGGTCCCGACAATCCCGGATGAATATGAGAAACTCGGATCCTACGCGATGGTCGGTCTCCCGGATGACCTTTACCCGACGGAGTTCATCAAGAAGGGCACAACGAAGACGGACTACAAGATAATCGTTGCCGGCAAGAATTTCGGCTGCGGCAGTTCGCGTGAGCACGCGCCGATCTCCCTTGGTGCGGCCGGGGTGGATGTGATTGTAGCCGAATCGTATGCGCGCATCTTCTTCCGCAACAGCGTTGCGACGGGAGAACTCTACCCGTATGAAGCGCGGGAGCGCTTGATCGACCGTGTAAAGATAGGCGATGTCGCGACGGTCGATTTTGACAATGATACGATCGAAATCAACGGGACAGTCCATCAATTGAAACCGATGGGTGATGTGCGCCCGGTGATCGACGCCGGCGGCCTGTTCAATTACGCGCGGCAATCCGGGATGATTCCCAATTTCTGATGTGCCAGGCCGGAATCTGAAACCACAGATTTCATAGATTTCGCAGATTGGGGAAGGGGGTGAAGGGTTTCTCAGTCCTGATCCGGCTTGAAGTTCTGCATGAAGATTTCGGTCATCACTGCCTCTCTCAACCGAAAAGAATTCATTGGCGCGGCGGTTGACAGTGTACTGGCTCAAAATTATTCAGACTTTGAGCACTGGATCATCGATGGCGGCTCGTCGGATGGTACGCTTGCGTTTTTGAGCCAATATCCGCATTTGAAGGTGCTCTCGGAGCCTGATCTTGGCGTCTATGATGCCTGGAACAAAGGGATCGATCGAGCAGAAGGGGATCTCATTTCGATCCTTAACAGTGACGACGTCTACGCACCTGGGGCATTTAATAGCTGCGCAAAAATTGTTGCTGCTTCTCCTTCCGTCCCGGTGGTATCAGGTGGTTGTCAGATTTATCGAATCGGGCGGCGGGGGAATGAGATACTGATGCATTGTTATCAAGATCCAAGGCGGTATCGGCTTTCTCTGCGAAGCGCGACCGTTGGTCTACCGATTATCAACAGCCGGTTCTTCCGGCGTTCATTGTTCGATAAACTCGGCCGTTTCGATCTTACGTACGCGGTTGCTTCGGACCGGGAGTTTTTGATCAGGGCCTCGCTGGCCGGGATAAAGGATGTTTGCACTTCCGAGATTTATTATCGGTACCTCTGGCATCCTGGATCGCTGACGATGAACGCCGGGAACAGAAGCATGCTGAGAGGTCTGGAGGATGGATTGGAGATGATCCGCAAGACCCGGGCATCGGGATTCATCGGGACTGCGGACGACAAGACCCTGCGGGAATGGCAACGCGAATTGCTCGCCACGATGGTGTTGGTCCATGCAGCGACGAGAGACGGCGATGAGGCTCTCGCCGTGGCCAAGGAATCGCTGCTGAAGGATCCGCGCTGGCTTTTCACCTTCTTGCGCTGCGGCGCGTTTGC
>Ga0302326_10010799_pt1 | contig 19738 bp, 10 predicted proteins | sample Palsa_T0_3_FD_202264 | JGI IMG/M metagenome (GOLD analysis project Ga0302326, IMG submission 202264) | Peat permafrost microbial communities from Stordalen Mire near Abisko, Sweden - Palsa_T0_3 | ecosystem: Environmental > Terrestrial > Soil > Palsa > Peat permafrost | place: Sweden: Abisko...
ATGCACTCGCTCGTTTATTCTGCATGTACCGGTGTCAATCAAGATACGGTCCGGCACGCAGCAGAAATCTGGAGATCGATTGGAGAGCAAGAGCGGCTATGCGTTTGAAGATCGTGAGTGTTGGCGAGCCAGTCCTGCGGGCAGCTTCGCATGAACTATCCAGGGAACAAATCCTAAGCCCGTCAACCCAGAATCTTATCGAGTACATGAGAGAGACGGTTCGCGATGCGCCTGGAGTGGGCCTGGCAGCGCCGCAGGTCGGAGAGTCCTTACAACTGGCAGTGATTGAAGACAAGCTCGAATACCACAAAACGCTCACTGAAAAGGAACTCAGAGAGCGGGAGCGAACCGCCATTCCATTTCATGTCATTATCAATCCGACCTTGGAGCTTCTCACTGAACCAACCGATACCTTTTTCGAAGGCTGTTTAACTTTGCCCGGCTTTACTGCGTCGGTAGCCCGTGCGAAAGAAGTTCGAGTCCGCTGTCTCGATCACTATGGAGAGCCTCGGATTATTCACGCATCCGGATGGTACGCGCGCATCCTTCAGCATGAGATCGATCACCTGCATGGCACTCTGTACATCGACCGAATGCAGGCCAACAGCTTCACGACACTCGAGAACTACACACGGCATTGGAAGGATCGTTGGCAGAATGCAGATGGAAAGCCCGTGCTGCCCGAATGAGCTATCTAACTTATCGCTGCAAATTGACAATTACCCTACTTATGGCTACACTGACGGCTATGGTATCTGTCCCCAAGACGCATTGTTGTCCGCCGCGCAACTTCGCTGGCGAAATGGGGAATCGTGAGTACCTCTAACTAATACGCGGCAGTTTTCGATCCGTATAGTTAACCGTCGTTCACAACGAGAGCCCGCTTGCCAGCCTGCTGGAAGCGGGCTCTTTCTTTTTTCAGGACTTTCATCGGAAGACAAGCATGCGATTTTCGAGATTCTGCTGGCGACCAAGCCCGGGCTTCCTGAGGAATGGAGAGAGTACGCGAAATCCAATCACATGCATATTCACCTCGCAGAAAATCGTCCACACCCGGGTCATCAAGGGTAAGCACCTCATCGGAATTCATCAAGAGAGGAAACAAGACAATGAGATCGTTTTCGAGTAGGGTCGGCCTCGCACTAACGCTCGCAACCTTCAGCGCATCCATTGGCATGGCGCAGTCCACGGATGCATCCGAGTCCATCGACGGACGATGGGATGCAGTGCTCAACAACCATGGAACTCAGATTCCATTCAGGCTCGATATCTCGGGATCGGGCCCGTCTTTGAAGGGCACCTTCTATGACGGATTCAAGCCTTACGACGGCACCACCAGCGCAACGTTTCAGGACGGAAAACTCGTTCTGAATATTGAACACTACCTGACCACGATCAACGCTACATTGAAGGACGGGCAACTTACCGGAAATGTGGTCACCCAATCCCGCTCTGTCAATGAGGCATATGGATTTGAAGCAACACGCCACGTCGACGCAGCCGCGGCATCTGTCACTGCCCCTTCGATCGCAGGTTCATGGATCATTCCGCTAGATAGCCCATCTGCCAAGGGCGAAAAGGCGTTCCGGTTTATCGTGCAGCAGAACGGAGCAGATGTCGCAGCATCAATTCTCCGTGTCGATGGAGACACCGGCGCATATAGCGGCACCTTCAAAGACGGGAAATGGGTGCTGAGCCATTTTGACGGATCGCGTCCTGGAGTTATCGAAGTCTCCCTGGCGCAGGACGGCACGCTCGAGGTTCTTCAGAATGCTACTCGTGCAAACAAGCCCGCCGACCAAAGCGGCAGCAGTGCCGGCAACTATCAAGCTGCCAGTGTCAGTACGTCTACGAAGTCCTACGGCGAGTCGCCCGCAGACAGCCGCTACGGAACTAAGTTAGTCGCCTATCGTGATGAAGTCGCGAAAGCCAAAGGACTTCCCGAGCCCGAGAACTACGAGACCCACACCACCGCCCGCGATCCGAACGAAAAGTTCACCTTCAACTTCCCGGATGCGAATGGAAAGCTGGTCTCGAATGACGATCCTCGCTTCAAAGGCAAAGTGGTGCTTGCCATCGTAACCGGAACCTGGTGCCCCAACTGCCATGACGAAGCGCAATACCTGGTCCAACTCGACAAGAAGTATCGTGACAAAGGTCTGGCGATCGTCGCTCTTGACTTCGAAGAACCGGAGCAGCAGGGAAGCCTGGAGCGTGAGCGTGCGTTCGTGAAGAAGTACGGAGTGGAGTACACCTACCTCATCGCGGGCGCTCCGTCTGAGATGTGGGAGAAAGTTCCACAGCTGGTCAATCTCAACACTTGGCCGGCAACTGTCTTCGTCGGGCGAGACGGAACTGTGAAGGGAATCCATTCCGGGTTCGCATCTCCCGCAAGCGCCGAATTCAATCGGCAGTTGCAACAGGAGTTCACCGCGAAGATAGAACAGTTGCTCGCCGAGAAGTCGGGGCAGAACCTGGCCTCTGCAACAACTGCTCCGGCCAAGCCCGGAGAATAAATCGAGCAGACGGCTTATTTGAATATCAGGTTTGCCCGTTAAGGGAGAGTAACTCTGACTGCTGTGCTTTTCTATTTCACATTCCATCGCCGCGCAATATTGCGAACCGGCAGCGGAGCCATACCCCATGGACGCGCGTGGTGGCGATCATCTCTATGGCGCTTTGGCTCGGAGTAGGTGTGGAGGGCCGGGCCATCGGCCTCCTGTAGAATCAGCGTCTCGTTCCCTTTTGCATGGAATTAACTCTGTTTGGCGCATAATGGAGGTAAAGCTGATAGCCCGACATTCGACAGCAGTCCCAGTTATCTTCCGTCTGGTCGCAGATAGGGGTCAATCCACAGCAAAGAGTGCGCGCAAAAGTGGCCCAAATCACCGGCCAATCGCGCCATACGAGCACCGAAATAAGCTCGTAAGTCACTCATTAAGTTGGGGATAACCAGGAAAAAGTATTACCCACCCCGGTTTTACTGCTTTTTAGTTCACTTTTTCGAGAGGCCTAGACCATGAATCGACGCAACTTTCTCTCTGCCGCTGCCGCCTCTGCTGGTCTTGCGCTTTCGAGACCTATCTATGGCAAGAAGACAAGCTCATCTGCCTTAAGTCATAAGGAGCGAGTTGACCGGGCTTTGCGCGGAGAGGATCTGGACCGGCCGCCGTTCACGTTCTACCACCACTACAAGAGGCCGACTGCGCAGCTGGAAGCGCAAGACCATCTCGAGTTCCATCGGACCTACAACACCGACATTGTCAAGGTGATGAACGATTTCGACTACCCTCAGTCGACGACCGGCAAGTGGTATGAGCTGAAGCCGCTTGACTCGCCTTTTCCGGACCAGTTGGCGACGCTTAAGCTCGTCCGCGACGGACTGAACGGCGACGCCTACTTCATCGACACGATCTACGGTCCCTACATGACCGCCATGATCTTGTTTCAATCGCAGCCGCAGTTTGCGAGCCAGGGAAAATCGGAAGAGGTTCAAGACGAACAGATCAAGAGCCTCCACGAATTCCAGCAACAGCATCCGGACGCCTGGCACGGTGCGTTAGAGGCGATCACGCAGTCAACCGTCAACCATATCCGGCACGCCAAGAGTATCGGCGCCTCCGGCGCGCTCGTCAGCATTTTCAATGCAGAAAGCAAATTCGGCTCCGTTGCGGATTATGAGCGATACACCCGTCCCTACGACAAGCGCGTCTTCGATGCGCTCGCCGACACAAAGCTCACCGTTCTCCATTTGCATTATCTTGAGCGTCCATTCCTTGATCAGTTCAGAGATTTCAACGCGCCGGTGATTCAATACTCCGTAAAGACAAGTGGAATCCCAATATCCGAGGTCCGAAAACAGTTTTCTCAGCCGATCGCTGGAGGAGTCGACGAGATCGACTACGAGAAACTGACAGTCGCGGAAATGCGGAAGCAGTGGACGGAAGCGCGGGATCAGGCCGGGGCCAAATACATCGCCGCGCCAGGCTGCTCTGTTCCGAATGGTTCGACTCCAGAGGAACTTGCGCGCTTTCCTCGCTCGCTCGGAGTTTAGACGGGACCGGCAAAGAAGCAATGCAGTGACGAAACCTGATGGGAGATGGAAGCGGGTTTAAAGAGCGTCTGATCTTTCTTTACGGTTTCTCTTCACAGAGGTGTGAATTGACTCCGAGCAGGGATGGAGGGACGCGGAGGCCGAGCCGGTTCAGAAGGGCGAGATAGCGAGAGTCCTGGTGGAAGGAGTCGTAGAGTGGGTCGACGGCGATCTGGAGGACGTAGAAGCTGTGGTCGTTGGCAAGCTGTTCCATTTGCGCGATCGACTCGTCTCGTTTGCCGGCGCAGGCGTACCACTCGGAGGGGTTGAAGTCGTTCCACTGGTGGGTGCCGCGCTTGCTTTGGATCGCGTCGAGGTGGAGCTGTGCGTAGGCGCGAATGCCTTTGGTCTTCAGGGCCTCCTTGCCTTTGTCTTCGAAGTCGATGCGGGCGGTGTCGTTCTGAAGGACGGCCATCTGACGCCACTCGGCGATTGCGTCCTGGTAATGGCCGGCTTTGAAGTCGATCCAGGCCATGGTGTTGTGCGCGAGGGGAAGATTGGGAAGCAGGCCCAAATAAGTCTTGCCGGCAGCGATAGCCTGCTGATCGCGGCGGGCGAAGTTGGCGAGCACGCCCTCCATGGAATAGACAGATGGCCAGCGAGGGTCGTTGGCGTGCGCCAGAGCGACCTGCTGAAGTCCCTCGTCGAAGTGCCCCTGGGTGGCGAGCAGCAGACCCAGCCAATCATGGAAGTCGGCTTGGGAGGGGTCTAGCTGAATGGCGGTGCGCAGCTCGGATTCGGCATTCGCGAAGTCCCAATCCTGGGCGTAGTCGGCGAAACCGAGAACGGCATGGGCCTGGGCGAGGACGGGGTCGAGACGTATGGCCTGGCGGGCGAAGTCCTGCGCCTTATGCAGGGGCTGGTTGCCGCCGGCGGTGGTGTAGAAGCTGAGCCGAAGGTAGGCTGTGGCGATTCCGGCGTAGGCTGCGGCGAAATTGGGGTCGTGGGCGATGGCCTGTTGGAAAGCGGACTGGGCCTGACGCAGGGAGTCGGGATTACTGCGCGGAGGCATGAGCTGAAGTCCCTGGAGGTAGTACTTGTAGGCCTCCGGGTCATTGGTGCTGCCGTTGATGGCCTGCACGGAGGCGGCGCGGGATTGCAGGTAATAGAAGATGTCGTGCTGTAGACGGTCGCGGATCGATGGCAGATCCTGTTTTGCGCCGCTGTATTCGAAGGAAGCGAGGTGGATGGAGTCGGCCGCGCGCACCAGCTCGAACTTGAGGTCGTATTCATCGCCCTGCTTAAGGATGCTGCCGAGCAGGACGTCATCCAGGTTTAACTGCTGGGAGAGGAATGGGAGGTCAAGAACGCTGCGCTGGGCAGGCTTCAGGGCTCCGACGGCGCAGACCTGGACCTTGGGCAGGCGTGAGATGGCGTCGCTGAGGGAGAGCCGGAAGCCTTCGCCAAGGCTATCGGCCTGAGGGTCGCCCTGAACCTGAAAGGACGCGATCCCGAGGCGGACCACCTGTTCCGAGAGCAGAACGGCGCGCCGGTGGATGATCCACAGGATGGCCGCGAGCAGTAGGGCGGTGAAGATAGCCAGCGGCAACGCCAGCCTGAGTCCGCGAAAAGCAGGGCGGCTGGAGGGTTCGGCGGTGGTGGAGATGGCTGGGACGGAAGAGGGTGCAAGCTCCGTTGCGGGTGAAAGGACGGAAGGCTGGGTGATTTCTACCGGATCCTGGTTTGCGGCCGCTGGGTTAGTTAGGAATGAGATGATCGGAGCCGGACCGGTGGCGATCCCTGGGAGGGGAGCGTTGTGCGGGATGAGCGTGACCTTGCCGGAGAAGCTGTATCCACGCTTGGGGATTGTCTTGAGGAAGTGGGGGCTGCGGGAGTCGTCGCGCAGGGCATTGCGAAGGCGGTTGACGGCGACGTTGATGCCCTGGTCATAGTCGAGGAATTCTTCGTTGGGCCAGAGGACCCGGCGGAGCTCCTCGCGGGTGACCAAGGTGTTGGCGCGTTCGAGGAGGATCGCGAGCAGGCGCGAGGTTTGCTCAGGCAGGCGTTGGCCGCGATTCCTGCGCGTCAGTGTGCCGGTATCGGGATCAAAGGTGAATTCCCCAAAAGCGAATTGCGATCTGGTCATCGCGCCAACGGCGTGCTTCACGTCGCCTAGAGTGAATTTTGGATAGGAGCATTGCCCTGGGCACAGTCTAGCACGCCGGGAAGTCACCTGGAATTTCGTCTGTATGTGGAGGAAAAGACTATATCTTATTGATTATAAATGTCTTATTAGGTTAGAAAATGCTTAGAAAACGAAAAGGCTGGCTACATTGTGCCACTAGACCGGGACCGTTAGGCTGAACGCACTCAAATGGAGTGGCCTGCACTCTCGCCTGCCGTATTCGGCAGGCATTGCAGGGAAATCGGCTTCGGCTCTCGATCTCGGTCGCAAGGATGGTTCATGGCTTCAAGGCTTTTTCGCATTACTTTTTTCACATTGGGGGCAATCTTGGTGCTGGGCTGCCTTAGTTTCATGGCAGCAATGCCGATCGTGGCGCAGACGGTTTCGACTGCGGCGGTTCGCAGCCGGATCTCTGAGCAGATAGACGACAGCCGACTGATAACGCTCACGGGTAACGTCCATCCGCAGGCGGTAAGCAGATTCGATCGGGGCGAGGCTCCGGCGTCCACGGCGACTGGGCGTCTGCGGCTCTTGTTGAAGCGGAGCGCGGCTCAGCAACAGGCGCTGGAGCAGTACCTGGCGGATGTGCAGAATGCTCACTCGCCGAACCACTACAAGTGGATGACGCCCGAGCAATTCGGGGCGGCTTTTGGCGTGGGCGAAGCGGAGCTGGAAACGGTGGAAGAGTGGCTGCAGGGCTATGGCTTCAAGATTGAGAAGGTTCCGCAGGGACGGAATGTTATTGAGTTCTCGGGCAACTTTGGGCAGGTGAAGAGCGCTTTCCATACGGCGATTCATACGCTGGAAGTGAATGGCGACGAGAAGCACTTCGCGATTCTGACGGACCCGCAGATTCCTGCGGCGCTCGAGCCGGTGATCGCGGGCATAGGCAAGCTGGACGATTTTCGGCCTGTGTCGCAGGCAAAGTTTGCGGGCACGGGCCGGTACAACCCTACGACTAAGAGAATCCAGCCGGACTTCACACTCTTCGGCAGTGGTGGCACTCCTTATTTGTATGTTGACCCGGCGGATGCGGCCACGATTTATGACACACCGAATTCGGTACTGAATGCGAACTATAAAGGAACGACTTACGACGGCACGGGCGTAAACATCGGGATTGCGGGTGACTCAAACTTCACGATGCAGGATGTGATCAACTATCGCACCTTGTTTCTGAACGAGACGGCTGCCAATGTCAACGCGCCCACTGTGGTGGTGGACGGCGATGATCCTTTGATCAACGGGGATGAGGTCGAGGCGCTGCTGGATAACGAGGTTGCAGGGGGACTTGCGCCGAAAGCGAAACTGTACTTCTACACATCGGCAGACAACGATCTGCAGTCGGGGCTCTTCAACGCGATCTTCAGAGCGCTGGACGACAACACGGTGAGCATCCTCAGTATCAGCTTCGGCGAGTGTGAGGCCGCTCTGGGAACGTCGGGTAACCAGATGCTGCTGGAAGTGATGGAGCAGTCTGCGGCGCAGGGTATCAGCGTCACAGTGTCGTCGGGAGATAACGGCTCGGCCGGATGCGATTCGGACGCACTGCCCTCGGCGTCGAATGGGTTGCAGGTGAGCGGTTTCGCTTCGACGCCCTATGCGATCGCGGTGGGCGGCACAGACTTTGATGTGTTGCCGGGGAGCTTCACCACGTATGTTACTGACGCGGTGGGAGGAAATCTGACGAGCGGATCTGCTCCGTATTACGGCACGGCATTGTCGTATATACCCGAAGAGCCGTGGAATGATTCAACGTCTTCCAACGGCGATCTTGCTTTCAATCAACCTCTGGTCAGTCAGGGCGCCACGGACATTGTGGCGGGCTCGGGGGGTGTGAGCAGCTGCGTGACCTCGACCCAGAGCGGCAATACGGTGACCTGCCTGGGCGGCTATGCCAAGCCGGCGTTTCAGACCTCATTGACTCCGGTCGACAGTGCGCGCGATGTGCCTGATGTCGCGTTTCTTGCGGCGAACGGCTTGTATAGCGCTGTCTGGGTGATTTGCGCGGACGGAAATTGTGTAACTGACAATGGACAGTTGACAAGCGACTCAACCTTCAGTGGAGTCGGCGGCACATCTGCGGCGGCGCCTGCGTTTGCGGGAATGCTGGCGCTGGTGGAGCAGAAGGTTGGCTCACGGCTTGGGCAGGCAGATACCGTGCTGTATCAGTTGGCTGCCTCGAAGTATTCCACTGTCTTCCATGACGTGACCACGGGAAACAATTCGGTGGTATGTACGAACGGAAGCCCCAACTGCGGGGCCAATGGCTTCCTTACGGGTTATAACGCCGTTACTGGCTACGATCAGGCTTCGGGGCTGGGCAGCGTGGATGCGGCCCGGTTGGTGAATCAGTGGAACAGTGTTGTCCTGACTAGTACGACGACGGCTTTGGCTATCAATGGCTCTACCGCTCCCGTGAGCGTGACGCACGGAACCAATCTCGCGTTTCAGGTAGGGGTTACGCCGTCGAGTGCGTCGGGGGTTGCGGCAATTGTGGACAATGCCAATGAGACAGCCGGCGGTCCGCAGAACAATGGCCAGACTGCGATTTCGCTTACGGGTGGCAGCGGGTCGGCCCACTATAACGGTCTGCCCGGTGGTACTTACTCTGTGTACGCGCGGTATGGAGGCGATACCCAGGACGCATCCAGTACCTCGGCTCCGATCCAGGTAACGATTTCGCCGGAGGCCAGCACGACTGCCCTGACGGTGAATGCTTATAGCGGCGCTTACAACTCCGTTGGAGTGAATCCACCGGTTGCAAGTCTGGCGAGTGTGCCGTATGGCTCGTATATCTTTGCCGACGCACAGATTCTGGGTAAGGCCGAGGGAACGGCCACACAGGGGCTTGCGACGGGTTCGGTGACGGTGGCCGACAATGGAACGACACTGGCGTCTAGCTTGAACATCAGCTCGGGCAACCTGGCCGTGTATCAGTCACCGAGCTCGGCGACGCCGGCAATCTTCCCGATCGGTACTCACAGCGTTGTGGCGACATATACCGGTGATCCCAGCTATCAGGAGAGCAGCAGTGCACCGGTTGCTTTCAACGTGGTTAAGGACGGGACTTCAGTGGTTCTGTATCCTGCGAAGGCCTCGATCAGCTCTCTGCAGTCGGACCAGGTACAGATAGCAGTGGAGACATCCAGTCTGGGTACGTATCCCACGGGAACCATCACGCTGACCTCGAACGGAATGACGTTGGCGACGTTAACTGGATTTCAGAAATCGAATTTCAATGGAGCTGATGCGGTTTCTGGCACGGTTACTCTGGCGGGCAGCGCTCTTGCCGCGGGAGTGAATACCATCACAGCTACGTATAGCGGGGATGGAAACTATGCCGGGTCTGCGGGCACGGTGAATATCACTGTGGCCGAGGCTGGCTTTGCGCTCAGCAATGCCGGAGCTATCAGCATTGCGGCGGGCGCGACTTCAGCAAACACTTCTCTGATTACCATTGCGCCGACCAATGGATTTGTAGGCCTGGTCAATCTCTCCTGCGCGGTCAGCGCACCGGCTGGGGCGAGCAGCCCTGCCACCTGTACGCTTCCGCCGACGGTGAACATCTCCGGAACGGCTTCCGTGTCGGCCACGTTGACGGTGACCACGACGTCGTCAACAACGGCTGGTTCGTACGCGGTGACAGTGACGGGCACGGATGCCACCACGGGCAAGATCTCCGCGACGACCACGGTGAATGTGACGGTGACGGGCGGATCAGGAGGAAGCGGATCGTTTGCGTTGAGCAACAGCGGCCCCATCAGCATCCTTGCGGGTGCGACTACGGGCAATACGGCGACCATCACGGTGACTCCATCCAATGGCTTTACCGGGCCGGTGAATCTCACGTGCGCGGTGACGACGAGCATCAGCAATCCGAATGATCCTCCGGCCTGCACGGTGCCGGCTTCGCTTACGGTGAATGGAAGTTCTGCCGCGACGGCCACGGTCTCGGTGACGACTACAGGTTCGACGAGCGCGGCGCTGAGGCGTTCAGCGCGGTTTGGATTGCCGGGAGCGGTGCTGGCCACGGTGCTTCTACTGGGTATTCCAGCGAGACGCCGCCGCGGCATGGCGCTTTTCATGATGCTGGCGATTGCTTTTACCGTCACTGCGATTGGCTGCGGCGGTTCCGGTTCTCACACAACGCCGGTTGGTTCATCGGGCACGACGGTGGGAGCTTACACCGTGACTGTAAGCGGCGCCGATGCGGCTACGGGGAAGATCGTGGAGACGACCGCGATCAGCGTCAACGTGAATTAGAGCGATCCGGCCATTTCCGGGCGGATGCCACCGCCCTGGCTGGCGAGTTGCTCTTTCATGTTTTTCACTACTGCCGAACGGCGGCACTTTTCGGCACTCTTCATTCCAGCGAGGTCCGTATGATCAAAACGATAAGTATTGTACTTTCCGCTGTACTCACACTCGTTACCGCGGCTGAGGCCACTGCACCGCGAAAGGGCTCAGTCCCAGTCAAGCCGGCGCCGCACTATTCTCAGTCGATACAAGCGGTCAAGAGCACTCCGCACACGCCGTTGGAACGCTACCTGCTGCCGGCGCTCAAGAAGCGGCTGGCGGCGCAAGGCAACGCTGCTTCCGCGGCTAAGGCTGAGGCAATCGGGGTATCGGGGACGACACCGAACTGGGCCGGATTTCTGAGCCCGGTGTTTTACCCTGCGCGCCTGGAATCCTCGTGCATCAGCGATCCCGATAACTGCGGTGTTGGAGTGGCGGTGGCGGCGGACGTGGATAAGGACGGCAAGCAGGATATTGTCGTGCTGCAGTACGACGGAACGCTGAACGTCTTGTTGAACAATGGCAGCGGAGGCTTTGCGGCTCCGATTGCGTACAGCAATCCGAATGTCTCCAGTACTGAGATTCTTTCGGGCTATGCGGTGGACGTGAATAATGATGGCGATCCGGATATCGTTGCGCTGGATCAGTTCAACAACGCCCTGCTCGTGTACTTGAATCTGAAGAATGGGACCTTTGGCACGCCTACAGCGATCGACATGCCATATGACTTCGGTTCGATCGCCTCTGTTGCCATTGGCGATGTGAACGGCGACGGCAAGCTGGATGCGGTGACCGTCGCGAACAACATCAATTCGTATAGCAGCTCGACAGTAACGGTGCAGACCTACCTGGGTAATGGAGACGGAACCTTCCAGATGCCGACCACGGCATTGACGCAGACGTTTCCGGTGGCCGCTGGCGTGCAGTTTAACGGAAACCTTTCGGTGACTCTGGGCGACCTGAACAAGGACGGCAAGCTGGATATCGCCGTGGTGATGGAGGAACTCACGCAGCCGACGGTGGGCTCGATTGTCGCTACGGCTGCACTGGGCAATGGAGATGGCACGTTTGGCGCGCTGAACGTGAACAATCCCGTGTCGGTTTCCTACACGGCTACTGGCGCTCCATTCTTGATCCTCGTGACTTCAGGGGTGCAGATTCTGGATGTAAATGGCGACTCGAATCCGGATCTCCTGGTGGACGTAGCCGGTACCAGTTCTGCACTGATGACGGCTCTTGGCAATGGCTCGGGGGGATTCTCCTCCGTTGTGCAGACGCCGAATGCGGGCGGCGGGCAACAGATCGTGTACGCGGATGTGAACGGAGATGGAATACCGGACATGGTGCAGACCAGCGGTGTGTTGGAGGTGTGGACCGGCAAAGGTGACGGCACCTTCCAACTGGCGGTCGATGGAGCAAGCTACGTTGAGGATGGCGGGAGCAGTCAGAGCATTGCTGTAGCCGACTTTAACGGCGACGGTAGCCCGGACATTGCGCAGTTAGGCGGCGATTACAAACAGCTCTCGTTGTTTGCCGGCAACGGCAAGGGTAGCTTTGATGGCGCGCCGACACTTGCCTCCTCAACTGACGCCGTGCCGAATCCCTTCTTCATCTCTCTGGCCGATGCGGAAGATGTGCAGGGCAAAGGCTTTACCAGCGCACTCTATATAGACTACTCGGGCGCACTGCCGCAAGTGGTCACGGGCGTCAGCGACGGCAAAGGTAACTTTACTTATGCGGTGGGCGTGACGTCCGCGGCCGCTCCAAATCTCGATTTTGTCGAGCCTGTTCAGGCGGATTTCAATGGCGACGGCAAGCAGGATCTGCTGATCGTCAATACCGACGGGAGCGTGTCGGCAGCGCTCTCGAATGGCGACGGATCTTTCGGAGCGCTGAAGTCATTGGCTCTCCCGTCACTGAACTGCGTGCCCGGTTACGCGGCAACCGGTGATCTGAACGGCGACGGCAAGATCGACGTGGTCCTGACCTATGTAGGCGACGCTGCCTGCGGCGGCACAGGTGGTACCGCGTCCGGTTATTTCACTGCGCTGGGCAATGGAGACGGTACTTTCCAGACGCCGGTCTTTACCGCGTATGGCACTGAGCTGTATTCGGCGACGGTGGCCGATATGAACCTTGACGGCAAGTTGGACCTGCTACTGGATGATGCTCCGTTCCAGGTGGGAGGGACCTTCGCCATTGATCTGTTGCCTGGAAATGGGGACGGAACCTTCGCACAAGGGACCTCCATCAATTCCAACTATCTGGTGAGTCAGATCATCGCAGCCGACTACAACGGGGATGGTAATCCGGACTTGATCTTGCTCGAAGAAGGCGAGGATCTGGCGATTAACGACTTCGATGCCACGGCCGGCGTCCTGCTGCTCCCCGGCCACGGCGACGGCACCTTCGGAGACTTGTCCCAGGTGGGAACGGGCAATTTCTTCCTCAACGGTGTTCTCACGGACGTGAATGGCGATGGACAGCCGGATCTGGTCCTGTCGCTCTACAACACCCCTGGTCAGCCGAACACGTTCTATGGACTCTCAACCCTGCTGGGTGAGGGCGGCGGCGCATTCTCCGCTCCCATCAATACCCTTCAATCGCTGAACTCGGTGACGCCGTTTGTTGGAAATTTCTACAACGACAATGCTCCAGACTTCATTGTCGCCACGGCCTACGGCACGGCGCTTTACCTCGGCCAAGGTGGAACGACCTTCACGGTCACCAGTTCGGGTGCGTCGATCACCTTTGGCCAGGCGGAGACCTTTACGGCCACCGTGGCAGCGTCGATGTCTAATCGTCCTGCACCGACCGGCACGGTCTCGTTCTACGACGGAGGGACGCTGCTTGGTGCAGTGGCACTGAGCGGCGGCACGGCTACCTACTCAACCTCCGCGCTGGCTACGGGAACGCATAGCATCACGGCGGTTTACAGCGGCGACGGCAACTTCAATCCGCAGACTTCATCGACGATATTGCAGGTCACTGTCACTACGTTGACGCCGGCCTTCACGCTCACCAGCGGTTCTTCCACCATTACCCTCAGTCAGGGACAGGGGGGAGTTGCAACTTTGACTCTGGCGGCGAATGCGTCCTTCAGCGGAACGGTTGCTCTCACTTGCTCGGGCGCTCCAACCAATGCCAGTTGTGTGGTCAATCCGGCCAGCGTGACTCTGGTTCCTAGTGGATCGTCGACGGCTACGCTGGTGATTACGACAACGGCTGCGAAGGCGGCACTGGCGGCTCCACGAGGACCTTGGCAGAGCTTGCCTGGGCCGGGATCGCCGGTGAGCTTAAGCCTGGTAGTACTGGGAATGTTTGCCGGATGGAGGTGGAGGAAGCGCTGGCCGATGATAGTTTCACTACTGCTCTTGACGATCTCGGGATTGGCGCTGACCGCGTGCGGTGGCAGCAGCCCGGTGAAGACAGTGGCGAAGGGCAACTTTAACATCACAGTTACAGCGACCCCCTCGGGCGGCTCGGGAAGCGCTCAGACAGCGACGGTCGCCGTGACGGTGCAGTAAACACCTGGTCTGACTCTGTCCGATCGCAGTCTATTGCAATCGGACAGAGCCAGGTGAAAGACAATCTGACGTGGCAGCGGCTTATACAAGGCTCAGGCCGAGAGGTCCATTCCTTTTCGTTCAAGCACTGGCGCCATTCTTGCAACGCCGCGCTGGATTGCTTTTTTGTCGAACGCGGCTAGCCCAAAGAGCAATCCCGGCGGAGTTGGCCCCACCGCGTAGCGCGAGAGTGGCGGTACATCCAGCCCGGCATGCCTCAGTCGATCGCTGCAGGTTCGATCATTGACGCCTTCGGGAAGCATGCCTGCCAGATTCATGCCTCGACCGGTAATAGGGAAACTCAGCGGAAGACCAAGGCGGGAAACCTGTTCCAGAAAATAGCTTTGGCGTTCGGCGTAGTGCTTGCGACAACGCCGCAGGTGAGCATAAAAGGCGCCACTCTCAAGGAAGCTGGCCAGCGTCGCCTGATCGATCAGCGGACTGTAATCATCCGCGATTGATTTCAATGCGGCAAAGAGCTCTACCAGCGGTGGAGGCAGGACGACGTAGCCCAGCCTCAGTGCCGGAAAGAGCGTTTTGCTGAAGGAGCCGATGTAGATGACCCGGCGATTTTCATCCAGGCTTTGGAGGCTTGGCTGGGGCGCGCTGGTATAACGAAACTCGGCATCGTAATCGTCTTCGACGATCCAGGAACCGGTATCGCGGGCGGTTCGCAGAATGGTGAGTCGACGGGCCAGCGACATGCAGATGCCAAGCGGAAACTGATGCGACGGAGTCACGTAAATCAGTGAGGCTTGCTGCGAGGCTTCTTTGGGCAGACAGATACCTTCATCATCGACTGGCGCGGGTATCACGGTGGCTCCTGCCTGCCTCCACGCGTTCCGCGCTCCAGGATATCCGGGATCTTCCATGCAGACCCTTTGTCCCGGTCGCAGGAGAAGATGTGCCAGCAAGAACAACGCCTGCTGTGAGCCATTGGTGATCGCAACTTCGTGCCATTCGCATCGGACACCGCGACTATCTCGCAGATAGGCTGCGACGTTTTGCCGCAACTCATCCAAGCCAACCGGAAAGCGCGATTGGTAGTGAAGAAGGCAGGATCCGCGCTTCAGCACACGGGTCCGATGCCGATTCCATATTTGTAGGGAAAAAAGATTGACGTCGGGCTGGGTAGGACGAAAGGGAACTGGTACACCAGGCTGCGAAGGCACCAAGTTGCGCTCCGGCGTGGCCTTCGAGGCCTCTGCCGGAGAAGCAGTGGGCAGGCCGCGGAAAGCCTGCGCTGCGTTGCACACCTGAAAGCCGCTACGCAACTGAGCTTCAACGTATCCCTGGCCGACCAGCATGTCGTAGGCTGCGACGACTGTGTTGCGAGAGACTTGCAGACCATTCGCCAGCTCACGGGTAGAAGGCAGACGTTCGCCGGGAAATATCGCGCCTGCCTGGATAAGTCTCTTTAATTGACCGGATATCTGCGTTTGCAGCGAACCGGCCGTTTCGCGGTTCAGTTCGAGCTTGTTCAGGCCCAGTCTACGGAGCAGAGCCATTCATCCCTTTCTATTCTGGCACCATCGCTAAGCCATACTCTGGCTCTTTACGCGGTCCAGTATTCACTCTACTGTAAAGGAAAGTTGCAAGCAGATCGATTGCAGGGTTGTCAAGCGCGCACCGGCCGCTTCAGCGATGCCAACTGATCCGACCGAATCCTGATTTCTCCGTTCATCACGTCAACCTTCACCCTCGCTTGCAATCACACGCAAGAATTTGGGAGCACCGATGATGCATCGCCTGTTGCTGACGATCCTCTTCCTGGCGCCGCTGTCCATGAGCGCTCAAGTCGAATTGATCGCTATTCACGGCAAAGTTTGGACGGAGAATCCTCAACAGCCGGAGGCGGAAGCAATCGCCGTGTCCGGTCATCGAGTCCTCGCAGTTGGTACGACAGAAGAAATCGAGCGGCTTAAGGGGCCGGAGACGAAGGTTCTGGATCTTCAAGGGCGAAGGGTTGTTCCCGGTTTCAACGATGCTCATGTGCATTTCTTTTGGGGCGGCCAGGGGCTCGCTAGTGTCCAGCTGCGGGATGTAACGAGCCGCGAGCAGTTCAAGCAGAGAGTCGCTGACTACGCTCGCACGCGTCCGGCGGGAGAATGGATTCTCGACGGAAATTGGGATGAGCAGAAGTGGACGCCTGTAGCTCTGCCAACGCATGAGTGGATCGATGCAGTCACGCCGAATAATCCTGTTTGGGTCAACCGCTCCGATGGGCACATGATGCTGGCCAATGCGCTGGCGATGAAGCTGGCCGGCATCACGCGAGATACATCTGACATCCCCGGCGGCGTGATCGGTCGCGATAAAGATGGAAATCCCACCGGCATATTCAAGGACGCTGCGAAAGATCTTGTTGAACGCATAATCCCGACGCCATCAGACGCCCAGGTGGACGCGGCTCTGCTTGCGGCGCAGCACTATGCGCTCGATAACGGCGTGACCAGCGTGCAGGACATGGGTTTCACCGGATCACATGCCGCCGACATGCAGGCCCTGATCGTCCGCGGCTATCAACGGTTGCTCGCGCAGGGCAAATGGAAGGTGCGAGTGTCGGCGCGGTTTCCGCTCGACCACTATCAGCGCTTAGCAGATCTTGGAGTAATGACCAACTTCGGCAGCGACACGCTGGTCATAGGATCAGTGAAGGCATTTGCGGATGGATCGCTGGGCTCTGCTACCGCCTGGTTCTTTGAGCCCTTCAACGACCTCCCCAACACCTCTGGCTTGCCCACGGAACAACTGGCCCATCCCGAGGAGATGTTTGCTGAAATGAAGGCGGCGGATCGAGCAGGACTTCACATCGCGACCCATGCCATCGGCGACCGCGCCAACAAGACCATTCTCGATCTCTATCAACGCCTGGAAGAGGAAAATGGCCCGGCCGACCGCCGCCTGCGTATCGAGCACGCTCAGCATCTGCGTCCAGAGGATATTTCCCGGTTCGCGCAGTTGCATGTCATTGCCTCTGTTCAGCCTTACCACTGCATCGACGATGGACGATGGGCCGAGACTCGCATCGGACACAAGCGTGCTTTGACCACTTATGCGTTTCGCTCTCTGCTTGACGCGGGCGCAGTGCTGGCCTTCGGCTCCGACTGGTTCGTCGCGCCCATCGATCCTATGGCTGGGATCTACGCGGCGACAACGCGGCGTACGCTTGATGGAAAGAATCCCGGCGGCTGGTTTCCGGAGCAGAAGGTCACGGTTCAGCAGGCCGTCCATGCCTATACGGTCGGCTCGGCCTATGCCGAGAGCCAGGACGATATTAAGGGATCGATAGCGCCCGGCAAACTCGCGGATTTCACAGTTCTTTCCCAGGACATCTTCGAGATTGATCCGGTTCAGATCGAGAATGTCAAGGCTGCCGTCACCGTCCTGGGCGGCGAAATTGTAAAGCCCTGATATTGGCTTCGGATTCATTCAACTCGGAAATCGGGCAAACAGTTACCACAGTCCATCATCGCAAACCGTCTCATAGGAGTTTCACTTATGTTTGTTCGTCCTTGCTGGCAACCGACTTCTCCTCAGGATCCGCTCGAAATTATCGAGCAGTATCCCTGGGCGCTGTTGGTCAGCAACGGACACGATGGGCCTTTGGCTACGAATCTACCCCTGCTGATCGAGAGTTCCGGCAGGTCTAGCGGCGAGGCTCCTGGCAACTCTGACGCATCGCTGGTATTGGTTGGACACCTCGCACGGGCAAACGAGCACGCGCGCCAACTCGCGAATGCTACTGCTCCCTTTCTCGCAATCTTCGAGGGACCCTGGAGCTATGTAACCGCAAGCTGGTACCCGGGCCGGGACATGCCATCGACTTACTACTACACTGCTGTTCATTGCTATGGAACCATTGGGTTGCAGGATGAGCCGGCGCTTGACGCATCCGTAGAGAAACTCACCCAGCGGATGGAATCCAGCTACCCTGACGGCTGGCGGACAGATGAGATCCCGCGCGAGGCAATTACACGGCGCTTCGCGGGAATCATTGGCTTTCGCATGCATGTCACGAAGCTCGAAGCAAAGTTCAAGGTGGGGCAGGATGAACCCCTCCGCGATGCGCTTGCCGTTGCGGATGCGCTTGAAACGCATGGGGCTGCCGATGCTCGTGCGCTTGCAGGAATCATTCGCAAGCACAATCTTGCGCGCACATCATGAAGGTTGGTTGGCATCGCGTGCAAGGCCTGAAGACTCACAAGCTCCATCGAGGAGTGCCCTGGTTGCTCTAAGAAGTTGGAAGTACGAAACACAGGCAGTAGTCGCAGTTTTTCTTACCAACGCTCCTAATCTTTGCACGACCTCAGGAGGGTCCTATGAAGCGACGCCATTTCAGCTTTCTAAGTCTGCTCACCCTGCTGGTGCTTTGCACCGGTGCGCCTCTCTTTGCACAAAGCGATACAGGTAGCATAGCCGGCGAGGTCTCTGACCCCGGCGGCGCCGTAGTTGTAGGCGCGACGGTTACTATCACGGATCTTGGTACAAACAATCTACTCAAGACTAAGACGGGTAACAACGGCGCATATGCGTTTTCGACGCTGCGGGCGAGCCATTACAAGATCACAGTGGACGCTCCCGGATTTAAGCAGACCGTAATTGCTGATGTTGAATTGCACACGCAGGATTCACTCTCAGAAAACATCTCACTTACCGTCGGCTCTGCGAGCGACTCAGTGACAGTGAGGGCCGATATAGGTCAAATTGAAACCTCAGGCGCAGTCTCGACCACCGTGGATCGGCAATTCGTCGAAAATATGCCGCTTAGCGGGCGCAGTTTTCAGGCTCTTATCGCGTTGACCCCTGGCAACGTGACCGCCAAGACTTACTACACCAACGCGGGCCAGTTCAGCATCGATGGTCAGCGCACGGACGCGAACTATTTTTCTATTGACGGTGTCAGCGCCAATGTCGGCATCACTCAGGGCAGCAATGTTTATCTCGGCTCGGCAGGCGCTGGGGCCGCGCAAGCTACCAGCAACAACGGCGGCTACAACAACCTGGTTTCGATCGATGACATGCAAGAGTACAAGATTCAGACCAACTCCTTTGACGCTGAATACGGTCGCACTCCAGGCGCGCAACTTTCGATTGTCACACGGAGCGGAACAAATCAGTTCCATGGCACCGCGTTCGAGTATCTGCGCAACGATATCTTCGACGCCAACGATTGGTTCAACAACAATGAGGGTATCCCGCGTCTGGCGGAGAAGCAGAATGACTTTGGAGGTGTCGTCGGCGGCCCGATCCTCCGCGACAAGCTCTTCTTCTTCGTCTCGTATGAAGGCCTTCGCCTGCGCGTGCCTGAGTCCAAGATCAATATCGTCCCAACCACCTACGCTCGCAACCAGGCCAGCGCTGTTGTCGCTCCGTTGCTCGCTGCCTACCCGCTTCCTTCTGCTGGCCAGGATCTCCCGGACACATACACCGGCGAGTACTTCGCAGGATTCTCCAATCCTTCCACGCTCGACGCCACCAGCCTTCGGCTCGACTACAACATAACGCCAAAGCTCACCCTCTTTGTGCGCGGCGACGACGCTCCCTCCAACGGCGAGCAGCACGGCGCATTCGACTACTACGCGACCTCCAGCCTGAGCAGCACCATCTCCAATGTGAATACCATCACCGCCGGAGCCACCTACATCTTCAGAC
>Ga0302326_10010800_pt1 | contig 19738 bp, 22 predicted proteins | sample Palsa_T0_3_FD_202264 | JGI IMG/M metagenome (GOLD analysis project Ga0302326, IMG submission 202264) | Peat permafrost microbial communities from Stordalen Mire near Abisko, Sweden - Palsa_T0_3 | ecosystem: Environmental > Terrestrial > Soil > Palsa > Peat permafrost | place: Sweden: Abisko...
TCGACAACAGCCTCACCGCAAGGTTGCGCGACGCCTGGAAGCTGCGGCCGGGAGAGGTTTACAATGCAGCGTACCTGGACGAATATCTGCCCGCTGCCCGCAAGCTGCTTCCCGTCAACTTTGATTGGGAGGTTTCCCCTCATGTCACCGCCAATGTGCGCGAAAGAACCGTTGATGTGGATCTTATCTATTCCGTGAAGGCGCCAAAGTAAGTCCCGGTGCTCTTTATGCGTCGCACCAGAACCGCCGGCGAGCTCTTGCGGTTTTCGGAACAATTTCAAGACTCGCTCCCGAATTGGAACCCTGGGGGCATATCCTTATGGCGCTCTGCGGGCGCCTCCTTTTAGGGCCTAACTACTATTTGGGAAATGTCGATGACTTGGTACACTGGCCGCTCAGAAGTTCGAGCCAACACTCACATTATGCATTCCAACGTAAGGAGAGCGGGAATGAACGGTTGGAACTGGCGCAGTACGGTGATTGCGTCGTTAACCCTTTTGGCAAGTCTGATCGTGACCGCCCCGCTTCTCGCAGCCGGCAAACAAACGCTGACCGGTGAAGTGGGCGACGCCATGTGCGGCAAGACTCACATGGAGGGTGCACCGGCGGAATGCACCCGCACCTGCGTCTCGAAAGGTTCCAAGTACGCCCTGGTTGTTGGCGACAAGATCTATACGCTTGAGACCAGCGACAAGACTGTGCTCGCGCTTCTGGATCAACAGGCTGGGCGCAATGCCACGGTTACCGGCACGGTCAACGGCACCAGCATTGAGGTCAGTTCGGCGGTCGCAGCCAAGTGACAAAACGAGTTTGCCCGGGCCCTCCCCCTAATCGTTCCGGGCATTAACGCGGGGAAGCGCGCCAGCGCTTCCTCGCATTTTTCTGCCTCTAGCCTGTAAATTCATACTTCCTTTACAAAGCATTGTGTTAGATTGTGCATTCTCAACACTCAATTTTTGTTTCCGGAGGATCACGGAATTGGGCAAAGACATGGTTCCGAAGCGGATGTTCTTTACCAAGGGAGTCGGGAAACACCGCGAGCGGCTGACTTCATTCGAATTGGCGTTGCGCGACGCCGGTATCGCCGCCCAGAATCTGGTTCGAGTCTCCTCCATTTTTCCGCCCAACTGCAAAATGCTCGCCCGTAAGGAAGGCGTGAAATATCTGCATCCCGGCGAGGTCGTTTTCGCGGTCGTCGCCGAAAACACTACTCGCGAACCGCATCGCCTGCTGGCCTCATCCATCGGGGTAGCCATTCCGGCCGACCGCAACACCTACGGCTACCTCAGCGAGCACCACTCCTTCGGCGAGACCGAAGACGCGGCCGGCGAATACGCCGAGGAACTCGCCGCCGAGATGCTGGCCACAACTCTGAACGTGGAATTCGATCCCGATCGGTCCTGGGACGAGAAGAAGCAGATCTATCGCCTGTCGAACAAGATCGTCCGTACTGCCAATGTGACTCAGTCTGCGGTGGGAGACAAGCGCGGCCTTTGGACCACGGTCATCGCTTCGGCGGTCCTGATCTTTGACTAGAGACCGTCGGCTAGAGATCTTCAACTAGAGATCTTCAACCAGAGTGGACCGGCGACTCGCGACCCACGATCATCTATCGCATCGACCGCGTGGTGCGCGAATTTGCTTTTCCGCCGCCGTGGTAGACTTCTGCTCCACATGCAAGTGATTTCGGCGAGAGACGCAGCCATTTTCCTCCTGTATCTGTTAGGGCTCGGACTCTCCTCCGTTCACCTTTACCGCAATCCGATCTATTCAATGGATGCAGTCCAGTACATGGGCAATGCCTTGCTCATGGAAGACACCGACATCGTCAGAGTTCATGATCGCGTCTACGCTGAATTGCGGCGGTCGGTGCCTGCGGCCGCGCTGAGGGGATTACTAGGGCAGGAGCCCACCTCGCCCGCCGACCAAAACAAGTCCCGCCAGGAGCGGGCGCGAAACCCTCAAATCTTCGCTGAGTTCCTCCCCTTATTTGCGATTCGTCCTCTGTATAACCAGACCCTATGGCTGATTAGCAGGACGGGATTTGGACTGGTGCGCTCGGCGATTTTAATTTCAGTAATTTCATACTTCGCGATTGGAGTGATTCTGTTTGCCTGGATCAAGCCATACGCGGGAATGGCATTCGGTGCCGCGATTTCGTTCCTGCTGATGATCAGCCCTCCCTTGACTGAGATTGGAAGAGACCTTACTTCGGATGGGCTCTCGACGCTGGTCGCATTCGCGTCGCTATTCCTGATTTTCGAAAAACGACGCCTGGTACCGGGTTTTGTGTTGCTGCTCGCCTCTATTTTCTTCCGCACTGACTTTGTGGTTCTCGCGGCACCAGTCCTACTGGTTTGCTGGTGGCAGAAAGGTTTAGCTCTCCTGCAAACTGGCGTCTTGCTGGCGCTCGCGCTGGCTTCCGTCCTGGCGATCAATCACTTCGCGGGGGACTACGGCATCCAAATGCTCTACTACCGCAACTTTGTCAGCGTTCCGGTCGCACCAGGGGAGATGACTGTTCACTTTTCATTCCACGATTATCTTTCCGCTTTTCGGTCTGGGATTACGCTCGTGGTCAACAGCTTCTTCATTCCATTCCTGCTTCTCGGGATCGTCGGACTGGTTTCGTCGCGGCTAAGGGCGCTGTTTGGCGTAACGTTGGCTTACGTAATTCTGCATTTTCTGGTTCTGCCCAACTGGCAGGAGCGCTGGGTCGCCATTTTCTACTTATGCTGTGGGATCTGCGCCGCGTTAACGGTGGGCAGCAGAACCGCTTCTTCGACTGCAGCGCCCGAACCGGCGCGCCTCTGATCTTAATCTAGTGGCGCAGAAAAAAAGCGTAGTAACGGGTATCCGCGATCCGATGCCAGCGCGGATCCAGGCTTCGCACAGCCGGGTCCCACGCAATCACAGCCTTGGCCCCGATCCCGGCGAAATGTTCGTAGGCAGAGTCCCGCTGCGGTGAGGAGGAAATCCAGAAATCGTTTGCCGGCGTCGACTCCGCGACAATCCTGAATCGAGCCAGGCGGGCCCAATGGTCGATTTCGCCGGGCCCAATGACTCCCACCTCATCCCCTGCCCGCAATCCCATCCGAAGTAATCCTTCAGCGGTCCTGATTTGCTCGGCCCCCGATGGGGCTGCCCCCACGGTAGCGTTTGTATATGCGGTATCGGCGATGTGTCCTACCACGGACAGCAGCATAGTGGCCGCGACCGCCATGGTGACATACCTGACCGGGGCCAGTAACTGCAGATCTCCGGACACTCGAATGCCGGCGAATACAGCCAACCATAAGAGCACCATGGAAGCGCCCACGTATCGCGGCAACACGAGAACCAGTGCGTAGGTCGCAAAACACACACCAGCAGTCGCCAGCAACGGCCACTGTGAGGCAATCCCTTTGCGGGCGAGCTCGCCACCTAAGAGCAAAAAGATAAGCACCCCCGCAATCAAGCCGCCTTGACTCAGGAATATTTTCTGGTAAGCGAAGTAGCTCTTCACCAGAACTCGGACCTGCGAGCGTAGGTTGAACTGAGGCCGCACACCCTCATTCCAGTACGAAGGATCGTCCCAGGGAGGGTAAGTTCCGCTAACCGGCTGCGCGAATTCGAAAACCGGAGGGTCGGACAGGACCTTTCTGGTTGGATGGCGAGGCGTTCCACTTCCGGATGGTTCGCCCTGCCAGTGGACGTTTGATGTTCCCGGGCTAACCAGCGACGCATAAGCCAGTTTGCCGGTGTCGCCAAATGTGAGTCTCCTTTTGGCCGTGGAGAGAGCCCAGATGAATGGCGAGCAGACCAGGAGGAAAATTGCGGCCGACAGCAACACGCCGTAAATTCTGGATTTCGACAGCCTGCCCGCGCAGAACAAGATACCCAGGAAAACAAAACCCAGCGGAAACATGATGCCCTTGGTCAGATACGCCCCGCCAATCAGTCCTCCAAAGATCGCAAACTTTGCATAGGAATGCTGCGTTCGCAGATCGACCAACAGGCCGGCGATCAGGAAAACGAAAGCGGCTAGCAGGAGATCCGGACCAACCCAGCCGACATCGATCAGCACCTGCGAACACCAAAGGAAAAGACTGTATCCCAGCCCCGTGAGGAAGGAATCGGGCAATGGAATATAGTCGGAACCTGGAAGGTCCCGCAGTGCTCGGATGATCGAATGAAGGAAGAACTGAAACGAGAAGAGAGCCAAGATGTAAATGATTAGATTTACCGCATGGACAGTGACGAACTCCCACCGTATCGAAGGTTTGAAAATATAAAGCGCAAGCCCCAGCCACCAGGAATACATGGGGCTCCAGTACGCATTAATCGCCGCCCCCCAATCATGGCGGAAGTAGGCGTCGCCGATGTCCAGGTACGAGACGCCGTCAGAAATCATCGAGTAACGAGAGATCCATGCCTCCAGGGCTCCGAATAAGAGGCAGAGGATAAGCCACGTCCGATCGGTCCACGGGTCTCCCGGCCCACTTTCAACGTTTTCTTTCATATCGAGAAGCTACATGGACGAGCGACGGAAACGGTCCCACATAATACAACAGGTTTTCGAGGAAGCCTGGACAGGTTCCGTCGTCAGCGATTAGAACTCGCTTGTGCGCGTGGAATCGATCTTTCTGGAAACGAAATTCAGATCTCAACCTCGCCGATTGGCGCGCAAGGCGCAGGCGGACTCGTCTCTACGGACTTGATCAGAAACCTCCCGGAGTAGTCCAGCCGTTGCAGCGGAGCCTTTATCTCTCGCTGGTATAGAAATTCGTCAACGGCTTTGCGAGCGCCTGCCCAGTATCCATAATCGTCAAACTGGATCATGCCGCCCGGAACCACTTTGTCGTACAAGCAATCGAGGCAGACTTTCACGCTTTCATACCAGTCGCCGTCGATATGCAGAACCGCGATGGCAGTGATGTCGGCCTCGGGTAGCGTCTGCTGAAATAATCCTTTGACGAACGTTACATTGCCCGCAACCTGAAGCCGCTGAAACAATGCGCGAACCTCCTCTAAAGTTCCCACGCAGGTGCCGGTGAAGAGATCGGCCAGCTCAAAGTCGGGATCTTGCGATGTGGGCGCGGGAAGACCCTCGAAGGTGTCGAAAAGCCAGATTCTTCGCCGTGCCTTCAATCGTTGCAGCGTCAAAGCCATCAGCGCCGCGCTTCCGCCGCGCGCGGCTCCGCACTCCACGATGCCTCCCTGAATCCCGCTGAGCACGACATGGCGCACGGCGCGGTGCAGGCCGCGCAAGCGCGCGTTGCTGCACATCGTATAGCCGCGCACCTGGCGATAGATTGAGGAGAATTCCGAGGGCGAAATCCGGTCCCAGGCCTGCGTGGCGACTCGCAGGGCGGCATCCGCCACGAAACGCGGGTCCTGGACACGGTGCAGAATCTCGCGCCAGGGATGCAGCGGCCGCTCCGAGGAGGAGGAGGACAAAGTATCGGCGGGTGAAGTATGCAAGCGGCGATTTTCCCTCGCCGAGGATTATAGCTTGGATGAGACTCCTGCTCCGCAGAGCGTCAAATTTTCAGGAAGTGTGGCGATTGCGCGCACGCAGTGCTTGTGTTGAAATGAGCCATTCACCATCTACCCGCAGGGGCACGCACTTTCCGAAGGGACGGACAACGATTTGGCGTCCAACGCGAAATATGACGCGGTGACCGTTACTGCGGTGGGCGCGCTTCATAGCAAGCTGGTCTCGAACCGCCGGGTCGAAGTTCTCGCCAAATGGTTCGCCGAACTCCTGCCGCCGAATGTCCGAGTGCTGGACGTTGGTTGCGGAGATGGGCTGGTCTCCGCCGTCTTGCAATCGAAGCGGCCGGACGTGAGCGTGCTAGGGATTGACGTTCTCCCCCGCTCGCAGACTCACATTCCAGTTGAAATGTTCGACGGTTCGCACTTTCCGTTTGAAAGCGGGTCGTTCGATGTAGTTCTGTTCTCTGACGTGCTGCACCACACCGCCGATCCATCCGTCCTGCTGCGGGAAGCGTTTCGCGCCGCAGCGCGATATGTAGTAATTAAAGATCATTACCGGGAAGGATTCGCCGCCAACGCCCGGTTGCGATTTATGGATTGGGTGGGAAACGCAAGGTTCGGTGTCGCCCTGCCCTACAACTACTGGGCGAAGCAAGAGTGGAACGCTGCCTGGCAGGAGATCGGTCTGCAACCTGCGCGTGTGGTTACGAAGCTGGGACTTTATCCCAAGCCCGCCGACTGGGTGTTTGGGGCGAAGTTGCATTTCATCGCGCTACTGAGGCGGAACTGATTGAAGATAGGTTCTTTCGGCCAAAGTACTCATCGCCGCCGCAGGCCCAGGACGCTCATAAAGAAGCTGGTAAAAATCGTTTGCACGCCAAGAGTCAGAAACAGCGCGGCGGGAATCACCAGTCGCATGGTGCGGGAGTAGTCAAGAGCGCCAAAGTTTTTACTTCCCCATGCGCTTACCGAGTAGATGGAGAGTGCAAGCCCGGCAAGCGTGAGCAGCGTTCCAATGGCGAGTCCAACCTCCAGCGTGATATAGCGGAAAAGCTTGTCCAAAGTTGGATCCGGAGGCAGCAAGCCCTCGGAGATAGCGAAGAATTTGGTGAATACTGCGAAGGCGATGGCTTGAAATCCCAGGAGTACGAACGCCGCAGCATAGACCATGGTATGAACGTCGAAGATGACCCTGCCGACCGCTCGCGGCGCCGGTATTAGCCACCCGCCGAGAAAACATCCCGCCAGCATCAGCGCGATCCCGGGATACAGGAAAAGCCAGCGCGGGCTATAAAGCAAGAAAAACCGCAGAGTACGCCAGCCATCACGCCAGGTTCTTAAGTGAGGAGGCCGGCTGCGTCCATCCGGCGAGAGCGTGGTGGGAACTTCGGCAATCTGCTGCTTCAGGAGGGTCGCCTTTACGATCATCTCGGTGGCGAACTCCATTCCGGTGGTGCGCAGCCCCAGGCGCTCGTAGGCGTCTTTACGAAAGCCGCGAAGGCCGCAATAGAAATCGCCCACCGGGCTTCGGAAGAACAGCCGTCCTAGCCGTGTCAGAGCGGGATTGCCAAAATAGCGATGCAGCGGAGGCATCGCCGACCTCTGAATCCCTCCGCGGAAGCGATTGCCCATGACCAGGTCCGCGCCTTGCCGCAGCGGCTCCAGGAAGCGGACGATGTGGCCAAAGTCGTAGCTGTCGTCGGCATCGCCCATCACGACGTATTTGCCGGAGGCGGCGGCGATTCCCCCCATCAGGGCATTGCCATAACCGCGCGCCTTGACCCGCACCACTCGCGCGCCCAGGCGCTCCGCAATCTCGATGGAGCCGTCTGTACTGCCATTGTCGGCAATTATGATTTCGCCTGCCACGTTCCCTTCCCGCAGCGCATCCTGAGCTTTGAGGATACAGGTTTCCAGGGTCTCGGCTTCGTTCAGGCACGGCATCACCACCGAAAGCTCGATAGCTTCCGCTTCCTTTACCGGAAGGCGAACGGGATGATGGCCTGGATCCGCTCTAAGGGGTAGAGCCACGCGTAAGCCCTTTCTTTGGCGCCAAGAACTTCAGGAGTGCCCTCGGAAGTAGCGAAATAATAGCAGGAATGAAGAAGCGTCCGCGAGATCATCGCGGAAAATGTGACCTCCAGGCGCAGTCATTCGGAGGCGCCGGGCATCTAAGCATGTATCCGGGAGAGCATGTCTGCGAAAGCGACATACGGCTCCCGGATTCATGCAGAGGCGGTTTTTAGTCCAACTAAGTCGTTGATAATATTAATGTTACTTGGTGAATGCCCGGATCGCGATCGATACGGTGTTGGCTTGCCAGGTTAGAACTTTGGTAACCATTGTTCTCTGCCGAATGTAATATTCCGTTAACAGCAATCGTCTATTATAGAGATGCACATTTAGAATCTGAGGGACTAGCAGTGGATACGGAAACACGCAGGAAGAAGCAGCGGGCCCTGATGTTGAAGCTGGTGGAACGGAAGGTTCGCTCCCGGGCCGAGCAGCTCTATCAAACTCGGGGTGAAAGCGAGGGGCACGCCTTGCAAGACTGGGTCCAGGCCGAGACGGAAGTGCTTGGAAACACTGTGCTGGCACCCATGTATCGTCGCCTCCGTAGCGAAACTCCCGAGTCAGAGGAAACTGGATCGCCAGAAGCCGCATCGGCGGATCTGTCCGCTCATGCGACCCAGGATTGCTCAGCTTAACCTGCCGCTTACTCTGCCCGCCGCAGAATTCTCCAACCCCTCAAATCCGTTCATTTCTCGGGATTTAACCGCACTAATCACTTCGATTACGGCCTCACTTCCTGGTTGAAACCTTGGCCCCTTTGCGCGCGGCTCCGCCTTTCTTGGCCTTATCGAGACGCTCGATCACGGCGGCGACGATAATGGGCAGGCCAACGGTTGCATCCAGGAAAACCTCGCCGAACTTACCGCCTTCTGATGGCGGCACAAACTTGCCCCAGGAAATTGCCTCGCTGTAAGGACTGCCTGACAAGCCGCCCCAATACACCGGTTCCGGGCAAATTCGAAGTCCGTAATGGTATCGCTTCAGGGGAACATTCTCGCCCAACCGCCGGTGCCTGAGCTCAATGAACGGGCCGAACTGCTGCGACCAGTTGCGCGGGACGCCGCCCCCAATAGTGAATATCCCGAGCTTCTTCTGCCGCAACAAGGTAGCGGCAAAGTGTTCCAGATCTTCGAAGGGATCGAAGCGAATCTTGTGCCGTCCCGTAGATTCCCGCAGGCGGTTATTCAACGCCGTATCCAGGCCCAGCTCCGAATCGCTGAAGGCGGGAACGAACACCGGCACTCCTTTTTCGAACGCTGACTTTAGAATGCCCCTCTGCCCCTGGTTGCGCTTGGCCAGATACGCGCCAATGGCATGATTCAGCTTGTAGGAGCACATCACGTCGTTGTGGTCCCAGGCTTCGAGTACCGCCGACATGACTTCCTCAACGTCGTCCAGATTCTGCTCCGGCTCCAGTGTGTCGTAAACGCGGTTGTAGCCTTGCTCATAGAGTTCTTCGTCGGAGACCTCAGGATTGGCGCGGAAGTGAGCCCGCCCGGTCGCCTCGACCAAACCATGGGCCATCAGGGCGCCGGTGGAAACAATCGCGTTTACGATTCCGCGATCGATAAGCTCCGTTATGATCAGTCCCTGCTTGGCCACTGTCATGGCGCCGGCCAGGGTCATCACGATGAAGGCATCTTCGTCGAGCGCCATGGCCTCCAGGACATCCGCAGCCTCGCCCAACTGGCGACCGGTGAATGCGGTCTTAGCCATGGCCCGCACCAGATCGTCGATCGACCGCACCTTGGCCAAATCCAACGGCTCCAACGGAATCAGACGATCCGCAATGGGATTGTGTAGATCGCGGTCTTTTCCCTCGCCTCCCGCACCCGCACCGTGGGTCTGGGATTGATGTGACTGAGAATGACGTGAATGATTCTTGGAATCACCAGAATTGCTGTGTTTCACGGGCGAGCCTCCGAACGAACCGCGATTCTTCCCGACCAGATACTCTACAGGAAGCGCATGAAAGGACGCCACGCGGGACTCGATCTCTCAGTTAAACTGCCGACTGTGCCCGGCAAACGAAAATTCGAGGAGCAACTCGCAGCGTTGGACGCGCTTCGGCAAGCCGGCCCGGAGATCCGCAACCCGGCGCTGCACAAGGCGTTAGGACATCGCAACAACTTCGTGGTGGCGAAAGCGGCGAACTTAGTGCGCGAATTTAACTTGGCGGATTCGCTGCCGCAACTGCTGACCGCTTTCGACCGTTTCTTCGACGATCCGGTGAAGAGCGATCCGCAATGCTGGGCCAAGAACGCTATTAGCCGTGCGCTCGCAACCATGGAATATCAGGAGGCCGAGGTTTTTCTGCGAGGGATGGGACACATCCAGATGGAGCCGGTGTGGGGTGGAAGCTCCGATACCGCCGGAACGCTACGCGCGACTTGCGTCCTCGCCTTAGTGCAATGCCGCAGTCTTACAGAGCGCGACCTCTTAACTCATTTGATCGAATTACTCGCCGATAAAGACAAGTCGGTGCGGGCAGAGGTCGTGCGCGCCATTGAACAGATCGGGTCGCCGTCGGCAGTATTGCTTCTTCGTCTCCGGGCAATTCTGGGGACGGACGAACCGGAAGTGCTGGGAGCGTGCTACGGCGCCATTCTGCGCATTGAGGGAGTACGCGCGATCCCCTGGGTCCGTCGGTTTCTTGCCAGCGCGGATGACACTGCTGCAGAAGCCGCGCTGGCCATCGCGGGAACGCATTCGCCCGAAGGTTTCGAGGCGCTGCGGGAATGCTTCGCAACTGCCAACGATCCATGGTGGCGCTCGGTTCTGCTTTCAGCCATCGCACTCTCGCGCCAAGATGCGGCGCTGGAATTTCTACTGGAACTGGTGAAAGCGGAATCGCTCGAGGCGGAAGCAGCGATCGAGGCGTTGCTGCGCTCGCGCCCCCTGCAAGATGTCACCATTCGCCTGGAAAAATTGGTCGCGGGTAATCCCCGGCTGAAGCGCGCCTTCGCTACACAACAAAGAGAAATCTCTTGATCTTCGATGGTTGTCTTTGAGATTTCCGCGGCAGCGCTGAACCAAAGATGGATGCTTTGACCTGATGGCTGACAGCTCTCTCCTGCTAAGATTATTTGCGGAGGATGCAAGGCGTGCCCCCTGAAGAATTTCGCGTGGCTCTGGTACAGATGTCCTGCGGGCCGGAGCCGGAACAGAATCTGGAGAAGGCGCTTGCCCGCGTCGCCGACTCCGCCGGACTCGGGGCCCAGGTTGTCTGCCTGCCCGAGCTTTTTCAGACCCAGTATTTCTGCCAGCGGGAAGATCATGCGCTCTTCGATTTGGCTGAATCGATCCCTGGACCAACCACCGAGAAAATATCCGCGGCGGCGCGACAGCATAAAGTCGTGGTCATCGCATCGCTATTCGAAAAGCGCGCTGCCGGCGTCTATCACAATACCGCCGCCATCTTCGACAGCGACGGATCGTTGCGTGGCCTCTATCGGAAGATGCACATTCCTGACGATCCGCTATATTACGAAAAATTCTATTTCACTCCCGGCGATCTCGGCTTTCGCGCCCTCGATACCAGCGCAGGGCGTCTGGGTACACTGGTTTGCTGGGATCAGTGGTATCCCGAGGGCGCTCGGCTCACCGCTCTGCAGGGTGCGACCATTCTTTTTTATCCCACCGCGATCGGCTGGCATCCCGCGGAGAAGGCCGAGTATGGCGTAGCGCAGCACGACGCCTGGCGCACCATTCAGCGCGCGCACGCCATTGCTAATGGAGTTTATGTAGCAGTAGTAAATCGGGTTGGATTCGAGACCGGCAACGTGCGCGGCAATGTGGCCGCAGGCCAAGGCCTGGAATTCTGGGGTGGATCGTTTTTCTGCGATCCTTTCGGTCGTGTACTGGCCGAGGGCTCGCATGATCGCGAGGAAATTCTCGTAGGAGACGTGGACTTGAAGGCTCTCGAAGAGATTCGGCGCAACTGGCCATTCCTGCGTGATCGCCGCATTGACGCGTACGCGCCCATCAGCAACCGTATGATCGATTAAGTACGAGATTACCGTGGCCAAGGCTCCCGATACACATTCAAGTAATACTTTAACTGCGGAAGGTATGATTCCGGCAGTGCGGGGCTACCGCATGCCGGCAGAGTGGGAGCCGCATGCGGCGACCTGGCTGGCGTGGCCGCACAATCGTGGCGACTGGCCGGGCAGATTCGAGCCGATTTCGTGGGTTTATGCGGAAATTATTCGCAATCTGGCGAGGCATGAGCGGGTGGAGTTGATCGTCAACGATGCCTCGGCGGCGCGACAGGCCCGGAAAGTTCTTGGCCGCGCTGACGCGCTCTCCGACAACATTCGCTTTCATCACTGGCCGACGAACCGGGTGTGGCTGCGTGACTCGGGCTGTATTTTTCTCACACGGCAGCCGGGCTTTGCCCGGCCGCACAGCCCCTTCGGCTCCGCTCAGGGCAGGCTCGGGCGCCTGTCCCCACATGAGCAATCCCAGTTTACCGTCAAGTTTCGGTTCAATGCTTGGGCCAAATATTCGAACTGGCGCTACGACGAAAAAGTCGGCAGCCTCATGGCCGAGGTCAAAACCCCCGCCCTCTTTCGCAAAGGACGCGAAAGAAGGACGGGGCACCCGCACGAGATTCGCCCGCTTTCTGGGGGGAAGCGGATCGTTCTCGAAGGGGGATCGATCGACGTGAACGGCGCGGGCACCATCCTCACTACGGAGGAATGCTTGCTCAGCAAAATGCAGCAGCGCAATCCTCATATGACGCGGGTTCACTACGAAAAAGCGTTCGCCGATTACCTTGGGGCACGGCACACGATCTGGCTGGGACGCGGCATCGTCGGCGATGACACCCACGGGCATGTTGACGACCTGACCCGCTTCGTTGCGAGAGATGCCGTCGTTACCATGGTCGAGCCGAATTCCAAAGATGCAAACCACGCACCGCTGCTGGCTAATGTGCGGCGCCTGCAAGCGGCCCGCGACCAGGACGGCAGGCAGTTGACCATTGTCGAACTCCCCATGCCGCAGCCTGTCGTATTCGAAGGCCGTCGGCTTCCGGCCAGCTATGCCAATTTCTACATCGCGAATCAAGTGGTGCTGGCACCGGTATTCAATCGCCCGAACGACCGCATCGCCCTGAACACGTTGGCGCAGCTCTTCCCTGACCGCGAGATCGTTCCAATTTATTCCGGAGACTTCATCTGGGGATTGGGCGCGATGCACTGCATGACGCAGCAGCAGCCGGCATGAGGAGATTGCGGATTTTAGATCGCAGATTTCAGATTGAAGAAAAAAGCGGGCTCATATGAGCCCGCTTGAAATGACGAGTCGAGTTCCCGATTAGAGACCCGGCCCCGATGGATTCGGAGGGGTTGAAGGTGAGGTGCTCTTGGGATTCGTGGACCCTGGGTTGGTGGACCCTGGATTTGTCGAGCCTCCTGGGTTTGTCGAGCCTGGGTTGGCTGAACCCGGCTTCGTTGGATCTGGGTTGGTTTGGTCCGGATTCGTGCCCGGAGTGTTCGAGTTCGGATTCGTGGTGTTCGGATTATCGGGATTCGTGCCGTTGGGGTTGGTACTGTTCGGATTTGTGGCACCGGGGTTGGTCGAGTTGGGAGTGGTCGAACCTGGAGTGCTCCCGTTCGGACTCGTGGTGTTAGGCGTGGTTGAGCCCGGCGAATTGGGTGACTGAGGAGTTGACGTACCAGATTGTGTAGAACCCGGTTGTGTGGAACCAGGTTGTGCGCTCTGACCAGAAGAACCGGAGCCACCCGGCGCACTTCCGCTTCCCGACCCCGATTGTGCTACGACCCAAGTACCGCAGAACAAAACGACACACAGCAAAGTAATTTTCTTGATGGCCATGATTTTATGCCTCCGGATGTGTGACTGTTTTTCTCGCAACGTGGCAAACCCATCGCTTGAGCCGAGTTTCAATCCAAACACAGGCTGAAACTATCCAGCGGATGCCGTAGACGGGAAAGTTGAGGAGGGTAGCGAGGATTGCGACGGTATCGCTAACGCCTACTGGCCCGTAGGAATGACTTTGTTGCGCACCACTCCGCATTAATCGTTCCTCAGCCTTCCCAGTCCGTATCATATTGCTCAGACCGAGCCTCATCCGGGCATCTAGGCTGAATGACGTAGGGGTAGATGACCGCCCCACGGTTTTTCGTTCCAAGGCCAAGAGGGTGAGGACAAGTGAACAGGTTTAAATTTTTTGCGTTAGCGGCTGTTGCTGGAATCTGCTTCGCGGCAGCCATTCCCAAAACACAGGCTCAGGTAAGCGTCGAACTCGGAATCGCGCCTCAGTGTCCATACGGGTACTACGGCGCCGCGCCGTACGAGTGCGCTCCTTACGGCTACTACGGCCGGGAGTGGTTCGCTGGCGGCGCCTTCATTGGCGTCGGCCCGTGGTTTCATGGTCCGGAAGGTTTCCGTGGCAATGTAAACAACCGTTACCATCCTGAGCATGGTTATAACGGTCCCAGGCCAAACCGTGGGGACCGACCGGAGCCGGGCAAGCGTCTCGATAGAGTTTCCAATTTCAAAGGAAACGAAGTCCGCGATGGGCACGGTCACACCGTTGGCAGGCGTTAAGATCTTCGGAAGAGCTGAAAGGTAGCTTGAAGCTGCGCGGCGAGCGAGAGGTCGGCGAAACTCCGCTCTCGCTCGCCCCTTCTTGTCACCGTCGGATCACAGTTCGAGCCGATTTCGGATGATAGTTCGACTGACGTAACTTGAAGTGGCGCCGACAAAGGGGGCCCAGGGCTGAAAGCTGAAAGCTAGTACTTACTTCCTATACTGCGTGGGCTGCGGACCTTGTTCCAGCGTTTTGCGGTCCCAGATCCAGCCTTCGCGGGTGAAGCTGGCGAGTTCGAAATCCTGGGTGAGTTCGAGGGCATCGACCGGACAGGCGTCCTCGCACAGCCCGCAGAACATGCATCGGCTCAAGTCATAGGTAAAGTTGGTGAGTTCCTTGCGGCGGGTGCTTTCGTTACGCGCGCTGGAGACCACAATCAGATTTTCCGGGCAAGCCAGGGCGCACAGGTCGCAGGCAATGCACATGGTCTCGTCGGTGTCCGGGTTCACGTTCAGCCTCGGCGCCCCGCGGTAACGCTCCGCTACTAGCGGACGCTCCAGCGGATACTGCTCGGTATAAATCTCCTTGGGATCCTGATACCGAAACGTGACCTTCATCCCCTGGAACAGGTCGACGAGAAACACCTTGCGCAGCAAGCTAGCCATGCCCATAACGCCGCTAGCATACCACGAAACAGGACACTGCCACGGGACGTCGGAGATGCCTTACTCGCTGTGACCCCTTTGGCGTCTGTGGTTTAGCGTTGCGTCGGCCGCGCGGAACTTTTCCCTCGGCCACTGCGTAACAAGGAACAGAGGACAGGATGAAGGCCTATTTCACAAATCTGCCGACGAAGATCTGGCTTCTGGTTATTCTGCCCGCGGTCGTAATTGCCTACCCGGTGGTTCGAATCGTAGTCCCGGAGGTCGTACGTGCCGTGGTGCCGGAGGTAGTGCGCTCGGTGCTGAACGTGATCTAACGATCGCGTAACCGCTAGAATAGCCAGTGGAGCATCGACCTGCGTGCCCTCGCGGAAAACCGTCACATCCAATTCTGCTTCGAGCGAAAACCCAGGACTCAAGCATGCCGCATTTCGTCCGGGCGAACTTGGTCTGGACGAACTGCACTCTGACGAACTTCGCTCCGACGAACTTCATTCCGACGAACCTCATTCGGACGAACTTTGGATGGAGGAGGCTCTGCGCTGCGCTCAGCGCGCTCTTGAAGCGGGAGAAGTGCCTGTAGGCGCGGTGGTCTTATGCCACGGGCAAATCGTCGGCCGGGGATGGAATCGTAACATTACAAATTCCGATCCCACCGCTCATGCCGAGATCGTAGCACTGCGCGAAGCCGGGTCCAGCATCGGCAATCACCGCCTGGGGGACTGCGAGCTGTTTGCCACAGTGGAACCGTGCGCCATGTGCGCCGGCGCCGTGGTGCACGCTCGCATCCGGCGCCTGGTGTATGGCGCGGACGACCCCAAAACCGGGGCGGTACGGTCCGTAATGCAAGTCCTGAATCATCCGCAATTGAACCATGAGGTCGCGGTTCGCAGCGGAGTTTTGGCGGGCCGCAGCGCCGAGTTGCTGCAATCGTTCTTCAGGAGCCGCCGTTAGTCGTCAGCAGTTAGCAATTGGCAGAGAGCAGTTGGCCATTACGGCTGCCGCAGTAGTCATTTGCGGGAATGGCTGAGGATGGTATAAATAGCCTGCGGAAAACAGAGTATGATGCGTACGCGCTCGTACAGAACTCATCGCAGTACATTTCTGTATGTATATGCATTCAAGATGAGGTTCACACTCCCACTGGAAACGGCTTAGTATGAGTACTCGTTCGGTGCGCGGCTCCTCCGAACCTTCCCTGCAGAAGCGACAGTAATCCTGTATACCAGTACCCCACCACGAAGAGCAGCAGGAAGGGGACGGTGAAGTAGTTCTCGTTGTCGACAGCGTAATAGATTGTCGTCGCGAAGTAAGACCCGATCAGTAGTTCGATCCACGGCACCCAGCCCAGGCGTTTGCGATATTTGCTGGCGCCCACCTTATCCAGTTTCGACACCACGCGATACTTGGGAGTACGAGCAAAGGCGCTCTGCTTGCCGATCAGCGCCTCGATAACCGCCTTGGTGTTGGTGATGGTCAGGCCGATCCCGAGTGCCATCAGAAACGGCAAATACAACAGAGCCCGCGGCCATCTTCGCGGAAATAGTTCGCGTTGAGAAACCAGGTAAAAGCTGGAGATGGAGAAAGTCGACGCCATAAACAGCGGCAGATCAATGTACAGCATCTGAAACCATCCCTGGTAAAAACGAATGATCATGGCCGGCAGCAGCAGCACGGAAAGCATGATCATCAGTGGATAACTCAGATTCGCGGTCAGGTGATACCAGGCTTCAATCTTGGTATGCAAAGGCGCGTCGCTGCGCAACACGCGCGGCAGAATCTTTTTTCCGGTTTGTATCAGGCCTTTGGCCCACCGTGCCTGCTGCGTCTTGAATGCCGTCATCTCCACTGGCAGTTCCGCGGGACACTCTACATCCTGCAGATAAATAAACTTCCAGCCCTCGAGCTGGGCGCGATAAGAAAGGTCGGTGTCTTCGGTGAGCGTATCGTGCTGCCAACCGCCAGCCTCTTCAATCGTGGCGCGCCGCCACATGCCCGCCGTTCCGTTGAAGTTGAAGAATAGCCCGGTACGGGCGCGCCCTGAATGCTCCAGCACAAAATGGCCGTCGAGCAGAATCGCTTCGACTTCGGTCAGGAAAGAATAATGGCGATTGATGTGTGTCCAGCGCGTCTGCACCATGCCGATCTTGGGGTCAGTGAAGTGATGGACGGTGCGCAGCAGAAAATCTTCCGGCGGAGTGAAGTCGGCGTCGAAGATGGCTATGAATTCTCCTCGCGCCGTCTTCATGCCTTCAGCCAAAGCGCCTGCCTTATAGCCCTCACGATTGCTGCGATGGTGGTAATGAATGGGATGGCCGAGGGCAGCGTAGCGCTCCACCAAATCACGAGCGACAGCGCCGGTCTCGTCAGTGGAATCGTCGAGCACCTGAATGTCGAGCTTCTCTCTCGGATAATCCAGCTTGCAGATCGATTCCAGCAAGCGCTCCACGACATACTGCTCGTTGAAAATCGGCAGCTGCACCGTAACGTGGGGCAGTTCCTTGAAATATGCGGCCGGCTCCGTCGTACGATTCTTGCGGTGTTTGTAGTAGAGGTAAACCAGGACGTAGCGGTGCATGCCATATCCCGCCAGCAGAATCAGCACGATGAAATATGGAATGAGCAGCGCGAGATCGAATCCATTGGCGTGGTAGAGTCCGCGGAAAGTAGTATCGAGAAAGTGCTGGCGGATGTAGGGCACGACCCCTTTGGGGGCAGTCCCAGCGGCCAGCGTCGCAATTTCAATAAGGTTCGAGGTCAACGTATCGAGGGCAACCTTCGAGGTCAACGTTTCAAGATCGTACAAGAGGTCTGACGAAAGGTTTCATTCTATCGGATTCAGAGGGCCGATTCTGAACCGGCGGTTTTCAACTCGGACCATCGCGCGTTGAACTTGGGCTCGACGCACTAGCAGGCATTTCCGCGGCGCGACCTCGCGACCTTGCCCCAGCCCGGTCAGTCGGCTACAAATAGAGCCTCATGGACTCCCGACCAGTGGCGCCCGCGGAGAGCGCGACCAGTTCCCGACCGCTGGTCGCGACCTGGGCGAAGGTTCTCACGTTGTCGTTCCGGACACCGTTTTGGATCGTCACAATCGCCTTGCTGCTGCGGCTGAGCTGGATCGTCATTGGCCACACTTACAAGTTCAAAACTACGGACAACAACTTCGGCTTTGGCTGGGAGATGGGACGGATCGGTGCGGCAATGTCTTCCGGGCGGGGGTTTAGCGATCCATTCGGGCCGGCGACGGGGCCTACGGCGTGGGAGCCGCCGCTGTATCCGTTTCTGATCGCGGGTGTGTTCCAGGTGTTCGGAATTTATTCAAAGGGCTCGGCATTTGTGTTGCTCGCGATCAACAGCGTTTTCTCGGCGCTGACCTGCATTCCGATTTTTCTGATTGCGAAGCGAATTTTTTCGGAGCAGGTTGCGGTCGGCTCCGCGTGGGCATGGGCGCTGTTGCCGAACGTCATGTTCTGGTGCACACGCGCTGTGTGGGAGACGGCTCTGGCGGCGCTATTGCTTGCGCTTGTCTTCTGGCTCGCGCTCACGATGGAAGACCGGGAAGGCTGGCTGCCCTGGTTTCAGTTTGGATTGCTCTGGGGCATCGCGGCATTAAGCAGCACTTCCCTGCTGTCGTTTCTGCCGGCCGCGGGATTGTGGGCCTGGCATCACAGGGCAAAGCGCGGCAAACGGTCCCTGGCGGGTATCGTGCTGGCATCCGTGGTGTTCTTTGCTTGCATCACTCCCTGGCTGGTTCGCAACGAGCGCACGTTCGGGAAGTTCATTTTCGTCCGCGACAATTTCGGCGCGGAACTTCGCCTGGGCAACGGGCCGGGCGCGGATGGAACTTTAATGCTTTATCTGGACACGACGCACGATGTTTATGCCATGCGGCAGTTTCAGGCCATGGGCGAACTACCTTACATTGCGATGCGGAAACAGCAGGCGCTCGACTACATCCGAGCCGACTACGCCCGCTTCGCCGGGCTCTCGCTGAAGCGGTTCATCTACTTTTGGGCGGGTACGCCAAAAGAAACCGAGCCCTGGTGGCTGAGTCCGGCGAAGAATTCATTGTTTTTCGTTTCGTCAGCGTTGACGTTCTGGGGGTTGGGCCGCGCGCTGCGGCTGCGTAAACCGGGCGCGGGGTTGCTGTTCTGGCTGACCCTGTTCTTGCCGGCGATGTACTATTTCGTCTATCCGGGTCCGCGCTACCGGGTTCCGATCGAGCCCGAGATGACGATCTTATGCGTGTTCCTGATCACCGAGGTGAAGGGGAAGAGGGCCTCGGGAGCTTGAAAATGAATTGCCGCAGGGCTAACAGTTTGCTGGGAAACTCGCTTCTCTCCCAGCAGCATTCCTCAGCGGCTGAAGCCGAGATTCACTTAGCAGATTTTACGGCGCGGCTGGAAGCCGCGCCCTTTCAAACATGTCTCGAAACATGGTCTATGACTGAAGCCGCGGGACCGCAGGCCATGGCGACAATCGCATTAGAAGCGCCAGAAGGCTCCGCCGCCGACAAAATAATTATGCTGGCGCGATTTGCCGGTGGGGGCGAGTGGGAAATCCGGTTCGCCTGACCAGAAGTCCCGCACTTCGCCGCGAATGCTGAGACTGCGCCAGACTTTCACGTCCAGACCCAAACCGCCCTGCAGGGTAAAGCTGGTGGTTGATTTCCCGGGATTAGTAGTTCCGTAGTCCAGTTGCGTGCCTTCGCTGAAGTGGCCGATCCCCGCGCCCAGGCTGACCCATGGCGAGACGGCAGTAGTGGGAAACAGATTCACCCGCGCCGCGGGAGTCACGAAAAGCTGCTTGTAGTCGGTGGGCACCACGGCGTTTCCGTAGTCACCCGCGTTCAAGTCTTCGTCGGGGTTATACATCACGACCACTTCGCCGGAGATAGAGTAAATCGGCGCCACGAAAATGTGGCGGGCGTACTCTCCTTCAACACTGAGTCCCTTGCCGGAGT
>Ga0302326_10010801_pt1 | contig 19736 bp, 19 predicted proteins | sample Palsa_T0_3_FD_202264 | JGI IMG/M metagenome (GOLD analysis project Ga0302326, IMG submission 202264) | Peat permafrost microbial communities from Stordalen Mire near Abisko, Sweden - Palsa_T0_3 | ecosystem: Environmental > Terrestrial > Soil > Palsa > Peat permafrost | place: Sweden: Abisko...
CATTGATCACCGGTTGGGCCATGGTCGTGGCCGGTAAAGCCAGCGCTAACAGAGCCAGGGCGTTCCGAGAAAATGTCGACATAGTTCCTCCTGTGAGCCCCCTGTAACGGGTCCGTCGAGCTCCTAATGATCTTACTCGATTGTTGCTCGGGAGTTAACGACTAGTCGCCGGTGACAGGCTCGGCCAGGCGGGCGCTGCCGGACTCCTGGTCCTTATACTGCAGCTGGTACAGCTTCCAATAGATGCCGCGCATCGCGAGCAACTCCTGGTGCGTGCCGATCTCGCGCAGCTTGCCTTTGTGCATCACGATGATGCGATCGGCGCGCTGGATGGTGGAAAGGCGATGCGCGATCACGATCGACGTTCGACCGGCCACAAGATGCTGGAGCGCCTCGCGGATGCGCAGCTCGGTTTCGGTGTCGACACTGGAAGTAGCTTCATCGAGAATAAGGAAACGCGGGTTGTGGGCCAGCGCGCGGGCGAAGTTAATGAGCTGCTTCTGGCCGGTGGAATATCCCGCGCCGCGTTCACGAACGGGCTGCGCGAATCCTTCCGGCAAAGTCTGCACGAAGTCCAGCAGATTGACGCGGGCGGCGGCTTCCGCCATTTGGCCCTCGGAGATGCCTGGGGTGCCGAGCCGGATGTTTTCAGCAATGGTTCCGGTGAAAAGATGCGGGTCCTGCAGAACGATGCCGAAATTGTGGCGCAGGTTCTCGAGATCGAACTCACGAAGATCGATGCCGCCGATGAGAATCGCTCCGCGCTGGACGTCGTAGAACCGCAGCAGAAGGCTGGCGATGGTGGTTTTTCCGGCGCCGGTGTGGCCCACCACCGCGATGGTTTCGCCGGGCTCGATGCGGAAGCTTACGTCGCTCAGCACCCAATCCTGGTCCTTGTAGGCGAACCAGACGCGGTCGAATTCGATGGCGGCCGGGGATGCCGGGAAAACCGCGGGCTGCGCGGGCGACTGAATGTTGGCGGGGGTATCAAGAAGCTTGAATACGCGTTCGCCGGCGGCCATGGCCGACTGCATGATATTGTACTTTTCGCTCAAATCTTGAATGGGACGAAAGAAGCGGAGGCCATACTGGAAAAAGGCCACCACGACGCCGATTTGGATGGCGCCCCCGCGGACGCGAAAGCCGCCGTAGGCGAGCAGCAGCGCGAGCGCCAGCATACCGAGAAACTCCGCAATGGGATAAAACCATCCATAGGCGATGATGGCGTCCTTGTACGCTTCCATGTGGGCGCGATTGATGCTCTCAAACTCGCGGCGGCTGCGAGCTTCGCCATTGAAGAGCTGGAGGACGGCGATGCCCCCGATGTGCTCCTGCAAGTAGGAATTAATGCGTGCGATGGCCACGCGAATTTTGCGGTAGCTTTTTTGCACGGCGCGGCGGAACTGCATGGTAACCAGCACGACGATCGGCATAACGCCGAGCAGCAAAGCGGTCATTCCTGGGCTTAATTCGAGCATCGCGACGATCACGAAACTGAGCATCAGCAGATCGCCGAGGATCATGAGCAGGCCAGAGGAGAACAGTTCGTTGAGCGCGTCGACGTCGGTGGTGATGCGCGTCACCAGGCGGCCCACCGGGTTGTGATCGTAGAAGGCGAGGTCGAGTTTCTGGAGCTTGGCCATGATCTCGCGACGCAGATCGAACATCGCTTTCTGGCCCACCCATTGCATCATGTACTGCTCGCCGAAATCGCACAACATGCCGAAGACAAGCGAGAGAAGATAAAGGAACGAAATCTGCCCGAGCCCAGTCCAGGGGTCACTGGACAAAAACGGATCGAGAACGGTGTGGCTGACTTTGCCGGATGGCGCGAGGTAGCGGTCGATAGCCAGGGCAGTCAGCAGCGGTCCCACCACCTGCAGCATGGCATTGAAAAGCAACAGGAGCAGGGAACATCCAACTGCGGCTTTATAGGGACGAACGTAGGTGAGCAGACGGCGCATGAGGCGCCCGTCGTAGGCTTTTCCTAGGACCTCTTCTTCCACGTAATTTCAGTGTAGCCGTGTTGGAAAAGGCTCCGCTCCCTCACGGTCGCGGTTCGGTTGCGTCGTCGCGGTTCGGTTACTTTTCGGGGAGCGGCTTCATATCGCCGATATTTTCCAGCGTTCGGGGTCCCCAACCTTCATGCTCCGTGTCCTTGGCTTCGTCCTGCTGGATTTGAGACTCAGATAAAGGCGAATTGGTGGATTTGTACTCGCTCAGCTTACGCTCGCTGTCGTGCGTATGCGCCACATCGGAAAGATCGTCAAAAGTGCTGACACTTACGTCTTCTTTTTCAGGCATGCAGAACACCTCTACTGCGATGGTAACGTTTCAAAGCGGCGAAAGGCGAGGACGGCGTTCAGGCCGCCGAACGCGAACGAATTGGAGAGCGCGAACTCGACGGCGGCGGGGCGGGCGACGTTGGGCACCACATCCAGGTCGCAGGCCGGGTCGGGCAGGTTGAAGTTGGCGGTGGGAGGCAGGATTCCATTTCGCAAGGCGAGCAACGTGGCGGCGGCTTCGATGGCACCGGCCGCGCCCAGCGTATGGCCGTGCATGGACTTGGTAGAACTCAGCGCGAGCCGATCGGCATGCGCGCCAAAGACCTTGCGGATGGCCGTGGTTTCGGCTACATCGTTGGAGAGCGTGGCGGTACCGTGGGCATTAATATAGCCGATTTGGGCGGGTTCAATGCCGGCATCGGCGAGCGCGGCGCGCATGGCTCGAGCTGCGCCATCGGGCGACGGCTGGGTAATGTGGAACGCGTCCGACGACATGCCGAAGCCGATGATCTCGCCGAGTATCGAAGCTCCTCGCGCGCGGGCGGCGTCCAGCGGCTCCAACACCAACATCGCTGCGCCTTCGCCCAGGATGAGGCCGCGGCGGTCCTTGGAAAACGGCCGGCAGGTGTCGGGCGAGACCACGCGCATGGCCTCCCAGGCCTTGAGAAATCCCAGGCTGAACACCGCTTCGCTCCCGCCCGTGATGGCCATTTCCGCGGCGCCGCTACGCACCATCCAAAACGCCTGGCCGATGGCATGACTCGAAGAGGCGCAGGCGGTGGAGATGGTGTAGGTTGGCCCGACCACTCCGGTCTCGAGCGAGATTCTGCTGGCTGCGGCGTTTTGCATGGTGCGCGGAATGGTGAAGGGATTCACGCGCGGGATATTGTTGCGATACAGATTGACGAAACCCTCATCCTCGGTGGTTTGGCCACCGGTGCAAGAGCCGGTGACGATCGCGGTGGATTCGCGCAAGTCTGGGTTCCATGCGACACTCGCGGCGGCAACAGCTTCGCGCGCGGCAATCACGCCAAACTGAGCGAAGCGGTCCAGGAGCCCCAGCTCCTTCTCGTCGAAGTATTGCGCCGGCGCGTAATTTTTGACTTCGGCGCCGTTCGCGAAACGGAGGAGGCTGTGGTCGACGGCCTCGATCGGAGCGATGCCGGAACATCCCGCTACTAAGGATTGCCAGAATTCGGGGACGTTGTGGCCGATTGCCGAGATGACGCCCAGGCCGGTGACGGCGACGCGGCGCGGCAATGTCAGGCGCTGGGTCAAACTGTGACCGGGGCCTGGTTCCCTTGACCGCTATCGAGCAGCTTGGCGATTCCGTCGATCACATCGCGCACCGAGCGCAAGCTTTGCGCGGCCTCGTCCGGAATACTGACGTTGAACTCGCTTTCGACCGCGAAGAGGATATTGATTCCATCCAGCGAGTCGATGCCGAGCTCCTCGAAGGTGCTGTCGGCGGTGATTTTCTCCGCTGGCAGATGCTGGGTCGCGGCAATAATGCTCCTGACTCGCGCGGTCAGTTCTTCGTGGGACATAGAATATCCGTCACCTTTTCGAATTGAAAACCTAGCTCCATCAATTTTGGCAGAAGTTCGCGCACGGCTTGAAGCGTGACGCCAATGTCGGGACGGTGCTGCAGGCGCCGGCCATCATGCAAGCACAGAATCGCGCCGGGACTCGCACCTGCCATGAGCCGGGAAACCACGCCCGGCGCTTGCCGTTTCCAGTCTAGCGCAATGCTGCTCCACATCACGCCGCTGAGCGAAAGGCGCTGCTGAGCCTGACGCAGGCCGAACCAGCGCACGCCAAAGGGAGCGCGGAAATAGCGGGGACGCCGGCCGGTGGCACTCTCGATGGCTGCTTGCGCGCGGGCGATTTCGCGATCGATAAAGCCAGGCGATTTGAGCGCAAGCAGGGGATGCGTGTCGCTATGATTGCCAATTTCATGGCCGGCCGCGGCGACTTCGCGAGCTACCGCCGGCAAGCGGCGAACGTTCACTCCGATTTGAAAAAACGTTGCGGGAGCACGCTCGCGAGCGAGGATTTCAAGCAGTTGGGGAGTGGCTTCGCTGGGCCCATCGTCGAAGGTGAGCGCGATGGACGGGCGCGTGGCTGCGCCGCGATGCACGGAAGGCGCGAGCAGCGAACAGGAGGGCACTCGAACGGCGTAGGTTAGCACGCCCGCGGACACCAGGGCCACGCCGCCCAAGGCAGTTTCGAGGATGCGTGCGGGTTGGTTCATATGTGGGCGTCGGGCACTAGAGTAGCAAGTAGGGGGTGGGCGCGTGATTTTGAGCTTACCTTTGTCGATGCCGGGAACCCTAGCGGGCCGCTGAACACGACCATCTCGCACCGACTCCCTCACGGTCGCGGCTCGGTAACGACGCTGACTAAGCTAGATCCTCGGGACGAATCGGCAGGGTGCGCAGGCGCTTGCCGGTGGCGGCGAAGATGGCGTTGGCGACGGCTGGAATAATGGTCGGCGTACTGGCCTCGCCTATTCCACCGGGAGCGGCTTGGCTCGGAACGATGTGCACTTCCACCACCGGCATTTCGTCGATGCGAAGCACATCGTAGTGGTTGAAGTTCCCCTGCACCACGCGGCCGCGATCGATGGTGATGGCGCCTTTTAGCGACGCGCTCAAGCCATACACGATACCGCTTTGGATCTGCTGCTCGACGCCGGCCGGATTGATCACGTGCCCGCAATCGACGGCACAGACCGCGCGATGGACGCGCAGCTTGCCGTTCTCGACCGACACCTCGGCCACTTGAGCGTTGTAGCTACCGATGTTGTTTACCACCGCGATGCCGCGGCCATGACCGGCCGGCAGCGGTTTGCCCCAACCGGCTTTCTCGGCGGCCAATTCCAACACACCCAGCAGCCGCGGAGATTTCGCCAGCAAGTGCCGGCGGAACTCGAATGGATCTTTGCCGGCGGCGACGGCCAGCTCGTCCAGGAAGCTCTCGGAGAAGAACGTGTTCTGCGAGTATCCGACCGAACGCCAGTAGGTGACCGGGATGTCGACATCGGGCGGATGATAATCGACATGGAAATTCGGGATGGTGTACTCGAGATCGACGATGCCTTCCACGCTGGTGCGATCCACGCCATTGCGCAATCCGCCAAAGGACCCACAGACCACGCGAGTGTTCCAAGCCACGGGCCAGCCGTCTTTGTCCAGAGCGCCCGTGAACTTGGTGTAGGACGCGGGGCGATAGAGATCGTGCTGCATATCGTCTTCACGCGACCAGGTGAGCTTCACCGGCTTGCCAATGGCTTTGGAAATCTCAACCGCTTCGCCGACGAAATCGTCTCCGCCGCGACGGCCGAATCCGCCGCCGAGGAACATGGTGTGGATCTGAATCTTGTCAGGATGAAGACCTGTAATCTTGGCCGTGGTTCCCATGGCCGCCGTCTGGATTTGCGTGGAAACCCAAACTTCGCAGGAGTCGGCGCGCACATCGGCAGTGCAATTCATCGGCTCCATGGGAGCATGCGACATGTAGGGCGCTTCGTAGACGGCCTCAAGCTTCTTCGCGCCGCTAGCGAGCGCGGCATTTACGTCGCCATCGTTGCGGGCCACCGCGCCGGGCTTTTCGGCGAGATTCACGAACAGTTCGCGAATGCCCGCGCTATTGAGATTGGCGTTCTTGCCTTCGTCGAACTGAAGCTGCAGCGCTCGCCTGCCTTCCATGGCGGACCAAGTGTTGTCGGCGATGATCGCGATTCCACTCGAGATCCGCACCACCTGGCTGACTCCTGGGACGGCCTTGGTTTTCGTGTCGTCGAAGCTGGCGACTTTTCCGCCGAAGACCGGACAGCGCGCAACCACAGCGTAGACCATGCCGGGACGCCGCGCGTCAATGCCGAAGCCAGCGGTGCCGTTCACTTTGAGGGGAGTGTCAAGACGCTTGGGCGACGTGCCGATCAGGTGAAAGTCCTTCGGATCTTTTACCGCGACTTTGGCGGGCGCCGGCAGTTTGCCTGCGGCATCCGCGAGACTGCCATAACTTAAGCGCGCATTGGTGACAGTGTTGATCACGTGCCCATTTTCGGTGCGAAGCTGGGATTTCGCGACGCCCCATTGTTGCGCGGCGGCGTCCAACAACATGTCGCGAGCGGACGCGCCAGCCTTGCGCAGGGGATCCCAGCAGGTGCGGATGCTCATGCTGCCGAAGGTGCCTTGCAGCGGGCCATAGGCGGGGTCGACCGGGGCGAATACGGTGCGAACCTGCTTCCAGTCGCAATCCAGCTCTTCAGCCAACAACTGCGAGAGGGAAGTTATCGGACCTTGGCCCATTTCCGATTTGTGGATCGAGAAGGTGACGATGTCGTCGCTGCCAACATGGATGAACGCGTTCAGCTTCGCTGAGGTGGTGGCGGCTTGAAGCTTGCTGCTTTCGGGAAGATGGAATCCGATGAACAGGCCGCCCGCGGCAGCGACACCGGCTTTCAAAAACCCGCGACGGCCGAGTTTGGGAGTTGGAATCGTGGTGCTCATTACGCCCGTCCTTTATTTCCGTGCTGGTCGGCCTGATATTGGGCAGCCAAGTGCACCGCCTGGCGAATGGCCTGATAGGTTCCGCAGCGGCAGATGTTGCCGTGCATGGCCTCGTCAATATCGGCGTCGGTGGGGTGCGCGGTCTTCTTCAGCAGACCCGCTGCGGTCATGATCTGGCCGGATTGGCAGTAGCCGCATTGCGGCACGTCGACTTCAATCCAGGCGCGCTGCACGGGGTGGCTGTTATCGGACGAAAGGCCTTCGATGGTGGTGACGCTCTTTCCGGCGACGGTTGAAATGGGAGTGACGCAGGAGCGGATGGGCTGGCCGTTGATGTGCACGGTGCAGCAGCCGCACAGCGCCATGCCGCAGCCGAACTTGGTGCCCGTCATTCCGAGCGAGTCGCGCAAAACCCATAGCAGCGGCATTTGCGGCGAGACGTCGACGGTCTGGGGCTTTCCATTCAGGGTGAAAGTGACTGGCATCGGGGCCTCCTGGAACTACTGGCGTGTATCTTTACTATAGCTAAACGACTGTGCGGTTGGGCTTCGCGAGTGCTACGCTGGCAGTTTATGCAGTTGTCCGAAATCTTCCTGGGCCAGGGCGAGCCGCAGTTCACGGATCTGTTGCGGGGCATTTCCATCGGCAAGCTGAAGACGTACCAGCTCTACGACCGGATGAAGGTCCGGCTGCACCTGGCGAAGCTAAATTCAGAAAACCTGCGTAAGGCCGCGCCCAAGTTTTGGGCCAGACTCGGCGAGCGGGACGAGGAGTTTGCCAGCGAACTGGCGCAGGCCATCCTGGTGTCGCACCTGGACATGATCAAGGCGGTGATCGACGATCTTGGAATCCCTAATCAAGAGGGGTTTTTCGACAAAGATATCGACGGCTCGAAGTATTTCACGGACGGCTGGCAGCAGCGGTCGTATGAAAAATTCAAGGACGCCTATCCGCCGCAGGTGCTGCTGTTTTACATCAACCATCTGGCATGGGAGTTGGCGAAAAGCGAGCAGGTGTTTCAGGTACCAGCGTAATTCCGAGTGAGGACATGAGCCAGGAATTCTTCGATGCAATCCGGGCGGGCGATCGCGGCCAAGTGGAGACGCTGGTGGCCGCCGATCCCGGACTGCTAGGGGCGAAAGACGAGAAGGGGCTGGGTGCGTACACGGCCGCGATGTATTCCGGCCGCAACGAGGTTGCAACGCTGTTGCTCGAAAAGGGCGTGGAACTGGATGTTTTCGCGGCGTGCCTGGCGGGCGCCAAGGAACGTGCGGTTGAATTGATCGGCCGCGAGCCCGAGCTTGTCAAAGCCTACAGCCATGACGGATGGACGCCGCTGCATTTGGCGTGCTTCTTTGGCCATCCATTGCTGGCAGCAACATTGATCGCGCAAGGAGCGGACGTGAACGCGCGATCGGACAATAAAATGCGGAACACCCCGCTTCATGCGGCGGCGGCTGGCCGTAATCTGGATGCCGTGCGTGTGCTTTTGGAACATGGAGCCGAGGTGAACGCGCGGCAGGAGGGCGGATGGACGGCGCTACACGCGGCGTCGCTCAATGGGGACGTGGAGATGGCAAGGGTGCTGATCGCGGGTGGCGCGGATGTCGAAGTGCGCGCCGACAATCAGCAGAATGCATGGGATCTGGCGTTGGGTAAGGGGCATCAAGCGGTAGTCGAGCTGCTGGATGTGTACGCCCGATAGTCGAACAAGCGTGGTCGAAGAGCAAATCCAACAGTTGCAGGCGGCGGCGCTCCAGCGGATCGAAGCAGCGAACGATCTGGCCGCGCTGGAGCAGGTGCGCGTGGACGTGCTAGGGCGCAAAGGGTCGCTCGCGCAATTCAACGTCGGGAAGCTCGCGCCGGAGGAGCGGAAAATTGCGGGCAAGGCGCTCAACACTGCAAAACAAGCGTTAGAGACTGCGTTTGAAACAAGACAGCAGGCATTTGCCGCTGGAACGCTGACGGCCCGGCTGAAGCAGGAATGGCTGGATTTGACCCTGCCCGCGCCGGGGCCTCTGCCGGGGAGCCTGCATCCGGTGACCATCATCCAGAACGAGATTGAAGATCTGTTTACTTCGCTCGGATTTGCGGTGCTGGATGGGCCGGAAGTGGAAACCGAGTATCACAACTTCGACGCGCTGAACATTCCGCCCGAGCATCCGGCGCGCGATATGCAGGATACCTTTTGGCTGAGTAATGGTCATCTGTTGCGCACGCATACGTCGCCGGTGCAGGTGCGCGGCATGGAAAGGCTGGGACCGCCGCTGCGCATGATCGCGCCCGGGCGCGTGTTCCGCAACGAAGAAGTGGACGCGTCGCACGAGCACACGTTTTATCAACTGGAAGGCATGATGGTGGACCGCAATGTTTCGGTGGCGCACCTGATTTACTTCATGAAGACGCTGCTGAGCGCGATCTTTCATCGCGAGGCGGTGGTGCGGCTGCGGCCGGGCTATTTTCCGTTCGTGGAGCCGGGCTTCGAGTTGGATATCCGCTGTTTGATTTGCGGCGGAGTTGGTTGCCCGGTGTGCAAGCAGAGCGGCTGGGTGGAGCTGCTGCCATGCGGGTTGGTTCATCCGAATGTACTGCGGATGAGTGGCATCGATCCGGAGGAGTGGGGCGGATTTGCGTTCGGCCTGGGGCTGACCCGGCTGGCGATGATGCGCTACGGAATCGACGACATCCGGCTGTTTGCGAGCGGCGATTTGAGATTCCTGCGGCAGTTCTGACGGCCAAGCGCGATCAAGAAAGACCATGAAATTTTCCTATCAATGGATTCGCGAGTTGGTCCCCGGCCTGGACACCGAGCCCGCCGACCTGATGCGCCTTATCACCATGAAGACGGCCGAGTGCGAGGGACTGGAGCAGGCGGGCGTGGACACGGTGATTGAGGTGGACAACAAGTCGCTCACGCACCGGCCGGATTTATGGGGGCATTACGGGATGGCGCGGGAAGTTGGCGCGATCACGAATAAGAAGCTGCGCGATCCGGTGAAGCTCGGCTTGCTGCCAAAGGGCGAAGCGCGGGTGGGCATCGAAATCGAAGACTTTGCTTTGTGCCCGCGATACAGCGCGCTGGTTTTCGAAAATGTCACGGTGCAGCCGTCGCCGTTGTGGATGCAGCAGAGGTTGGAAGCGGTTGGACTGAACGCGATCAATAACATCGTCGATGTGACCAACTTCGTGATGGCGGAGCTGACCCAGCCAATGCATGCGTTCGATGCCGCGAAGCTGCATGGCACAACGATCTTCGTTCGCAGCGCGCGCGCCGGCGAGCAGATCGACACATTGAGCGAGGAGAGCTACGATCTGAATCCGTCGAATCTGGTGATCGCCGACGCGGAAGGGCCCATCGCGCTCGCGGGCGTGAAAGGCGGATTGCATAGCGCGATTGGGCCGGAGACCAAACGCATCGTGCTGGAGAGCGCGAATTTCCAAGCGGCTAGCGTGCGGAAAACATCGGTTGCGCTGAAGCTGCGGACGGATGCGTCCATGCGATTCGAGAAGTCCCAGGATCCGTTGAATACGGTGCGAGGCCTGGCCCGGGCTTTGGAATTGCTTGAGCAAGTGTCGCCAGGAATTCGGTTGGTTGGAGGCGTGGCGGACTCGCATGGCGAGCTGAAAACTCCGCCTCCGATTGAATTGAACGTCGATTGGTTGAAAGCCAAGCTAGGACGCGAGCTGGATGCGCGCGAGGTGCGTTCCATTCTCGAATCGCTCGAATTTGGCGTCGAGGAACCGGCGCCCGGCCGTTTCCTGGTCACGGTGCCGAGTTGGCGCGCAACCAAAGACATCTCAATCAAGGACGACCTCCTGGAGGAAGTGGGCCGGATGGTGGGCTACGAATCCATTACGCCGTGCGCGCCGCTGATCGAATCCGTCGTTCCGCCCGAAGACCCCTCGCGCAAGTATTTGCGCCGCGTGCGCGACATGGCCATCGCGCAGGGATTCACGGAAGTTTACAACTACTCGTTTGTCACCGAAGAAATGGCGCGGGCGTTCCACCTGGATGTCGGGGCGCACGTGGGAGTCGCGAACCCGATCGCTTCCGGTCAAACTCTGTTGCGCGCGAGCCTGTTGCCGGCGATTCTCAAGAACATACTCGACAACAGCCGGCATTTGCCCGCGTTTCGGCTGTTCGAGATCGGCCGGGAAATCCATCCGCGAAACCGCGATCTTCCCGAAGAAGTCCCGCATTTCGCAGCCGCGATGTATGCGCGTGAGGGCGACGGGAGCGATTCGCTGTTTGAGTTGAAGCGCCTGGCCGATTGTTTGATGGAAGGAGCCGAAGCGCGTCTGGCGGAGGCTCGGGCGTTCGAGCATCCCGAGCGAGCTGCGATCATTCGGTGGCGTGACGAGGACGTGGGGAGGTTGTTCGAACTGCATCCGGAGCTTGGGATTGAAGGCCGCGCGGCCATCCTCGATCTCGATTTGTTGAAGATGGAAAGACTGGACGTTCGCGAGCGGCGCTACGAGCCCTGGAGCCGTTTCCCGGTAAGCGCGTTCGATATTTCAGTGGTGGCCGGCTTGCGTGAACCGGCGGTTGATATAAAGCGGCGGCTGGCAGCCGCGGCAGCGGGTGATCTGGTTGAAATCGAATTTCTTCGCGAGTACACCGGCGCGCCGCTTCCACCGGAGCGTAAGAGCGTGACGTACCGGTTGACCGTTGGCGCCACGGATCGCACGTTATCGTCGGAGGAAGTGGGCGCTATCCGCGAGCGCGTGATGGATGCCGCTCGTGAATTGCCAGATTAGTGTACGTGCATGGGATCGCCGAAGTAGCCGATGATCCGCTCGGCGCATAGCCGGCAGGCCTCGAGTTCGTCCGGGTCGCGCCCTTCGCAGTGCAGCAATTGTTCGTCGCGCACGGCCATGCTGCGCCCGCAAACCCAGTCGTCGCCGTCGCGGGAGTGAATGTGGTTGAAATCGGTCAAGATACTTTGTCAGAATATCAGATCGGTTGCGGCGGCAATTCAGATATTGATAGACTAGATTTGATCCCCAAGGAGCGATACGACAATGGCGAAAGTATGTGAAGTGTGCGGACGAGGGCCGCAGTTCGGCAATCGGATCAGCCATGCGCATAACGTCAGCAAGCGCCGCTGGAACATAAATCTACAGAGCGTTCGCGCGGTGGTGAATGGCGCCTCCAAGCGCATCCGGGCTTGCACCTCCTGCATCCGCAACGGCAAAGTTCTGAAAGCCGGTAAAGTCGCGAAACCGGCGTAAGCTTCAGTCGCCCCCGGCCTGCTGACAGATTCCCGATGAAGTTCGTGACCTTTCAACGCGCGAGCGCTCGTCCCGCGGCAGGCGTGTTGCTGGGCGATCGCGTGATCGGCCTAGGGGGCGCGGGCTTTGACGACATGCTTTCGGTGGTGGCTAGCGGGCCAGCGGGCCGAGCCAAGATCGAGAACTTCGTTCGCGATACGCCGGCCGATGGAACGGTCTCGCTTGCTTCGGTCCAACTTCTCGCGCCGATCCCGCGGCCGCCCAAGCTGATCTGCGTGGGACTGAATTATCGCGATCACGCCGCCGAAGCGCGGCAGGAGACCCCCAAGGTTCCCACGATTTTCGCGAAGTTTTCGAATGTCGTGATCGGCCCGGGACAGCCTATCGTGCTTCCGAGGAATTCGCGCAAACCCGACTACGAGGCCGAATTCGCGTTTGTGATTGGAGCCGGCGGGCGGCACATTCCGAGCTACGAATGGCAACAGCACGTCTTTGGGTACACGGCGTTCAACGATGTCAGCGCGCGCGATTTTCAAATGGCCACTTCGCAGTGGATGATCGGCAAGACGTTCGATACCTTCGCGCCCATGGGTCCATGCCTGGTGAGCGCCGACGAGATCGCCGATCCGCATGCGCTGGATATCAGCCTGCGCATTGGCGGCGAGACGCTGCAGAATTCCAATACGCGCGAACTGATCTTTAAGATTCCCGATCTGGTGGCGTATCTTTCAAGCGTGGTGACGCTGGAGCCGGGCGATGTGGTGGCCACCGGAACGCCAGCGGGCGTGGGCTTCGCCCGCACTCCACCGCGCTACTTGCAGGCGGGCGAAGAAGTGACCGTCAGCATTGAGGGCATCGGAGAACTGCGCAATCCCGTGATTGCAGAATCACGTTAAGACGGCGGATCGCGCTCAAACAGCTGTTCCAAGTCGCGAGCCGTGGGCGTTCCTTCCACCGCTTGGTGCATGTCGTGCGCAAACGAGCGCATGACCTCCAGCAGATCGAACTCGCGTCCGAGAACCGCATACAATTCCACGCCAGCCAGCAGCAATGCGAGACGATTGTCGCCGCGCGCGGCAACCTCGCGTCTTATTTGCCGGAGTAACTCTAGAGATTCGGGACTGGTCGGCCGCCAAGGCATGGCGAGACGAGTGGGAGATTTCTCCCCCACTCGAATGCACCTATTGCTGTTGTCAGGCCGAAATGCTCTTGCGGGACTCGCCGGATTGAATCTGGACCTGACGCGGCTTCATTTGTTCGGAAACCGGAATCTGGATGTCCAGAATGCCGTCTTGCAGCCGGCAATTCAGCTTGTCGACGTTCAGGCCATTCGGCAACGTGACGGCCGCATAGAACTTGCCGTAGGCAAGCTGCGCGTGCCCGTTGTGCTTGAAGTTTTCGGGCGTCTTCCGCTCACCTTCAATGATCAGTTGATTGTTCTGAACGCTGACCTTGAGGTCCTGTTGCGCGACACCGGGAACGATAGCCCGCAGATTCAAGCTAGAGTCGCCCCAAGCGGTCTCGATCACGGGGCTGAACGTCCACTGGCTTCCATTGGGCAGAGCTGTGCGGCCCGACTCCGCGGGAAGGCCGTAGACGTTTTCGAAGAGCTGATCGACGGAACGCCGGAAATGATCCAGCGTTTGCCGAGCATCTCCGGCAAGAAAAGTACTTGTCATTGTTTTACCTCTTGTTGATTGCTTGACTCGAGAAGGCCGCGCTGGGCCTTCACAATTCGAATTCTACACCTCGCTACTGTGCGTGAATGTAAGAATTTGGCATGTAACAGTGACCCTGTTATCACGAAAGCGAAACGCTATACTGTCGGCTTGTTCACAAGGAATCTCTCGTCGATTTCGACTTGATAACCACTCGCGAGGCGGTTGCTTTCGTTGGCCATTCCGACTACCGCCATTACCTCGGCCAGCATCGCGTCGGTCATCCCCGCTTTGCGCGCCGCCGCGGTGTGCGAGGCGATGCAATATCCGCATTGATTTGTCGCGCTCACGGCGAGATAGATCATCTCCTTAGTAACGGCGTCCAGCGCGCCCGGCGCCATGATTTCCTTGACGCTGTGCCAGGTGCGCCGCAGCGTGGCGGGATCGTGCGCCAGAGCCTTCCAAAAATTGTTGATCCAATCGGTTTTGCGCGTGGCCATGATGTCGTCATAAACCGCGCGAACTTCCGCGCTCGCATCCGCATACTCGATCAATCCCAGGGTCGCCAAGATTCCTCCTCGACTTTCTTATCGTATCGGTTCCGGCATAATAGAATTACTCCTTCATGCAAGAAACAATTTTAGAAGGTCTCACCTTCGACGATGTACTTCTCCAGCCGGCCCGCAGCAGTGTACTGCCGACCGAAACCGACACACGCACCTGCCTGACGCGGCATATCGCGATGAATATCCCGATCGTCAGCTCGGCCATGGATACCGTCACCGAATCGCATCTGGCCATTGCGCTCGCGCAGCAGGGCGGCATCGGCATTATTCATCGCAACATGCCGGTGGACCGGCAGGCCGAGGAAGTGGATCGCGTGAAGCGCAGTGAGAGCGGCATGATCGTCGATCCTATAACAATTGAACCTGAGCTGAAGATTTCGGACGCGCTGGCTTTGATGAAGCGCTACCGCATCTCCGGCGTGCCGGTGACTAAGCACGGACGTCTGGTGGGAATTCTCACCAATCGCGATTTGCGATTCGAGACGCGACACGACCTTCCGATTTCGGACGTGATGACCAAGGACAATTTGATCACCGTACCGGTAGGAACCACGCTGGAAGAGGCCGAGAAGATTCTGCACCATCACCGCGTGGAGAAGCTTTTGGTGGTTGACGACCAATACGCGCTGAAAGGCTTGATCACGGTCAAGGACATTCAAAAAAAGCTGAAGTATCCAAACGCCGCGAAGGATCAGCAGGGGCGCTTGCGCGTCGGCGCAGCCGTTGGTTCGGGGTCCGACTTTCTCGAGCGCGCCCAGGAGCTGGTGGCCCGCAAGGTGGATGTGCTGGTGGTGGATTCGGCGCATGGCCACAGCGATCGGGTGATGGACGCCGTCCGTACCATTAAGCGCCAGTTTCCGGAAGTGGACTTGATCGCCGGGAACGTGGCGACGTTTGAGGGCGCGCGCGATTTGATCGGCCTGGGAGCCGACGGAATCAAGGTGGGCATCGGGCCGGGGTCTATTTGCACCACGCGCGTGGTGAGCGGCGCCGGTGTGCCGCAAATTACCGCGATTGGGGAGTGTTCGCGCGCTACCCGCGGTTGGGTGTTCCGTTGATCTCCGATGGAGGCATTAAATACTCGGGAGACATCAGCAAGGCTATCGCGGCCGGCGCCGATGCGGTAATGATCGGCGGCCTGCTGGCCGGAACGGAAGAGAGCCCGGGCGAGACGATTCTCTATCAGGGACGAACTTTCAAAAGTTATCGCGGCATGGGTTCCATGGGCGCGATGACCGCCGGATCCGATCGTTACCCGCAGGACTCAACAGGAAAACTGGTGCCGGAGGGCATCGAAGGCCGGGTTCCCTACAAAGGCCCTTTGTCGGAATTGGTGTATCAGCTGGTGGGCGGATTGAGGGCGGGGATGGGATACTGCGGCTGCGGCAACATTCGCGATATGCAGGAGCACGCGAGATTCTTGCGAGTGACTTCGGCCGGGCTGCGCGAAGGGCACGTGCACGACGTGATCATCACCAAGGAAGCCCCGAATTACCGGCTTGAATAACTAAGCACGCGGGGCGCCAGCTTGCAAATTTGGGATGCCACTTGCTGCGCCTCGTATCTGGTCAGACGCGGATGCAGCGGTAGGCTGAGCACCGTATTCGCGCAGGCCTCAGCCACCGGAAAATCGCCCGCTCTATAACGCTCGTGGGTGTAAGCGGGCATCAAGTGGATCGGCAGCGGGTAGTGGACCGCGGTCTGGATTCCCGCCGTTTCCAAGCTGCGTTGCAGTGCATCTCGATCCGCGGCGCGAATCGTGTAGAGGCAATATACATGGCGCGAATCCGGGATCGCTTGCGGCCGCGTTACGGCAGAATCTTCGAGCAGGCGATCATAGTCGGCGGCAAAGGCGCGGCGCGCTTCGATCCATTGCTCGAGGCGCGGCAGTTTCGCTCGCAAAATGGCCGCCTGGATGGCAGGCAGCCGGTAGTTGTAGCCTTTCAAACGCGGACGATAGCGTTGCTCTTCGCCCCAACTGCGCAGCAGCGCGGCCGTGCGCGCATATTCCGGATTGTTGGTGGTGAGCATGCCTCCTTCACCAGCCGCGCCCAGGTTTTTGGTCGGATAAAAACTGAAGCAGCCGATATCGCCGATGCTGCCGGCGCGCCGTCCGCGATACTCCGCGCCGTGGGCCTGCGCCGCGTCTTCGATCACGATCAGCTCGTGACGCCGGGCGATTTCGAGAATCGGATCCATGTCGGCGCACTGGCCGTACAGATGCACCACAAGAATGGCGCGCGTGCGCGCGGTGATAGCCGCCTCAATCTTGGTTACATCGATGTTGAAGGTCATCGGATCGATGTCGACATACACCGGAATTGCCCCGGCGTAACCGATGGCCGCCACGGTCGCATAAAACGTGAACGGAACCGTGATCACTTCATCGCCCGGTTGAATGCCGGCCGCGAGCAACGCCAGATGTAGCGCGCTGGTTCCGGAGTTAACCGCGACGCCGTGCCGGGCGCCGCAATAACTCGCGAATTCCTCTTCGAGAGCCGTGACTTCCGGCCCGCCGACGAACTGCCCGCTCTCGAGTACGCGCGCTACCGCCGAGTCAATCTCGGTCTTGAGTTCGCGATATTCGGCGGCCAGATCAAGGAAGCGAATCATTTGGAGACGGATCAGCGAGAAGCAGTTCAAACTTGTGAGAAACTGCTTCCCAAGAATAACATGCAGAGACCATTTCCAAGGCCGCCTGGGACTGCCTGCGACGCGCCTGCGCGCACCCGAGTAAAGCTAGGCAGCGCTCGGCGAAAACCTCGGGCGAATCCGCAAGGACGATGTTCTCTCCATCGTGAACGTCCAATCCCTCGGCCCCGATGCTGGTGGAAACCACCGGGACCTGGGCGGCCATCGCTTCATAGATTTTGAGGCGCGTGCCTCCGCCGATGCGGAGCGGAACGATGGACACGGCGGAATCCCACAGGTACGGGCGAACGTCGGCCACCGTGCCGGTGACGTGAATCCGGGCGTCGGCTTCCGCAAGGCGCAGGACTTCCGCCGTGGGGTTGCGGCCGGCTACGGTCAGCGAGCATTCGGGATACCGGCGGCGAATCAACGGGAGAATGCCGGCCACGAACCAACGGACGGCGTCGATATTGGGACGCCAGTCCATCGAACCGAGAAAAACGAGATCGGTAGTAGGCGGGGGCGCGTTCGGCGGCGCGGCAAAATAGTCCAGATCGACGCCCGTCGGTACTGCCGCAACGGTCGCGACGCCGTAGAGCGATTGCATAGTAGTTGCATCGTCCTCAGAGACGGCGACGATGCGCTTCACTGCCTGGCACATCCGCTCCTCGTATCGCAGCATGCGTTCATACTGGCCTTGAAAGTACATCCTGAGAAGGCGAGTGCGCGCGTGTTCGGCGTGCCGCTTCCAAATGATGGACTCGATGTTGTGCTGGAAAAGGATCGCCGCGCCGGGATCCGGAATGTTGGGCGCCGAGAAGAGAAAATCACAGACAATCGCGTCGAATTTCTCGCGCCGGGTGAGATTTTCCACTTGCCGTTTGAGCCCTTCTGAACGGTAGCGCAGCACGGCCACGGGCAGCTTCGAGAAATGGCTTTCGCAGACGTGGCGGCAGAAGCGCGGAGTAAATTGCGGCGGCGCCTGGTGCGGAACTGGATATGCTTTGGTGCAATACTCAGCGCTGCGCTCGAGGCCGCGCGTGGACGGACGGAGCAGGGCCGCGTAGTGTATCTCGTGCCGACGATGCAGGCGCTTCAGAGTTTCCAGCGTGCGAATCTGGCCGCCGCGCGTGGTGGGATGCAGAAAATCCGAGTTGACCCACAGGATTTTCATGCCAGCGCCGCGGAGACTTCCGGTGAGGTTTTGGCCCAGGACCACGCGCGCCGGCCGGTAAGGAACAGGTCGCCCCACAATTGCAAATTGATGAGCCGCCAGATGCGATCGGTGGCATCCTCGCGCCCGGAGCGATGCCGATGGATGAGCGCTTCCAACTCGCGCCGGTCAAGGTATTCCGCCAGCAACCCATCGCGCGAACGTAGCGTAGCGTAGAGCGGCTCGGCGCGGGTGTCGAGTAGCCATTGGCGGAGCGGCGTCGAAAAGCCCATCTTCTTGCGGTGAACGACGTCGCGCGGAAGCAAATCGCGAACGGCTTCCTTCAGGATGTACTTTTGCGTGCGCCCCCGGATTTTCAGGCCGTCCGGGATCATCGCGGCAAACTCCACCAGGGTGTGATCCAGGAATGGCACGCGGCTTTCGATGGACGCTGCCATGCTCATTTGATCCTGCTTCATGAGTAGTTCGACGAGATAGGTTTTCTGGTCGGCGTAGAGGGTGCGCGCCAATGGCGAATCTTCGGGGCGGGCGTTCCAGTGACGCATGTAGTTCTCGCAGCTATCGCCCGCGTCGAACGCACAATAGAAATTTTCGAGGTAGAGCGATTCGAAACCCAGATCCCGGCCGAGCACGGTGTGCCGCAATTTGCGCCGCAGCCCGGCCCCGAGGAGCGGGGACGTCGCGGTTTGATTCCGAACCCAGCGGCGCAGCGGTGCGGGCGCGATGTTATACACCCGAGCCCAATGCTGATTGAGCCTTTGCCAACGATAACGTTCATAGCCTCCGAAAAGCTCGTCGCTGCCTTCGCCGGTCAGCACCACCTTGACATGCTGCGCCGCCAGCTTCGAGACAAAGTACAGGGCGACGCTGGAGGGCCAGGCGATCGGTTCGTCTTCCTGCCAGACCAGCCGCGGCAGGGCGCTGAAAAAGTCATCCATGCCCATAGTCACTTCGCGATGCTCGGCGCCGATGGCATCCGCTACGCGCCGGGCGTGGCTCAACTCGCTGAATTGAGTCTCGGAGTAACCCACCGCGAAGGTTTCGACGGGCCTTGCAACCGCGCGTTGCGCTAGTGCTGCGATGGCGCTCGAATCCACGCCTCCGCTAAGGAATACACCCAGCGGCACGTCGCTCATCAGATGCATTTCGACGGATTGCTCCAGGCGCCGGCGCGTTTCGGCGATCCAGTGTCGTGGGTCCGGATTATCAACGCCGCTGGATCGCGGGACGTCCCAGTAGCGCTCGATGGTGAGTTGGGTCTCGCCCGTCATATCCAACTCCAATCGGTGGCCCGGCATCAATTTATTGATGTTGCGAAACAGCGTGCGATCGCCGCTGGTGTAGCCAAAGGCCAGCACTTCGGGCAGCAAGTCCTCGGCGAGGGCCGGGGAAATTGCCGGATGCGCCAGCAGCGCCTTAATCTCGGAGGCGAACGCGAACAGCCGGCCGTCCCAGTAATAGTAGAACGGCTTGATGCCGAGTCGGTCGCGCGCGCAGAACATGCGACGCCGCCGCGCGTCCCAGATCGCGAATCCGAACATGCCTCGAAAGAGGTGCAGGCACTGGGGACCGTGCTCCTCGAACGCGTGCACTATGGTTTCGGCATCTGAGCGCGTTTGATAGCGGTGTCCGGCCTGTTCGAGCGCCGGACGGAGCGCAGTGTGATTATAGAT
>Ga0302326_10010802_pt1 | contig 19736 bp, 16 predicted proteins | sample Palsa_T0_3_FD_202264 | JGI IMG/M metagenome (GOLD analysis project Ga0302326, IMG submission 202264) | Peat permafrost microbial communities from Stordalen Mire near Abisko, Sweden - Palsa_T0_3 | ecosystem: Environmental > Terrestrial > Soil > Palsa > Peat permafrost | place: Sweden: Abisko...
CCGATGCGCCAGCATCAGGGGCTTCAGGCCGAAATACGCCCATATCCCCACGCCGAGCACGATTCCCAGGGCCCGCCGGCTGAACAGCGAGCTTCGCAGCGAGAGCAGGTTCTTCCAGAGGAACGCCAGTTCCGGAAGGCCGCGCGGCGGCAGCGGAAACGGCCCGGGGAGCGCCTTGGGCTTGCGGCCGAGCTTCAGCGACTCCCCCCGCTGGGCCGCGCCCTTCAGCGCGGCGCGCCTGGCCGCGATCACGATCGAGCCCTCCTCGAACCGCGTCTGCGAGCCGGACACCCAGTAGTAGTGGAGCGCGAGGACGAGCAGCGCGGGGCCGATCGCCACCGCGAAATCGCGGTAGCCCGTCGCGAGGTAGGGACCGAGCACGATCCTGAACGGCAGCGTGATCCAGTAGACCGCCGTCGACTCGTTCAGCAGGGCGGAGAGCTGGTCCAGCCCGCGCGCGCCGCGGCCCGACATGTAGCCTTCCACGGGGCCGGCGACCGACAGGTACACGGCGACCGCGTACAGCACGATCGCCGTCACCACGGCCACGCGCCACAGCAGGAAATGGGAGCTCGTCTCCCGCAGGCGGCCGAGGGTCAGGTTTGTCCCGTTGAGGTGCAGGTCGATCGTCGAGAGAACGATCCACCATCCCACGGCGTGGAGCGCGCGGTGGCCCCCGAGGAAGCCGGACCGGTTGAAGACGACCGTGATCACGATTGCGGAGAAGAGGATGCCGAACTGGGCGCTGAGCAGCCGGTAATGGATGAGGGCCTTGCGCGTGATGGGAGCGGGGAAGAGGAACGCGATCTCGGGCTCGCTGAACGCGAGGCCGGGCTTCTCGGGAGGCCATATCCACGCATAGGCGACGCGCAGCACGGCGATGAGGCACAGGAGCGCGCAGATGGCGCCCGCGGCCAGCATGCCCGCGGTCCGGGTGTCCTGCCCGGAAAGCGAGACGACGTTTCGCGCCGCGCTGATCCGGCGGAACACGAAGTAATAGAAATATGCCACGGCAAACGCGGCGCCGAGGAGGTACTTGGGCTGGCGGAGCCTGCCGAGCCTGTGGACGACGAGGTTCCGCAGGGACGTGAGCCGGAGGTAAAGGAGTGCGCCTGCCATGGCGGGTGGACGGGGATCCCCGGGTTTCAGCTCTCGGACCCGCCGGTGGCGCGGATGAACACTTCCTCCAGGCTCACGTTCGCCTCGCCGTTGCTGAATTGCGCCGCGACGTCCGCCAGGGTCCCGTCGGCCACCTTGTCACCCTTTTTCAGGATCAGCACGTTCGTGCACACCTCCTGGAGAAGGTGGAGCAGGTGGGAACTCAGGACGACCGCCGCGCCCTCCCTCGCGCGCCGCACGATCGAGTCCTTCATCCGGCGGATGCCGAGCGGGTCGAGGCCCGTCAGGGGCTCGTCGAAGAACATCACGCTGGGCGAATGCAGGAGCCCGCACGCGATCACGAGCTTCTGCTTCATGCCCCGGGAGAGCTCCCCTGGCAGGACGTCCGCCTTCTCCGAGAGCTCCAGCTCCTCGAGGAGCGGCGCGGCCCGGGCCTCGTAGTCGGCGACGCCGTAGATCCTGGCGACAAACGTGAGATGCTGCCGGACGGTGAGGTACTCGAACAGCCGCGGCTCGTCCGGGAAGAACGCGAGGGCCCGCTTTGCCGCCACGGGATCCACGGAGAGGTCATGCCCCGCTATCCTCACCTTTCCGGCGGTGGCCGGGATTATTCCCGCCAGGCACCTCAGGGTCGAGGTCTTCCCTGCGCCGTTCGGTCCGACCAGACCCAGCACCTCCCCGGACTTGACCGAGAACGAGAGATTGCGGACGGCCGTGAAGCTGCCGTATTGTTTGGTAAGCGCCTCTACCTCAATCATCGGCAGGAACGCTGCGGGGATGTGGCCCGCGGGGCAAGTCCTTCAAAACAAAATGAGTAACGAAAGCGCTCTGGAAACGTCTTAGCCTGCATGAAACCCTTCTCTGCCATTTCCCTTTCGCTTCTTTCGGCGGGCCTCGCGCTTTCCCTGGCATCGGCCCGGGCCGACGACCCCGCAAATCCGCCTGTCCCGCCGCCGCCCGCCGCCACCCCCGAGACAACCCCCGCGGACGGCCAGACGCCGCCGGCGCATCGCCACCACATGCGGCCGGCCTTCGTCCTCGGGGAGCTGACCGAGAAGCTCAGCCTGACCCCGGACCAGCAGAAGACGATCGGCGCCCTCATCGTGAGCAATGACGGCCAGCTGAAGGAGCTCCGCCAGGACGATACGATCGCCAGGGAGGACAAGCGCGCGAAGATGAAGGGCATCATCGAGGCGACACGCGGCCAGATTCGGGCCGCGCTCACTGCGGACCAGCAGAAGATTTTCGACACGCTCCCGACTCGCGGCGAGCGCGGCGGCCCGCCCCCGGCGACGACGCCGGTGCCGACCACCTGAGGCCCCGTCGCCCGCCCGCTTTTCGGCGTGCGTTCGCGCGCGTTTGAGTCATCCCTCGCTCACGCGAGATGACCATTGGGGAGCTCTTTAGACTCATCCTTCCCGTATTCGCGCTGATCGCGGTCGGCGTCGCCCTGCGCCGTTTCCACTGGATTGAGGGAACGGCCGAGACGAGCCTGCTGCGGCTCGTCGTCTACGTTTGCATGCCCTGCCTCGTGTTCGACACGGTCGTGGGCAACGCGTCGCTCCGGGACCCCGGCAACCTCCTGCTCCCGCCGCTCGCGGGTTTCGTGACGACGGTCGCCGGGTTCGGTGTGGCGTACCTCGCCGCGCGCTCCGTCGGCCTTGAAAGGGGAACGGGCCTGAGGACATTCGCGGTCTCCGCAGGCATCTGCAACTACAGCTACCTGCCGCTCCCGATCGTCGGCGGCATATGGGGCGAACGCGCGCAGGGCCTTGTGCTCGTCCACAATCTTGGGGTCGACCTGGCCCTGTGGTCCGTCGGCCTCCTCGTCCTGGCGGGCGGCTCGCTGCGCGAGGGCTGGAAAAAGATGATCACGCCGATGCTGATCACGCTCCTGGTCTCGGTGGCGATCAACATCTCCGGGCTCGCGCCCAGCGTCCCGGGCTTCGTCGCAAGCATGGCCCGCTCGCTCGGCGTGTGCGCCGTGCCGGTCGGGCTCCTCATGACGGGGGTCAACCTAGCGGACTACCTCGACCAGCCCTCGAAGCTCCTGCACAGGAACGTTGCGATCGCCGCCTGCGTGGTGCGGCTCGGGATCATGCCGGTCCTCATGCTCGGCTTCGCGCGCCTCCTTCCGTGCTCCGTCGAGCTCAAGCGCGTCCTGGTCGTCGAGGCCGCGATGCCCGCCGCGGTGTTCCCGATCATCATGGCGCGCTACTACGGCGGACAGCCGCTTACGGCCGTGCAGATCGTGCTGTCGACGACGGCCGCGGGACTCGTCGCGTGCCCGCTGTGGATACGCGCCGGCTTCGCATGGCTCGGCGTCGGCTAGGCTTGGCGTTCGGGAGGGAAATGTGCCATGTTTGCCGGATGATTCGAAGGATCCTCATCCCGGCCGCTGCGGCGGTGCTCCTGTCATGCGCCGCCCGGGCGGCCGACACGCCGTCCTCGGCGATCGAGCAGCAGGTCGCCGCGGCGACGAAGTCCGGCGGCGTCACGGTGGTCCACTTCTGGGCGCCATGGTGCCCGAACTGCAAGGAGGAGCTCGCCAACGGCGGCTGGAGCGGGTTCATCGCCGCGAATCCCAAAGTCAACTTCGTGTTCGTGACCATCTGGAACCCGGTCGACGGGCGCGCGCTGCTCGAGAAGAACGGCGTGGGCGCCGAGAAGAACTTCAAGCTGCTCCTCCACCCCAACGCCTCGCGCAAGCGCGACGAGAAGGTGGCGGAGCTCCTGGGCCTTCCCATATCCTGGATCCCGACGACCTGGGTGTTCCGGGACGGCCAGCTCAGGTTCGCGATGAATTACGGCGAGTTCCGGTTCCCCATGCTCGCCCAGCTGATCAGGGACTCGTCCGACAGCTGGGACCGCTGAGCGCCGCCATGCCTGGAAAACCGGCCATCGCCTTCATCGGGACGGGTGTCATGGGCCGGAGCATGGCCGGGCACCTCAGGGCCGCGGGACATGAGCTGCACGTCTTCAACCGGACGAAGGACAAGGCGAAGCCTCTCGTGGACGCTGGGGCGGTCTGGCATGACTCCGCCGGGGAGGCGGCCGCGCAGGCGGACATCGTCATCACGATGCTCGGGTTCCCCCGGGACGTGGAGGAAACCTATCTTGGGAAAGGGGGAATCGTGGAAAAGGCGCGCCGGGGCGCGCTCGTCGTCGACATGACGACGTCGAGCCCGCTTCTCGCGCGAAGAGTCTCGGCGGCCGCGTCCGAGAGGGGCCTCGCGGCCCTCGACGCACCCGTCTCGGGAGGGGACATCGGAGCCAGGGAGGCCCGGCTCGTCATCATGGTCGGCGGCGAGCCCGAGGCCTTCGCGCGGGCGCAGCCCGTCTTGTCGGTCATCGGCAAGAACATCGCCCTCCAGGGGCCCTCCGGCTCGGGGCAGCACTGCAAGATGGCGAACCAGATCGCCTGCGCCGTCGGCATGGTGGCCTGGGTCGAGGCGCTAGCCTACGCCAAGCGCGCGGGCCTCGATCCGTCGCGCGTCCACGGGAGCATCAGCGGCGGGGCGGCCGGAAGCTGGGCCCTGACAAACCTCGGGCCGCGCGCGCTCGGGGGGGACTTCGCCCCGGGCTTCTACGTGAAGCACATCCGCAAGGACATCGGGATCGCGGTCGCCGCAGCGGACGAGATGGGACTGTCGCTCCCCGGGCTCGACTGCGCGCGGAAACTCTACGACCTGGTCGCCGAGAAGGGCTGGGACGAGTTCGGCACCCAGGTCCTCTACCGCCTCTACACGTCCCTCTAGACGCCGGGCTCCTCGGCCGGGGGCGTGAACCCGCGGCGCATGACGTTTTCAGAGACGGCGCGCGGGAAGAGGAAGTTTTCCAGGTAGCCCTTTCCGCCGGCCTTTGTCCCGCCCCCCGACATCGCGAACCCGCCGAACGGATGGCGCTGCACTATGGCGCCCGTGATGCCGCGGTTCAGGTACAGGTTCCCGACCCTGTACTCGCGCTGCGCCCGCTCGAGCGCGCTGGGGCTGCGCGAGAAAAGGCCGCCCGTGAGCGCGTAGTCGACGTCCATCGCGATGCGGAAGGCGTCGTCCAGGTCCCGGGCGCGCAGGATCGCGAGCACCGGCCCGAATATCTCCTCGCGAGCGATCGCCGCCGACGGGGGGACGTCGGCGAAGACCGTGGGGGGCACGTAGGTGCCCGCGGCCAGCGCCGGCGGCAGCTGCGCCTGGTAGGCCAGCCTCGCCTCCTTCCTTCCTCGCTCGATGAGGCCGAGGATCTTGTCGCGGGCCTCCGCGTCGATGACGGGACCGACGAGGATGCCGGGCTCGGCGGGGTCGCCGACGGGAATGGAGGAGCAGGCGGCCACGAAGCGCTCGACGAAATGGTCGTAGACGCCGTCCAGCACGATGAGACGGGACAGCGCCGAGCATTTCTGGCCCGAGAAGCCGAACGCGCTGTAAAGCGCGGCCGGGATCGCCTCGTCCAGGTCGGCGTCGTTGTCGATGATGAGCGCGTTCTTTCCGCCCATCTCGCAGACGACCTTCTTCAGGTTGCGCTGGCCGGGCAGCGTCCTGCCGGCGGTTTCCCAGATCCTGCATCCGACGGAGCGCGAGCCGGTGAACGCGATGAAGTCGACCCCGGGGTGGGCGACGAGGCGGGCCCCGACATCCTCGCCGAGGCCGGGAACGAAATTGACGACGCCCGGCGGCACGCCCGCCTCCGCAAGGATGTCCATGAGCGCCGCCGCAATGACCGTCGTCTGCTCGGCGGGCTTCATGATGACGCAGTTGCCCGCGACAAGCGGCGCGACGGTCAGGCCGCAGAGGATGGCGAGCGGGAAGTTCCAGGGGGCGATGGCCACGCCTACGCCCCGTGACGTCCACAGCTGGACGTCGCGCTCCCCTGAAACCGGCTGCGTGACCTTGGGGCGCTCGATCTCGCGGATCTCGGACGCGTAATATCGGCAGAAGTCGACCGCCTCCGAGATGTCCGCGTCCGCCTCGATCCAGGGCTTTCCCGCCTCGAAGACCTCGAGCGCGTTGAGCTCGAAGCGGCGCGCCTCGATGAGGCCGGCGGCGCGCTCGAGGATGGCCGCGCGATCGGCGGCGGGACGCGCCGCCCACGCGGGCCAAGCGGCCCGCGCCGCGGCAACGGCGGCGTCGGCGTCCGCGACCGTGGCCCGCGCCCAGTGGCCGACGACCTGCGAGGGCCTTGCGGGGTTGGTCGAGGCGACCATCTCCCGGTCGGAGATCCTGCGGCCGCCGATCACCACCGGGTGCCTTCGGCCCAGCCCCCTGGCGACCGTCTCGAGGGCCGACCGCATGCGCTCGCGGTTGGCCCCGACGCTGAAATCCGTGTTCGCGGCGTTCTGGAAGGCCGGCGGGGGTGCCGTTTCCGCGGCTCGCGCCCGCATCAGCCCGACCGGGTTCTGCAGCAGCGCGTCCCGGGTCACGCCGCCGGCGTCCTTCGCCCGCAGGAAACCCTCGTTCGACGTGTTCTCGAGGAGGCGGCGCACGAGATAGGCCATCCCGGGCAGCAGGTCGCCGACGGGACAGTACTCGCGGACGCGGTGGCCGCTCGCGACGAGCGCCGACTTGAGCTCGTCCGCCATGCCGTAGAGCGCCTGGAACTCGTAGGTCCTCTTGTCGACCCCGAGCCTGTCGGCCCGCGCGATCGCGTGCGCGCAGGACCGGACGTTGTGCGACGCGAACGCGGGCGCCGTGATGTCGGCGTTCTCGAGCAGAAGGAGCGAGAGCTTCTCGTAGTTCGCGTCGCTCTCCGGCTTTTCCGACCAGACCGGGACGGGCCAGCCGCGCTGCTCGGCCAGGATCGTCTCAAAGTCCCAGTAGGCGCCCTTCACGAGCCGCACGACGACCGGGCGCCTCGCCTTCCTTGCCCACGTGATCAGCTCCCTCAGGTCGCGCTCGCAGTCGCGCAGGTAGGCCTGCAGGGCGATCCCGATCGCGGGCTGCTCCCGGAATTCGTCCTCCTCGAGGATCGAGCGAAAAAGGGAAAGCGTCAGGTCCTTGAGCCCGTAGCTTTCCATGTCGAAGTTGATGAAGGCGCCGATCTCGCGCGCACGGCGCAGGATGGGGCGCAGCCTTTCCTTCAGCGCGGTGATCGAGCGCCCGGGATCGGCCGGGTGGACCTCGGGGGTGAGCGCCGACACCTTGACCGAGAGATTGAGCCGGGGAAGGGGACCCCTCGGCCCGACGTCGCTGAAGCAGGGCTTTGCCTCGCGCCCCATGGCTTTTCCGACGGTATCCAGGACGTCCAGGTTCCTGCGCAGGAACGCGTCCGCCTCGGACACGCTGACCACGGTCTCGCCCAGCAGATCGATCGTGGTCGCGATTCCGTTGGCGGCGTTGCTCCGGAGCCTCTTGACGAGGTCCTCCGGGGTCGCCCCGGCGACAAATTGGCCGGCCATCGAGGTCACGTTCGCCTTCACGGGGCCGGCGACGAGCGCCGGCGCAAACGCGGCGGCCGCGAGGCCGGTCTTCATGGCGGGGCTGAGCTCAACGGCCTTGTCGCCGAGGTATTCCTGCAAGTGCCGGACAATCTCGGAAGACGAGGTCAGCGAGGGCAGGACGTCCACGAACCGGAAGAGCTGCGCCTTGAACGCGGGATCCTTCATGGACCACTCCATGATCCGCGCATAGGCCCCCTTCTTGGAGAGGATGCCCGGCGACGGATGCGCGTCCATCAGCCGGAAGAGCTCCTCGCCGATTGAGCGGACCGAGGACTCGATTGCGGGGTCCGGCGGGAGGAATTTGGCTTCTGTGGTCATGATCCGCCGGGGGGACGCCCTCGGGTCCACCTGAATATCCTCGGCAACGTAAGGGTTGCAAGGGCCGCACACGCCGTGCGATTCATTCAACACGCGCTAATTCACGCAGTTAGAGGGTCGCCATCCCTCCAGCTGGCGCCCGGGGGTCCTTCGGGACATGAAATCACCTATAACATCATGGGAAAGAGAGTTACATACTTTGAAGCCCAACTGATCGAGGCGCGGCTCGCCCGTTCGTACTAGAGGGCTTCTGGGCTGGCTTCATTTATGCGACTTTGGGGCCCCGACAGGTGTTTTGAGCATGAACGATGAACCCAAAGTGCACACCCAACCCTTGGGGCTAGGCCCGCCGCTGGACTTCACCACCTTCATGCACAAATACCAGGACATGGTCTTTTCCACCTCGGCGCGGCTTGTCAGGAACGACGCGCAGGCGGAGGACATTTCCCAGGAGGTGTTCATCAAGGCCCACGAGCATTTCGAGATGCTCTCGACGAGCCCGACCGCGGGGGGCTGGCTCAAGACCGTGGCCACGAACCTTTCGCTTAACCACCTCCAGCGCTACCGCAACCGCTGGAAGTTCTTCTCGGAATTCACCAGCTCGTCCGACGAGGACGCCCCCGCCGTCGATTTCGCGGCGCCGGACACCTTCTTTGAGGGCGTCGACTCCGAGGAGCGGCGCGCCTGGGTCGAGGAGGCCCTGTCCAAGCTGCCCGATCACCAGCGCGTGCCGCTGGTCCTTTACCATTTCGAGGACATTCCCTACGACGAGATCGCGCGCAGGCTCGGCGTCTCGCTCGCCAAGGTGAAGACCGACATCTTGCGCGCGCGAGCCGCGCTGGCGAAGATCCTTTCCCGCGGCGGCGCGTCACTCGAGGCAACGTCCCGCTGAACCCAAGATGAATCCCCAAGACCAAGACAAGCTGGAGGCCGCGATCCACCGCGTGCTGCGGAGGCTTCCCGACCGGAAGGCTCCCCGCAGCCTGGAGGCCCGCGTGCTTGCGGAGCTCGGCCGCCGCGCCTCGCTCCCCTGGTGGAGGAAGTCGTTTGCCCACTGGCCCTCGGCCGTTCGCGGCGGCTTCTTCGTCGGCTCCGTCCTCGCGGCAGCGCTCGTGGTGGCGGGCCTCTTCATCCTCGGCCGCAGCCCGGGCGCGAACCAGCTCACGAGCGGCATCTCGACGTCTTTCGCATGGCTCGTCGTCGCCCGCGACGTGGTCTCGGCCAGCCTGTACCGGGTGAAGGCGGTGATCGCGGAGGTCCCGCCCCTGTGGCTCTACGGCGGCGGGGCTGCCCTCGCCCTGTGCTACGCCGGCGCCGCCGCAGCCGGCGCCGCAGCCTACCGCGCGCTCTCCTTCGGGCGCCAGCCCCAGTGAATTCCACGATCTCCATGAACCCCACCTCCCGCGCCCTGCGCGCAGTCCGCCTGCTCGCGGCGCTCATTCCCCTTTCGATCGCCGCATACGCCGCGGATCCGGCCAAGCCGCAGGACAGCGCTGCGCCCACTCCCGAGGCGCCCCTGCGCGAGCTAGGAGCGGCCGCGGACGCCTCCGTGACGCCGACCCCAAGCCCAAGCCCAAGCCCGAGCCCGAAGTCAAACGAAGGGCCGTCGCTCGTCATGCACCAGATGGACGACGAGGACCAAAACCGCGTTTCCGTGAGCGACTCGACGTACGTCGGCCAGGACGAGACCGTCCCGGGCAACGCGGTCGCGGTCATGGGTTCGCTCAAGATCGACGGGACCGTCAATGGCAACGCGGTATCGGTCCTGGGTTCGAACACGATCAACGGCACGGTCCACGGCAACGCCGTCGTTGTCCTGGGGCCGATGAGGCTCGGGCCTCACGCGCACGTCGACGGAAACGCCGTCGCCGTCGTAGGGGCCGTCATTAAGGAGCCCGGCGCCTACATCGGCGGCCATGTCGTGAAGCAGGGCGGCGGCGTGGACCTCTCCGAGGACTCCGGCGCCTTCTCCTGGTGGAATCACGCCTTCAGGAAGGGACGTCCGCTGGCCTTCGGGCCGCACCTTCATGTCTTCTGGCTCCTCAGCGTCTGCACCATCGCGCTCTACGTCCTTCTCGCGCTGGCGTTCCCGAGCGGCGTGACGAAGTGCGGCGAGGCGCTGGTGCAGCGTCCCGGCCTCACGCTTCTCACCGGCATCCTCGGCATCATTGCGCTCCCGGTGGTCTTCATCCTTCTGCTGATCACGGTCGTCGGCATCCCGATCGCCTTCGTGGTCCTTCCAATCGGGGTCGTTGCCACCGTCATGTTTGGAAAGTCCGCGGTGTACGCGCTCATCGGCCGCTCGATTCTGGGCAAGAACGCGCACCCGGCCTTCGCGGCGTTTGTGGGCGCGATCCTGATCGTGGCATTCCTGCTGGTCCCGTTCATCGGGGGAATGCTCTGGATCGTCATCGCCTTCCTTGGCTACGCCTGTGCGCTGACAGCACTCTTCACGCCGAAAAAGACGGTCCAGGCGGCGGGTGTCCCGACGCCGCTTGCCGTTCCGCCCGCGGCCGTCGCGCTTGCGTCGGCGGCTCCCGAGGTCGCCCCGGTTCCGCCCCTGCTGGCGACGCCGGGGGAGCTGGTCCCACCCGTCCCCCCGGTTTCCGCCGCCCCGCCGGCGCTCCCCCCCCTGTCCGAGGCGGCCCTCCCCCGGGCGGGCTTCTGGATCCGGATAGTCGCGCTCCTGATCGACGGGCTGCTCGTCGGCATCGTGACGCGGATGTGCGACTGGTTTCCCGTGGCCCTTGCGGTCTACGGCGCCGTCCTCTGGAAGCTCAGGGGCGCCACGGTCGGGGACATCATTTTCGGAATCAAGGTGGTCCGTGTTGACGGCGCCCGCATCGAGTGGGTGACCGTGATCGTCAGGGCCCTGGCTTGCTTCTTCTCGATCATCGTCGTCGGGCTCGGCTTCATCTGGATCGCGTTCGACCGGGAAAAGCAGGGCTGGCACGACAAGATCGCGGGCACATTTGTCGTCCGCCTTCCCAAGGGCGCGTCGCTGGTCTGAGAGAAGGCGGTTGAAGTCCTGCCGCCGGGCGTTGCAAGGTAGGCGACGCTCCCATGGCTTCACTACGCAAGGCGGCCCAGAAATCCCGAAGGCGCACCCCCCTGGTCGGCGTGATCATGGGCAGCACCTCCGACTGGGAGACGATGAGGCATGCCGCCGAGACGCTTGAGGCGCTCGGCGTCCCCTATGAGAAGCGCGTCGTCAGCGCCCACCGCACGCCGAGGCTCATGTTCGATTACGCCACGCATGCCGCGGCGCGGGGGCTCCGGGTCCTCATAGCGGGCGCCGGGGGAGCCGCGCACCTGCCGGGCATGACGGCGGCGCTCGCGCCGCTTCCGGTCCTGGGCGTGCCGGTCGAGAGCACGTCGCTGAAGGGCTTGGACTCGCTCTGCTCGATCGTCCAGATGCCCGGGGGGATTCCCGTGGCGACCTTTGCAATAGGGAAGCCCGGAGCGATCAACGCCGGATTGTTCGCCGCGTCGATCCTCGCCCTCGGGGACCCGGGGCTCGCCCGCAGGCTTGCGGCCCGCCGCTTCGCCCAAACGCGCAAAGTCCTCGGAGCGAGGCTTCCGTGATCGGCCCCGGCAAAGTGATCGGCGTCCTCGGCGGGGGCCAACTGGGGAGGATGTTCGCGCAGGCGGCGCAGGCCATGGGCTACATTGTGCATGTCTTCGAGCCATCGGGAGGCTCCCCCGCCGCCGCGGTGGCGGACAGGGAGACCCGCGCGCGCTATGATGACCTCGTGGTGCTCGGGGAGTTCGGGAGATCCGTCGACGTCGTCACGTACGAGTTCGAGAACATCCCGGCGGAGCCCCTGAGGATACTCGAGGGCATTGTCGCCCTGCACCCGTCGCCCAGCGTGCTGCATATCTGCCAGAACCGCTGGCGCGAGAAGGCGTGGCTGAGGGCGAGCGGCTTTCCGCACGCCGGGTACGAGGAGGCCCTCGAGGGCGACATCCAGGACGCGGCGGCGCAGCTCGGCCTCCCCTGCGTCGTCAAGACGGCCGACTTTGGCTACGACGGAAAGGGCCAGATGAAGATCGAGACGCCGGCGGATCTGGTCCAGGCCGCCGCGATCTTCCGCGGGCGCCGCTGCGTCGTGGAGCAGTGGGTCGAATTTGAGCGGGAGCTCTCCGTCATCTGCGCGCGGACGGCGTCGGGGGAGACCCGCGCATTTCCCGCATCCGAGAACATCCATGCTCACCACGTGCTCGACATCTCGATCGTGCCGGCGCGGATTGCGCCATGGACGGAGGCGAGGGCCCGCGACCTGGCCGTGCGCATCGCCGGGGAGCTGGGTGTCGTCGGCCTGCTTGCCGTCGAGATGTTCCTGACGCCCGACGGAAGCCTGATTGTGAACGAGCTGGCGCCGAGGCCCCACAATTCCGGCCACTGGTCGATCGACGGCGGCCAGACCAGCCAGTTCGAGCAGCACGTCCGCGCGATCTGCGGCCTTCCGCTCGGTCCGTCGGGGGCCCGCAATCCGACCGTCATGGTCAACATCCTGGGAGACGCGTGGACATGGCGCGACGGGGAGGCGGTGGGCGAACCCGACTGGTCCGCCATTCTCGCCGAGCCGACGGCCAAGCTCCACCTCTACGGCAAGCCCGAGCCCAGGCCCGGACGCAAGATGGGCCACTTCACGGTGCAGGGGGTCGACGTCGAGGCGGCGCTTGCGCTTGCGCGGGCGATCAAGGCCCGGCTCTGAGCGGGACCTGGCTTGGAAGAAGGTCTGAGACGAGGACCTTCTCTTCCCTCAGTTCGTTCTCGGTGGCCGCAATCCTCTCTTTGGAGAAATCGGTCAGTTTGAGGCCCTGCACGATCTGCCACTTTGAGCCGTCGCTGCGGATCGGGAAGGAGAAGATGAGCCCCTTCTCAATGCCGTACGAGCCATCGGAACACACGGCGGCGCTGAACCAGTCGCCCGCCGGGGTGGGATGGGTCAGGTTGCGAACGGTGTCGACCACGGCGTTCGCCGCCGAGGCCGCGGAACTCAGGCCGCGGGCGTTGATGATGGCGGCGCCGCGGTGCTGGACCGTCGGCAGGAACGTGTCCTTGAACCAGGCCTCGTCGCCGACGGCATCGATGGCGGGCTTGCCGCCAACCCTGGCGTTGTAGAAATCCGGGTACATCGTCGAGCTGTGGTTGCCCCAGATCGCGAGGTTCGTGACGGCCGTCGTCTCCGCTCCCGCCTTGAGCGCGACCTGCGTCACGGCGCGGTTCTGGTCCAGCATCGTCATCGCAAACCAGCGCTCGGACGGGATCGAGGGGGCATTGTTCATCGCGATCAAGCAGTTGGTGTTGCACGGGTTCCCGATCACCAGGACGCGCACGCCCTGGGCCGCATGCTTCGCGATCGCCTGTCCTTGGCCCGTGAAGATCTTGCCGTTGATCCCGAGGAGGTCCTTGCGCTCCATGCCGGCCTTGCGCGGCACGGATCCGATGAGGAGCGCCCAGTCGACCCCCGTGAAACCCTCATCGAGCGAGGAAGTGGGCCTGACCCCCTTCAGCAGGGGGAACGCGCAATCGAGGAGTTCCATGACCACCCCGCCCAGGGCGGGGAGGGCCGCCTCGACCTCGATAAGGTGGAGGATGACGGGCTGGTCGGCGCCGAACATCGATCCTGAGGCGATCCGAAAGAGCAGGGAGTAGCCTATCTGGCCGGCTGCGCCGGTGACGGCCACGCGGATGGGGGTTTTCATCGAAGCGGGAATGTACCGATTGCGGGGCGGAGCGCACGGAGGAAATTCGGGCCTAATAGCCGATGGCGCAGCCGTCCTTGCGGCTCTCGCTGGCTCCACGGTAGACGTGGTTCACGGCGTCCCAGCGGATGGCCTGGTATCCGCCAAAGTCGCCCACTCCGGCGCGCACGTCATGCCCCCGCTGCACGAGGGCCCGCACGCTCGCATAGGGAACGCCGCTCTCGACCTCCACGTAACCGCCGTCGGTCATCATCTCGCCCGTGGGCTCCGAGGAGTCGTTGTGCTGCCAGCGCGCCGCGTCGCCCGCCTCCTGCACGTCCATCCCGAAGTCGATCTGGTTGACCAGCACCTGGACCTGCCCCTGGGGCTGCATTGCGCCGCCCATCACGCCAAACGCCTCCCATGGCACCCCGTCCTTCATGACGAAGCCGGGTATGATGGTCTGGAAGGGGCGCTTGCCAGGCGCATAGACATTCGGGTGGCCGGGCTCCAGGGCGAACATCTCGCCGCGGTCCTGGAACCCGAAGCCGAGGCCGGGAACGCTTATCCCGGAGCCCATCCCCCTGTAGTTGCTCTGGATGAGCGAGACCATGTTTCCGTCGGCATCGGCCGTGCACATGTAGATCGTGTCGCCGGCCTGAAGCGCGGGATTGCCCGCAGGGTACGAGCGCGCGGCCCGGCTTGGGTTGATGAGCTTCCGGCGCCCCGCGGCGTAATCTTTCGACAGCAGCCCTTCCAGGGGGATCTTCGCAAACGCGGGATCCGCGTAATACCTGGCTCGGTCCTCAAACGCCAGTTTCTTGGCCTCGATCATGAGGTGGAGCGCATCGGGCGAATCGAAGCCCATCGCCCTCAGGTCGTAGCCCTCGAGGATGTTCAGTATCTGGAGTGTCGCGATGCCCTGGGAATTGGGCGGGAGCTCATAGACATCGTAGCCGCGGTAGTTCACCGACGCCGGTTCGACCCAGGTCGCGGTGTGCTTCTCGAAGTCTATCTTCCTCAGGAATCCGTCCTTCGCGCGCATGAATTCGTCGATCCTGTCGGCGATCTCTCCCTTGTAGAACACGTCGCCGCCCTGCTGCGCGATCAGGCTGAGTGTGTGCGCGAGCGCGGGGTTCCTGAAGATTTCCCCCTCGGCGGGTGCGCGGCCGTTCGGCGCATAGACGTCCAGGAATGCGCCGGGTAGCTTGTTGTCCTGGGCATGCCGGACGCCGATGGCCCACTGGTGGGCGATGTACTGCGTCACGGGGAAGCCCTCCAGCGCGTAGCGGATGGCCGGCGCCAGGTCGTCCTTGATCGGGAGCCTGCCGAACCTGTCGTGGAGCGCGAACCAGCCGCTGACCGCCCCCGGCACGGAAATCGGCAGGAACCCGGTCGAGGGGATGTGGGTTGGGTGGCCGGCCTTCACGAGCTCGGCCTTCATCTGCCCGTAGCTCAGGCCCAGAGGCGAGCGGCCCGAGGCGTTGAGCCCGTAGAGTTTTCTCGTCTTCGCGTCGTAGACTATCGCGAAGAGGTCGCCTCCGACACCGTTGCTCACGGGTTCCATGAGTCCGAGAGCGGCGTTGGCCGCGATGGCGGCGTCGACTGCGGAACCGCCGGCCTTGAGCACGTCGATGCCGATCTGAGTGGCGAGAGGCTGGCTTGTGCACACCATGCCATGCTGGGCGAGCACGGCGGAGCGGGTCGCGAAGGGAAGGCCGCTGATGCGGTCCACCTGGGCCGAGGCGGCTGTGACGGACATCAGAGCCAGGGCAAGGATTCGGGCGAACATTCCGCGATGCTGCACGCGCCGCCGCCGCCGCACAAGACCCCAGGCGGCTGGCCGGCATCCCCGCACGGCCTTCTGGCAGATTGCAGCCGCTTCTTTTTTGTGGTTATTCGCCGGTGGACCCGCGGCACGCCCCCTCCCTCTCCCATCAACACACGAACGATCGCAGCCCCGTGAAGGCTCTTGTGCTCAAGGAATACGGCCGCCTTGTGGTCGAGGAGCTTGAAATGCCCCGCATCGGGACGGACGAGGTGCTGGTCCGGGTCAGGGCCTGCGGAATCTGCGGGAGCGACGTGCACGGCATGGACGGCAGCACCGGCAGGCGAATACCGCCGATCATCATGGGCCACGAGGCCGCCGGCGAGATCGCAGCGGTGGGGGACGCCGTTTCGGGATGGAAGCCGGGGAACCGGGTCACGTTTGATTCCACGATCTATTGCGGGCGGTGCTGGCATTGCCTTCGCGGCGAGGTGAACCTCTGCGAGGAGCGCCGCGTGCTGGGCGTCTCATGCAAGGAGTTCCGGCGCGACGGCGCGTTCGCCGAATTTGTCGCCGTACCCGCCCGCGTCCTCTGCCGCCTTCCGGACGACCTGGCCTTTGAGAAGGCGTCGATGGTCGAGGCGGTCGCCGTGGCCGTGCACGCCGTCAAGAGGACCCTGCTCGCGGCGAACGCCTCCGTCGCGGTGCTGGGCTCCGGCATGATCGGGCTGCTGGTCGTCCAGGTGCTCAAGGCGGCCGGCTGCGGACGGGTCATTGCGATCGACCTGGACGCGGATCGCCTGAAGCTCGCGCTCAAGCTGGGCGCCACCGAGGCGCTCCAGGGCGGCCTTCCAGGGCTGGCAGGCGAGGTTCGCAGGCTCTGCGACGGGCGCGGGGCCGACGCGGTCTTTGAAGTCGTCGGCGCCGCCTCGACCCTCGCGACCGCCGTCGAGTGCGCGCGCAAGGGCGCGAGCGTCACGCTTGTCGGCAACGCCGAGCCGCGGGTCGAGTTGCCACTGCAGGCCGTCGTGACCCGGCAGATCACGCTGATAGGCTCATGCGCGTCCTCCGGGGAATATCCCGAATGCCTCGAGCTCGTCGCCAGTGGGAGGGTCAACGTGACCGATTTCATCAGCGCGACCGCGCCCCTTGAGGACGGTGCGCGGTGGTTCGAGCGGCTGCGTTCCGGGGAAAAGGGGCTGATGAAGGTCCTGCTGAAGCCCTAACGGCGCGCCGGAAAGCCCATGGAGAAGCTGAAGACGGCCCTCGTCGGCGCAGGGAAGGTGGCCCACCTCCATGCCGCGGCGCTCCAGTCGCTGCCCGAATCGGAGTTTGTGGCGGTGTGCGGCCGTCCGTCCGAGGGGTTGCGCGCCTTTGCCGCCAGATACCGTGTTCCCGCCTTCACCGACGTCGCCGAGATGATCGGCCGGACGGGCGTCCAGGCGCTCTGCGTCTGCACGCCCCATCCCAGCCATGCCGGGCCGACGATTGCGGCCGCCCGCGCGGGCGTGCACGTGCTCGTGGAGAAGCCGTTGGCGTCCACCCTGGAGGATTGCGACGCGATGATGGCGGCGGCCAGGGACGGCGGGTCCGTGATCGGCGTCGTGTCGCAGCGCAGGTTCTATCCGGCTTGCCAGAGGATCCGGGCCGCGCTCGACGCGGGCCGCCTCGGGCAGCCCGTGCTCGGGACGGCAACGATCCTCGGATGGCGCGACGAGGCGTACTACCGGGGCGATCCATGGAGGGGCAGCTGGGCGGGCGAGGGGGGCGGCGTCCTCGTGAACCAGTCCCCGCACCAGCTCGACCTGCTGCTGTGGTACATGGGCGAGGTGGCCGAGGTCTTCGGGTACTGGGCGAACCTCAATCATCCCTACATCGAGGTCGACGACACGGCTGTGGCCGTCGTCCGGTTCAGGAGCGGCGCGCTGGGAAACATCGTGGTCAGCAACAGCCAGAATCCCGGCCTCAGCGCCCGGGTGTCGGTCCACGGTGCCAACGGCGCCTCCGTCGGGGCGCAGACGGACGGCGGCGCGATGTTCATCGCCGGCAGCACGAGGATTGCCGATGCCGCCTTCAACGACATCTGGACGATCCCCGGCGAGGAGGGGATGGCCGCGGGATGGAGGGGCGAGGACGCCGGGCTCTTCAGCGGAGTCGACCCCATGGAGCATTTCCACCGCCTGCAGGTCGGGGATTTTCTCAGGTCCGTGCTCGCCGGACGGCCACCCGCCGTGACGGCGTCCGACGGCCGGCGCACGGTCGAGCTCTTCACCGCGGTCTACCGCGCGACCCGGGACGGAAAGCCCGTCCGTTTCCCGCTCCCGGCGCAATAGCGCAGCCCTTCCGCATGCCCCGCCCCGACTCCACCCATGTCCGGTTCCGGGTGGCGGGCATGCTTTTCGTGACGGTGGCGATCAACTATCTCGACAGGAGCAACCTGTCCGTGGCGTCGATTGGGATCGCGCGGGACCTCCAGCTCGACCCGATCCACCTGGGGCTGATCTTTTCGGCATTCGGCTGGACCTACGCCTTCTTCCAGATTCCGGGCGGGTGGCTCGTCGACCGCATCGGCGCGCGGCCGATGTACGCGGCGGTCTGCGGGTTCTGGTCGCTCGCGACCCTTGCCCAGGGGTTTGCGCACACCTTTCTCGTCCTTGTGGGGCTTCGCCTGCTGCTCGGGCTGTTCGAGGCGCCGGCCTTCCCCATCTGCAACAAGCTCGCGACCTCCTGGTTCCCGGAGAATGAGCGCGCGGCCGCCATAGGGTTCTACACCGCCGGGCAGTACGCCGGCCTCGCCTTTCTCACGTTCGTGCTCGTCCGGGCCCAGGCGCGTTTTGGCTGGCACTCGGTTTTCTTCATCACGGGCGCAATCGGCCTGCTGTGGGCGGCCCTCTGGTACCTCGTGTACCGGGACCCGGCGCATGACCCGCGGCTTTCGGCCGCGGAGCGCGACTACATCCGCGCGGGCGGCGGCTGGGTCGATGGCGGTCACGGTGCCGGCGGCTCCTTCGCGATCCGCTCCTGCGACCTGCGCCTCGTGCTGACCAAGCGCAAGCTCTGGGGAATCTACATTGGCCAGTTCGCGCTGAACGCCGTGCCCTGGTTCTTCATTACGTGGTTCCCCACCTACCTCGTGACCTACCGTCACTTTGATTTCCTCGGCCGCGGGCTTTTTTCGTCGCTTCCCTATGCGGGGGCGTTCTTCGGGGTGATCTCGGGAGGGCTCCTGTCGGATTACCTCGTCAGGCGCGGGGTTTCGAGCTCCTTCGCGCGGAAGGCCCCCGTCATCGGGGGCATGCTGCTTTCGACGTGCGTGGTCGGCGCCAATTTTGTCGACGAACCCAAGTGGGTCATTTTTTTCATGGCTGTCTCGTTTTTCGGCAACGGCTTTGCCTCGATCACCTGGGTACTCGTGTCGCTCATGGCGCCGAAGCGGCTGCTCGGGCTCACGGGCGGCGTCTTCAACTTCTGCGGTAACCTCGCGGCGATGATTGTCCCCTTCGTGATAGGGGTGATCGTCAAGTACGGGGGCTTCGCTCCCGCGATGGCGTTCATTTCGGCCATGGCGCTCGCAGGCGCCCTCTCCTATATCCTGCTTGTCGGCCGTGTGGAGCGGATACCCGACGTCGCCGGGCCGCCGTTCCGGGAATCCGGTCCGGTCGGAACCTAGGCGAACCGGCCGGCCATGGCGGAATGCACCTCGCGAACGAGCGCCTCGGTCGTCGGCCAGTCGATGCAGCCGTCGGTGATCGACACGCCCCGGCGCAATTTCTCGATGGGCTGGGGGAACGGCTGGCTGCCGGCCAGGAGGTTGCTCTCGATCATCGCCCCCATGATGGACGTGTTTCCGGCCCCTACCTGCTTCAGGAGCGCGCGCATCACCCTGGGCTGGAGTTCCGGCTTTTTCTCGGAGTTGTCATGGGAGCAGTCGACGAGGATGGATCGGATCAGCCCCGCGGCTTCGAGCTGCTTCTCGGTCCTGGCGATATCAGCGGGCGAGTAGTTCGGGCCGGACGATCCCCCGCGCAGGACGATGTGGCAGTTGGGATTGCCGGACGTCACGACGGCCGAGGCCGCGCCCTCGAGGTTGATCCCCAGGAAAGTCTGCGGTTGGGACGCGGCCCGGATCGCGTTGATCGCGGTCTTGACGGAGCCGTCCGTCCCGTTCTTGAAACCGATCGGCATCGAGAGCCCGGACGCCATCTGGCGGTGGGTCTGGGACTCCGCCGTGCGCGCCCCGATGGCCGACCAGCAGACGAGGTCGGCGATGTACTGGGGCGTGATCGGGTCGAGCAGCTCGGTCGCCGTCGGCAGCCCAAGGTTCACGACGTCGCGAAGGAAGCCGCGCGCCATGCGGAGCCCGGCCGCGATGTCATGCGATCCGTCGAGGTGCGGGTCCATGATGAG
>Ga0302326_10010803_pt1 | contig 19732 bp, 18 predicted proteins | sample Palsa_T0_3_FD_202264 | JGI IMG/M metagenome (GOLD analysis project Ga0302326, IMG submission 202264) | Peat permafrost microbial communities from Stordalen Mire near Abisko, Sweden - Palsa_T0_3 | ecosystem: Environmental > Terrestrial > Soil > Palsa > Peat permafrost | place: Sweden: Abisko...
ACTCAAGCGATCCCGCGACGAGACAGTCCACGTTTAGCTCCAAAGAGGGAACGGCTACAGTCCCCGCGCTCACCACTGCGGTCTTTGAGGCCGAAACCGAGTAGGCAATTAGCCGTCCACAAGTAACCCGTCTGAATTAGTTCCTAGTGGACCATAACAATTGATTCAGGAGTCGAAGCAAATCTGCGACAATGCGCGACTCTTCTTAGGGGTCACACCTCTCATGCTTTGTATCAGGGCCCGACTTTAGTCGGGCCGCAAAGGCTAAGCGAGAATTGGGCTTTAGCCCCTGCGGTACTACCGAATGAGTTCTTGCAGTCCACTAGTGCCGTGGTGGATCGGCAGCAGCCGCTTCCGCACGTTGCCGCAGCGCGTGGACAACGACGCGCAGCATCTCTTCCTCGGGCGCCCGTTTGCCAGTCCAAATTTCGAACTGGCGCGCGCCCTGCTGAACGAACATCTCGACGCCGGTCACGACGGCCACGCCTTTTTGACGAGCCATGCGCAGCAACGGTGTATCAACGGGGTTATAGACCAGATCGAAGACCAGCCGGGCGTTGATCTCTTTCGCTTCCAGGATGTGCAGTGGTTTGACTCCATGCATCCCAACGGGAGTCGCGTTCACGATCACGTCAAAGCTGGTCTTGGCCAGCTGCTCGCGCCGGATAGTTTTAGCTTTGGCCTCGCGCGCCAGCTTCTGGGCGGTCTGCGGGGTTCGGTTAAGGAGCAGAACCTCAGCTCCCTTGTCGACCAAGCCGAAGACCGCGGCCCGGGCTGCGCCGCCGGCCCCGAGCACCAGGATCCTGGCGCCGGCAAGCGAGAGCCGCTTCTCCAGCGGACGCACAATGCCTCCAACATCGGTGTTGAAGCCATAAAGTTTCCCATCGTGCGCCCGAATAATGGTGTTGCAGGCGCCGATCTTCGCCGAGATAGGATCCATGTTTTCCAGGTGCTTGAGCACTTCCTGTTTGAGCGGCATGGTTACGCTCAAGCCAGAGAGCGGCAACTCGCGGACCAGGGTAAGCAGGTCATTGAGTTTGCTGGTCTGCAAGGCGAGGTAAACCGCATTCACGGTTTCGCGATGGAATGCCGTGTTCATCATCAGCGGCGAGAGGGAGTGCTTAATCGGGTTTCCCGCCACGCCGTAGACCCGTGTGGCCGCATCGATCTGGCTAATCCGATAGGTGTCGGCCAGCGTCCGTGCGGCAATCTGGCCGGGAGCGGTTTCTTCGCCCTGGGTGGCGGCGGCAAAAGTGAAGACACTGCCCGCGCGAATGGCCAGGACCCGGCTGATAAGTCCCTGATCGCCCATGCAGAGGCCGACCATATTGGCCATGTCACCGGTGCGTTCGAGAAAGTGCATCATGACCACGTTGTCGGCGAGTGATTTGGCGGTGCTCACAATCTTGATAAACTCCGGCTCATAGGGCCGGATGCGTTCGAAAATGCCATCCAAATCCTTGGTCGTCTGAAAATCGTGGTAGGAGACGATGAGGGCCGCGCCACGGGCGCGCAACTTGTCGAGTTCGGATGCCTTGATGGACTCGGCCGTCTGCAACTCCAGATCCACCAGATGAAAGCCGGAGGAGGCGGCTTTCTGCAGCACCTCCAATTCGGCGACGATCGTGCCCTTGAATTTGCCCCCATTGGCGGCCCGGCGGCAAGTGGCCACCGCGGTGACCACGCTATTCTCGGCTAGAAATTGCTTCAACTTGGGGAGCGCGGCGAGAGGCTTTTCCAGGTAATCCAGGCGAAATTCCAAAAAGTGATTGTCGCGCACCGCCTCGCTGGCCCGATCGACCATTTCGGCCGCCGTGGACCCGATGATCGCCACGCACACTTTGCCTATGCGCGAGCGTAAGTAATGCTGCGAGAGAGATGGAGCGGCAGAATTCATGGTTACAATCTTGGGCATCTTACCGGCGGCGCCCGCAGGATGCAACGCGTATTTTATGCCCTGGAACGTGGTGCTAAGGCTGGCGTAACCTTGAAATGGAGTAAGGAGCAGGTTCCCATTGAATCGTTTATCGGCAGAGGAAGCGACAGACTTGCGTCCCTGGAGTGAGGGTGAGCCCGGGAAAACAGGCGCAAATGGCGGCCACGTCGACGCGGCTGGCCTGGAAAGCTGGGTCCAGGGACGTTTGGCGGGGCAGCGCCAGCAAATTGACCGGCTTTTGGCCGTCGACGGCGAGAAGACCCAGGAAAATACGCTTCGTCCTTATGACGACGCCGTGGCCACGCTGAGCGCGGCAGGCTCCCTGGCGTCGCTGCTGGACAGCGTGCACCCGGACAAATCGGTGCGGGACAAAGCCCGGGAATTGACCCAAACCGTGGCCGAGGCGGCAACCGCCCTGTCGCTCAACCAGGAGGTCTACCGCGCGCTTGCATCCATGGATGCGACCCACGCCGATCCGGCGACCGCGCACTACATAAGCCAGACGCTGCTGAACTACCGGCTGGCTGGGGTGGATAAGGATGAGGTCACGCGCGCCCATCTGCGAGAGCTCTCTGACCGGGCGACCGAGCTGTCACTGACCTTTGCCAAGAACGTCCAGGAGAACGTCAACCGGGTGGAACTGCGGGATGCCTCCGAGCTCGACGGGCTTCCGGAAGACTACATCAGGAGCCATCCGCCCGATGCGCAGGGTGTCATCACTCTGACCACCGATTACCCCGATATGCAGCCGGTGATGACATTTGCCACCAGCGCGGAGTTGCGCCTGCGCATGTTCCGCGCCTATAACACTCGGGCTTATCCGGCCAACCGCCAGCTCTTGCTTGACCTGCTTGCGGTGCGGCAGCAGATTGCCTCGATTCTCGGCTTTGCCTCCTGGGCCGATCTGGCGACGGCCAACCAGATGATGGGATCGGCCGCCAACCTGAAGAGGTTTATCGGCGACCTGGAGCAGGCTTCGCGCGCCGGCGCCGAGCGGGAATACGAGATGGTGCTGGCCTTTGCCCGGAGGCAGCAGCCCGGGCTGAAGGCGCTCAGGAGCAGCGACCGCGGCTACTGGTATGAGCAATTCCGCCGCGAAGCCTTTGCCTTCGACTCGCAATCTGTCCGTCCCTACTTCCCCTATGGAGCCGTAGAGGAGGGTATTCTCGAAACCGCGGCTAGGCTTTTCCATGTCAGCTTCGAGAGGATAAAGGATGCCGGCGTCTGGCATCCCCAGGTCAGTGCCTGGGACGTCTACGACCAGGGGCGGCGTTGTGGCCGTTTCTACCTGGACATGCATCCGCGCGAGGGCAAAGACAAGTGGTTCAGCGCGGCGCCGCTGATTCCCGGGATCGAGGGCCGCCAGCTTCCAGAGGCGGCGCTGATCTGCAACTTCCCCGGCGGCAAGGTGGAGGAGCCGGGGCTGATGCAATATAGCGACGTGGTCACCTTCTTCCACGAGTTTGGCCACCTGATGCATGCCATTCTCGGCGGACAGCAGCCATGGGCGGGTGTAAGCGGCATAGCGACCGAAGGAGACTTTGTTGAAGTGCCATCGCAAATGCTGGAAGAGTTCTTCCATGACGCGAAGCTGCTGGCCTCCTTTGCCCGGCACTACCAGACGGGCGAGCCCATTCCGGAAGCGCTGGTCGAGCGGATGAATCGGGCGAGTGCTTTCGGAAGAGCGGATGGAGTGCGCACCCAGCTCTTCTACACCAGCTACTCCCTCGACGTGCATAACCGGCCTCCCGAAGGCCTGGATCCCGATACGCTGCTTGAGGAAGGCTACAAGCGCTTGTTGCCCTATGAGTGGATCGACGGCAATCGCATGTATGCGAGCTTCACCCACCTGATCGGCTACTCGTCGAATTACTACACCTATATGTTCGACAAGGTGATTGCGCTCGATTTCTTCGGCCAGTTCGATCGCTCGAAACTGCTCGAGGGGCCAACAGCGATGCGCTATCGCCGGGCCATTCTCGAACCCGGCGGATCAAAGCCGGGCACGCAGCTGATCCAGGATTTTCTTGGCCGTGAACAGAAGATGGACGCCTTTGCCGAGTGGGTCGGGGAGGAATTCGCCAGCCCGCCGGCCGATCGTTGACGTCCGAAATCTGCCAAACGAAGCGCTAGGTGCCCCCGGCGCCGGGGCTAAAGCCGAGGTTGGTGTTTGGCACGGCAGGAAGCACCACGAAAAGGCGGGTGCCCCATCCTTTGCGCTCTTTGCAAAGGGTGGGATACGCGACGGTCGGTTTCGAGATTCGTGGTATCCCACCCTTCGCAAGAAGCGCGAAGGACCCCGGATTTCCTACTACGCGGCCCCAGCCATGGGCGCGTGTGCGGCTTTCTTTTAAGGAAAGCCGCACGAGGTTCGTTGACCCCACCAAGCCTTACAGGAAATCCGGACGGATGGGGCACCCGGCGTTTTTTCCTGATGACCAGCGGAAATTTTTTTTCGATTTAGCACAACTCCGATTCCGGGAATGCATCTAAATCTGTAATAACAAGAGGCTACTTCGAGCTTTTCCCTACCTAGGAACTCGTTTTATCCCAACGAAGCTCCGCCTCGGCGGACCCTCCTCATTCCAAATCCCAGATCGCCCCCTCCCCAGATGCCTCTTGAGCGGGCCCGCCGGAAAGCGGGCCCATGTGCTCCCCCCACCGGTCTTTTGGAGTCATCTGCGTCAGCAGGCGCCAATCGAGACAACGTAAGATAGCGTTCATGAAACCTTCCCGCGAACTGGGTTCGCCGGGCAGCAAGACCGCGTCCAGCGGCAGGGCCACGACGTCCAAGCGGCTGGAGGTCGTCCGGGTGCCTGGCTGGTGCGCCCGCAACAACCCGGAACTGGACTGGCTGGTCCATGGTTTCAGTACTCGGATCGCTGGAAGAACAAAGGTGTACCGGCGCGGGGACAAGCTGGGAGGCGATCTGAATCTGGGCTTTACCGATTCAGATGACCGGAGAATCGTGGCGGCGAACCGTGGGCTGTTTGTCCGCGCGGTTACTGAAGGCAAGGACATGCTTGGGCTGGTTACGCTGCGACAGATCCATTCCTCGGTGATCCGGCGAGTGCAGGCCGACGATGTGCGCGGAAATGAGATGCCGGCGGTGCTCAAGGGCGATGGCCTGATGACGGACGAGCCGGGGGTCTTACTAGGTATACAAACGGCGGATTGCATACCTGTTCTGTTGGCGGACCGGAAAAATCGCGCGGTCGCGGCCTTTCATGCGGGGTGGCGCGGGACGCTGGCGCGCATCGTGGAAAACGGTGTGGGACGCATGCGGTTGGAGTACGGCTCGAAGCCGGAGCATTTGGTCGCGTCGATCGGGCCGGGAATTGGGCAGTGCTGCTACGCCGTTGGAGAAGAGGTGCGGCAGGAATTCGAGGCGCAATTTATGTATGCGCCGGAACTCTTCCGCGAGGTGTATGACTCCGATCCGGTCAGGGAAAAGTATCCGATGCTCTTTCTCACCGCCCGCGCACCTGGCCACAGCGAAATCGGGCCGAGCTTGCACCTGGACCTGGCGGAGGCGAACCGGCGGCAGTTGCTTGCGGCGGGCCTGAAGAAGGCAGCCATATTTATGACGGGGCAGTGCACCAGCTGCCAAACGGATCGTTTCTTCTCCCACCGCAAGGAACAAGGTTTCACGGGACGGCTGATGAGCGTGATTGGAATCGCCAGCCCTTCAGCTTAAAGCATTATCAGAGTCACTTTGATGAGGTCATAGCAGCTATGTGCAGCCGTCCTTTATGGAACGGCCGCGGAGAGAGCGGTCGCTCACATTACACCAACTCTGATAATGCTTAAGCGGCGGGGTGCCCTTCGCCGCCGTTGGTCAAGGCAGCCTTGGTTTCATCCCGGCTCGGTTCCGGAGTCGTGTTCTTGGGGTTGACCAGATCGCGCAATTCTTTGCTGGGCTTGAAGTAGGGGACTCGCTTGGCGGGTACGTCCACTTTGGCCCCGGTTTTGGGATTCCGCCCGGTCCTGGGCTTGCGTTGGCGGATACGGAAGCTGCCAAAACCGCGGATCTCGATCTTGTCTCCGGAACGCAAGGCGTGAATCACGGAATCGAAAATGGTATCCACGATCGTTTCCCCATCCCGGCGCGTAAGGTCGCCCAGTTGGGTTACTTCCTCAACGAGGTCTGCTTTGGTCATGGTCCGGCCTTCTCCAAGATATAAAGGTAACCCGTGTCAGATATACTAGATGCAGCAATTCGATAGTACATCGGAAACAACTGTAACTACGCTTGCCTGTGGATCGGCGCCACTGGATAACCAACCGGTCGCGTTTTGCGTCCAATAGAGAGATTACGAGCGTGCTGCGAAGGGAAACCTGGCAGTGACAAACGTCACCAGTTGTAGCAGAGTAGCGTAATATTTACTGCGTATCAATGGAACAGCTTTTGGGGAACAGCTTTTGGAACGACCTCTCATCAGTATCATCATCCCCGCTTACAACGAAAGCGCGCGCATTGGCAACGCTTTGGGTGAAGTTCTGCGTTGCGTTCAGGAACGCGATTGGCACGCAGAGATCGTGGTTGTCAATGACGGTTCCACGGACCGCACTGCTGCCATCGTACAGGAATTTGCTAGGCTCCATCCCGAAGTACGCCTGATGGACAACCCGGAAAACCGGGGTAAAGGGTACAGCGTTCGCCACGGGATGCTGCACGCCGTCGGCGAGATCTTGATGTTTACCGACGCCGATCTTTCGGCGCCAATGGAAGAAGCCGAGCGGCTGTTCGAAGCCCTGCGGCAGGGCGCCGACATCGCCATCGGCTCGCGATGGCTTGACCGCAAGCGGCAGACCGTGCACCAGCCATTCTACCGGCAGTTTTTTGGCCGGTGTTTCAACGCCATCACGCGCCTGGTCATGGGGTTGCCCTTTAAAGACACGCAATGCGGGTTCAAGGCGTTCCGCCGCCCGGTGGCACAGACGATCTTCCAACTGCAGCGCATCGAGCGCTGGGGCTTTGACCCCGAGCTTCTATTTATCGCATTGAAGCGCGGCTTCAAGGTCCAGGAAGTGCCCGTCACCTGGGGGCACGACGAGCGTTCACGCCTCAGCTACCTGAAGGACGGAGTGAAGATGCTGGAAGAGATCGCCTACATCCGCTGGGAAGCTTTCGCGGGCGCTTACGACCGGAAGGTAGCCGAGTTCACGCCGGAGTGGCCGGTCCTCAAAGGCTGACTTTCTGGGTGGTTCAAGACCGCTGCAGAAAGGGTCTGGCCACGCGAATCTGCCGTTCACTCGTCTGCTCCAACACCATCGTCGCCGAACAACTCCCGCAAAGCCAGAAGTTCTCCTGATGGTGCACACGCCTACCGAAGGTGGGGACAGGAGGCTTAGGGTCAGCCACGTCGAAGACGAAAATTCGTCCCTCGCGAAGATAGTGGAGCGGTTTGCCACAGCTTGGATTGGCGCATTGATTCATCATCGAATTCTCCAATGTAGCAGGGCATGTCACCAAGCCTGGCTCATTTGCAGAAAGCTTGTGTCCGTTTAGCGGAGAGGGCGGGCCGCGCGAAGAGGTCACGCTGGAAGCCTGCTCCTGATCCCTGCTATTGAGTAGGAGCGGATTCACGGCGAAAGGGTTATCTCAACGCGGGAAATAGCCGATGCCTGCCAGAATAGCCACCCTGCCAAAATAGCCACCCAATTCCCGGGTGGCGCCGTATGCGAAAATAAGCAGTTCGGTTCGGCCCGCCGCCCCATGCCCATTCTGCGCTCGACTCTGATTGCGCTCTCCCGGAATTCGTCGTTGCGCCGCTTCCTGGAGAACTCCGCTCTCGGGGGGCGGATGTCCTCCCGCTTCGTCGCCGGCAAGAGCGTCGAGGAGGCGCTGAAAGCGGCCGCGGCAGTGAACCGTCAGGGTATCTCGGTTTCGCTCGATAGTCTGGGAGAAAATGTCCATTCCCCCCAAGAGGCCCGCCAGGCAGCCGACGTGTATCACCAGCTACTGGACGCTATCGACCTGCGCAAGCTGGATGCCAATGTGAGCGTGAAGCTTACCCAGATGGGTATGGATCTGCAACCGGAAGTAGCCTTTTCGATCGCCGCTGGCCTGGTTCAGCATGCGGTGGCGGCCAACAGTTTCGTCCGCATCGACATGGAGGGGTCTGACTACACCCAGTCAACCGTCGACCTGGTGTGCCGGCTGCATGCAATGGACGGAAATCAAGGCCGCCTGGGCGTAGTCATCCAGGCCTACCTGTACCGCAGCGCTGCGGACATCGAGCGGTTGCTCGCTGAGGGAATTCGCATACGGTTGTGCAAGGGAGCCTACCAGGAGCCAGCCAACCTGGCCTTCCCGGACAAGGCCGAAGTGGACAAGAACTTCGTGAAGCTCATGCAGAGATTGCTTCCCAGTGGTGTCTACCACGGGATCGCCACCCACGATGAGAAGATGATCGAGGCCACCTGCCGGTTTGCGAGAGAACGCGGCATCCGGCCAGACGAATTTGAATTTCAGATGCTTTACGGGGTACGGCGGGATCTGCAGAGATCCCTGGTGGCGGAGGGCTACCGGCTGCGGGTTTATATTCCTTTTGGGACCGACTGGTACCCCTACTTTATGCGCCGGCTGGCGGAACGGCCGGCCAACCTGCTATTCCTGGCCAGGAATTTCTTCCGCAAGTAACCCGCAGTGAGCCTGCTGGGATCAAGGAGAAACAATTGAAAACCAAGAGTGCCCTGAAACAAGCTGAACTCATCCTCAGGCTCTACGAGATGCGCCGGGAGACGGGGATGCGCGCGGCGCGCGATTATGTTGGGGGTGAGTTCATGCCCAAGTCCGTGGATGAGTTTGTGAGCCTGGTAAGGGAAGGCGGCAAGCAGAGTGGGCACATCCTTCAGGTCTACGGCTATTGGGACATCGTCGCCGCTTTCGTCGTCCACGGTGCGCTTGACGAAGCTCTGGTCCACGATACGTGCCAGGAGATGTACTTCCAGTTCGCGAAAATCCAGCCTCACCTGGCGGGCTTTCGGCAAAAAATGAATCTCCCCGAATTTCTCAAGAGCATCGAGAGCGTGGTCGAAGGCTCTCAGGAGAGACGCGTACGCGTTGCCAGTAAGAGCAAGAACCTCAAGCAGACGGTGAAGGTCCGTGGCCAGGCGGCCGCGTCCGACGATCCCGCGTCCCCCGCTACGGAACAGTGATTACGACTCGTCGGCGGACGGCCCGTAGACGGAAGGGACCGCTATATTATTGAGCCGCAGATAAACTCCCAGCTGGGCCCGATGATGGATCATGTGGTTGAGCACGAGCGACCTGATTGACTGATAGCGGGTGCCCTTGATGATGGTGCGGCCCTGACTCAGCAACTGCCACCGCTGCAAGAGATGGACATCGTCCCCCCGCTCCAGGGCTTTGCGGGCCTGCTCGGCAAATTCGTCAAAGGCTGTCACTAGCTGCTCGCTCGATTCCATCACCAGCGGCTTGAGGCCTCCGGTGCCGAGGTCCAGTTCTGGCAGATCGATGATGGGGACGATCCAGTAAGGAATCCGCGCCAGATGAGCGGCGAGTTTGCCGATAGGCATCGACTTTTCGTGAGGCTTGTATTCGAGCGTAGTTTCCGGGACCCGCTCCAGCGTCGTGCGGACTTTCTTTATCTCGTAATCGAATTCAGGTAACAGCAATTCTCGGATTTCCATAACTTCCTTTCCGGTTGGCAGCGAAGCCACACCATACTAGAGCATTCTCTGATGTGGTCGGACTGGCGAGGTGCGGGCATTCTTCCGCGGAATGGCCGCGTTCAGTCCCGCTTCCTCGCTCACACCAATAGTAGGAATGCGCTATCCGATGTAGGTCGGTGCCCGTTTGCGCACGAAGCTGCGAAGAAACCGATCGGTCACTTGGTTAAAGAGCAAGAGATGGGATGTGTATTCGCCCCTGGACGAGCGGCAAATTGTCTCAATGACTGTTTTCGAGAGCCAGCACGGCAAAGGCGGTCGCGGCATCGTTCATGAAATGCCCGATATCCGTGGAAGGATCACGCTTCTTGTTGAGTGACCAGGCAGGCCACAATCCCTCGCCCTGGTTCTGATTTTGGGCCAGCCACGCCAGCCCGCGTTTGCCTTGGGGCAGATTCCGCGCCAGGCCTGATTGTTCCAGGGCCAGGATGGTGAGGCCGGTGGCATATCCATCGCTCCTGGTTTCGAGTGCGGTCTTATCCTGCCGTTTCCATTCTCCCAGGTCGGTGAGGCTCCAACCCCCATCGGGCTGTTGTTTGGAGAGGATCGTCCTCAGCAGAGCCGTGCGCTCACCGCTGTTCAAGAGCCCGGGCAGCCTTGCGGAGGCCCACAGCAGATAGATTTTATTGATCAGCGGCTGGGCAGCATATTCCCGCCGCAGATAGCCGCGCAGTAAACGCAGATTTCCCTGAATCTTCGGGTCGTCGCGATACTGGTCGGGAGCTTTCCCCACGGCGATGGCCGCAAGCGCGGCGCCGTAGTACTGCGACTCATTCGATTCCCAGGGAGCGTTGTGGAAGTTTAGCCAGATCCAGGCGCCGGCCTGATCGCCGGACTTGATCTGTAATGTCCACGCGGCGTCAAATGCGCTGCGCGTAATGTCGGTCAGATGGTTCTTCTGCGCGTCATAGGTAGCGAGGATAAGTGCGTTGAGAACCGATTCTGTACCGCGGGATTCCGGTGTTTTGGTGGGGCCGTATTCGCCATTGTGATAGAAGGGCTCCACCTGATTCCAAAGCGTGACCCGCCGGAGCACGTTGTTGAGCATGATGTGCTCCGGGCCCGAGGGTACCTGTTCGCCCAGCGCTCCCCGCAAACTTGGCCGGGAAAGCGCATAAGGCAGCACCGTGTGACAGGAAACACACACGGTCTTATGGTCTCGCTGCGACTTATCCCACCCTTGCCACCATATTTCGCGGCTGTCGAGGTATTTGGCGGCGGTGGCTTGATTCCACGATGTAGGCGCAGCATTTTCAACACCGCCGGCCGATGCGGCATAGCCGGCCGTTACCAGACAGGGAGCGACGAAGGCGAGTAGGAGAGCGGGTTTCACGAGCACATCTCCTTTTCGGGTGATATCCCCGAAGCCGGTGTGGATGCTGGCCCTGTTTGAAATGCTTCCCCGTAGGCTACCACAGGCGTGGGCCGCTGCCTCAACCCTCCATTGGCCCGCGCCGCGACTCGATCTCTTCCATGAGTTCCGCGACCTGGGTCTTGCGCTCGTCCCGGAGTTCGCGCAGTCCCTGGATAACCCCGGTTCTGTCCTCGACGGAACGGTTTTGGTTGAACTTCTGTTTGCCTTCGAGGCGAAGGATTTGGAAATCAAAGCCGACAATCGCCTTGAGTTGCGAGTCGATATAGACAGCAGGAGCATCCGTGACCTGCCAAGGCCTCGGGAACGAGGCCTCGTGCCTCTTGGTCAGCTCGGTGACCACCGTCCTTAGCCGCTCCGCGTCTTCGAAGAAGGTCAAGCGGCCATAAGCATGAATGGCGGTGTAGTTCCAGGTCGGCACCACTCTGCCTGTCTCCTGCTTGGCGGGGTACCAGGAAGGAGAGACATAGGTGTCCAGGCCGAGGAAGATGATAAGCGCCTCGGCCTCAGAGTCGGTGTCTCGCCACTGCAGGTTGGCGCGCGATACATGTCCCGTCAGGGTTCCGTACTCACCCTTGGTCTCATCCAGCAAGAGCGGGAGATGGGTGGCTACCAGCCCACGGGTGGTAGTAGTGACGAGCGTCGCCAGCTCGCTCTGCTTCATGGCCGCATGAAGGATGGTGAGGTCTTCCACCTCAAACGCTTTCGGCGTGTACATGGATGCCTCCTCCGGTTTGAGCCGTCCTTGTCTTATATCATCGCATCAGGGGGCTCTATGTCTTCGCCGTCGAGCAGAAAGCACGCGGGTACGGGAGTAGTAAGCACCCAGCCGCCCGTTCCCGAACCTTCGTTTGCAGAACGCGCGCGCACGCTGGTGCATATGGGCCGCGTGGGCAGTCTTTCCACCCTTTCCCGCAAACGTCCGGGCTTTCCCTTCGGCTCGTTGATGCCCTACGGGCTGGATGGCAAGGGACGACCCATCTTCCTGATAAGCACCATGGCCATGCATACGCAAAACCTGCAGGAGGATGCGCGCGCCAGCCTGCTGGTGACCCAGCCGGACGCAAGCGGCGACCCCCTCGGGGCCGGCCGGGTGACCCTGGTGGGTAACGTCGCTCTTGTCGCCGGTCCCGAGGTTGGGGAAGCGCGGCGGCTCTATCTGGAACGTCACGCCAACAGTAAGTACTGGGTGGACTTCGACGATTTCTCCTTTTTCGCGATGGATTTGGTGGACGTCTACTACGTAGGCGGCTTCGGGGTGATGGGATGGATCGCTGCGCCGGAGTACGGCGAGGCGCATGCCGACCCGCTGGCGGATGCGGCCGCCGGGATCCTGCAACACATGAATGCCGATCATCAGGACGCGCTTATCCTGCTGGCGCGTGTCTTTGCGGGGATGGAAGCGCAGGAGGCGGTGATGACTGCAGTGGATCGTCTCGGTTTCCATGTGCGGATGAAGACCGAAGAGGGGATGAAAGGCGCGCGCATCGCCTTTCTACGCGAAGTGAGCACGCCTGCGGAAACCAGGAAGATACTGGTGGAAATGGTGCAGCAAGCGCGTCAGCTATAGTCGCCGTGTACGGCCGCTTTGGTTATGCTCATGACGAGGACGTTCTGTGAAAATGCTCTATCGCCCAGAATTGCTCTATTCCCAGGGAGCATTCATTTCGGGTTCGGGGGTCTTAGTCAGTGAGGGGGGCAGTGTTTTAGCGGCCAGTAATGGTGCGCCGACTGCCTTGGCTGAGACGGTCGATTTGCAAGGGAAAGCGTTGCTTCCCGGCTTTATCAATGCGCATTCTCATAGCTTTCAGCGGCTCATCCGGGGCAAGTCAGAGTCCAGGGTGATGAGCGGACGCGATTTCTGGTCGTGGCGGGGAACGATGTATCATGCTGCCGCGCGGCTCGATCCCCAGGACGTCTACGACGCAGCGCGCATGGCATTTCTGGAGATGGTGCTCGGTGGAACCACCACGGTGGGGGAGTTCCACTATCTACACAACGCTCCTGACGGGCGTCCCTATGACGACCCAAACCTGCTGAGCAAACAGGTCATTGCCGCAGCCCAATCTGTGGGCATAAGGATCGTATTACTACGATCGGCCTACTTGCGATCGGGATACGAACTGCCGCCGGATCCAGGTCAGACCCGGTTCTTCGAGTCCGCCCCCCAGTTTCTCGACAACATGGAGGCTCTCAGGAAAGAGTATCCAGCCGATTCAACCGAGGTTCGATTGGGCGTGGCACCCCACAGCCTTCGCGCTGTCCCTCTGGCCCAACTCAAGGAGATTGCTGCGTGGGGCCGGGAGCAGAAACTGCCTCTCCATATGCACGTTGCAGAGCAAATTGGTGAGAACGAGGCTTGCTTACGCGAATACGGGTTGACTCCCGTCGCGCTGCTGGGCAGGGAAAATCTCCTTGGTCCCGACTTCACCGCGGTGCACGCGATCCATATCAACGCGGATGAGATCGAACTGCTGGCTAACGCAAACGCGACGATATGCTCCTGCCCCACGACTGAGCGTAACCTTGGCGACGGTGTGATCGTCGCAGACCGGGTCATGCGCGCGGGTATCCGCATCGCGCTGGGGTCGGATAGCCAGGCGCAGATTGATCCGCTCGAGGATGCGCGCGAGCTCGAATACCACTTGCGCCTGGATCGGCAACAACGCGCCATCCTTGATCAGATTGGCGAGCAGACGTTGGCTTCGCGCCTTTTTGACTGCGCCACGGTGCATGGTGCGCGTTCGCTTGCCGTCTCCGCCGGCGACTTGACCCCGGGATCGGTAGCAGATTTCTTCACCGTGGACCGGGATGACGTCTCGATCGCCGGGCACTCTGGCGAAGATCTGTTGCCCTTGACCGTCTTCTCGCTCAGCCGATCGGCTATTCGCGATGTGGTGGTGAACGGCCGCTGGATCGTGCGCGATCAACGGCACGCACTGCAGGACGAGATTGTCTCCCGTTTCAAGGAACTTCACCGGAAGCTTTGGGGAACGAGCGCGAGGGCGGGTGGACAGGCGTGAAAACCATTGTTGAGCACCTCTCTCATCTCATCCGCATCGCGTCGGTCTCTTCTTTGTGCAATCGGCCCATGGTGGACTATGCCGTGTCGGCCCTGTATGAATTCGGATGGCAGACCAAGACCATGGAGTACACCGACGCTGCAGGCGTTCCAAAGTTCAACCTGATCGCCGCCCCTGGCGGAACGAGGGTAGAGGATCCGGGGACAGATCTGGCCTTCGTATGCCACACGGATACCGTTCCCTACGCGGCTGATTGGCTTAGAGCGCTGGACCCGTTCGTGGCGGACGGGCAACTCTATGGATGCGGAGCTTGCGATGTCAAAGGCTTCCTCGCCTGTTTGCTGACCGCAGCTGGCATGAGCGAGGGGTCGCGGCTACGAAGCGGCCTGCGCCTGTTGTTGACGGCCGATGAGGAGGTAGGCTGCGTTGGAGCCTCTCACCTGCTGGCCTCCGGGCTGGTCACGCCTCGGCGGGCCGTGATCGGCGAGCCTACGTCTTTGCGTTGCGCTCGCGCGGGAAAGGGTTATTGCCTGGCTGAGATCACGGCTTTCGGGCAGCAGGCGCACAGCGCGCATCCTGAGCAGGGAGCGTCCGCAATTTATGGCGCGGCACGTCTCATCACGGCGATCGAAGAGCTGGCGGACCAGCTTTCCGGCGAACGGGACAGCTTCTTCACTCCCGGCTTCACCACGCTCAATGTCGGAACCATTCAAGGCGGCACAGCTAAGAACGTCGTTGCCGGGCAATGCAGCTTTCTGCTCGAGTGGAGGCCGTTGCCCGGGCAGCCGGTCGATGGAGTGCACCAGTCCATTCTCAGGACGATCGAGGAGCTGCGCCAAGCTCATCCGGAGGTCAGCTATGAGATCAATCTGTTGCGCCAGCAGGAAGGCTTTGAGACAGACGGCGATTCGCCGCTGGTCCGATCGATCGAAAAACTCACCGGCAGAGCGGCGACTTCCATCCCCTTTGGCTCGGAGGCCAGTCTTCTCTCGACGGTGGCAGAAGAGGTGGTTGTCTTTGGTCCCGGAGATATGCGGACAGCCCACAGCAATCGGGAATGTGTTCCCGTCGCGGAACTGCAGCAGGCTACGGAATGTCTCAGAACGATGATGTCTCTTCCCTAGATTTGAAGTCGAGAAGGAGGCGGGTGCCCCATCCTTCGCGCGGTTTGCGAAGGGTGGGATAAGCAGAGCCTTCCCAGGTAGGGCTGGAACCCGATGAATCGACTGCGATAGACTTCGCGCATGCCCCCGCAACTGAAACGATATTACGGTGCTGCGGATCTGCATTTCATCACGTTCAGTTGTTACCGCCGCCGGCCAAAACTGCAGGCCCCCGCGCACAAAAACCTGTTCCTTGCCGTGCTCGAACAGGTGAGACAGCAGTATCGCTTCGCGGTTGTGGGCTACGTCGTGATGCCTGAACACGTTCATCTGCTGTTGAGCAAGCCGGAGATCGCGAATCCATCCATCGTAATCCAGGTGTTGAAACAGGTCGTTTCACGCAAGATATCCCTGCTCGATGCGCGTGCGCCGCTGGAAGGCTTCTGGCAGCGCAGGTTCTACGACTTCAACGTGCGGACCGAACGCAAGCGCGGCGAAAAGCTTCGTTACTTGCACCGGAACCCGGTAACTAGAGGATTGGTAGAAACGCCCGAGGATTGGCAATGGAGCAGCTTCCGATACTATGCGTTCGGCGATGCGTCACCTGTGGCGATCGACTCCTCGTGGCTCAACCGGTGGCAGCCGGACGTGGATCCCACCCTTCGCAAAAGCGCGAAGGATGGGGCACCCGACCTCAGGCTGAAGCCATGAAGATGCTTATTGTTGGAGGTGTAGGTCACCCTCGCACGGAACGCTGGCTGCATGCGAGTTTTCTGTCGCTTGCGCTCGTTCTTTGCCTCATGCGCTTTGCTTTCTTGAAGGCGGATTTTCCCAACCACTCGCCCTGGATGGTGGATCAGGCGAAGTTCACCGATGAAGGATGGTGGGCGAGCGCAGCGGTCCGGCATTTCCTCATTGGACATTGGCAGGTTGCAGGTGACTATAATCCAGCGGCCGCGGTTCCCGTGTGGCCTGTCTTGCTGACCATGGTCTTCCATTTCACCGGCGTCAGTATCGTAGCGGCGCGCGCCGTGAATGTATCTTTATCGATCGCCACCATAGCCCTCGTCTACTTGCTGGTGCGGCGCTATGGTGGTCCTGGCGCGGATGGTTTTGGCGCGGAGACTGCCGCCGCACTCGGCGCGCTGCTGTTGGCGGCAAGTCCCTTTGCCTTCGCCTTCAGCAGGCTGGCAACGTTAGATACCCTGATCGTCTTTGCGTTCTGCCTCCTGCTGTGGGTCGCTTCCTATGCCGACCCTTGGAAAATTTGGCCGTTGTTGCTGCTTGGCGTCCTCATCCCCATCATGCTGCTGACCAAGACCACGTCAGCCGTTTTGCTGCCGGCGGTTCTCTGGTTGCTTTGGATGGGAACCAAGCAACGCCCGGTGCGCTTCCTGCGGGCGATCCTGGTGGTGAGTGCTCTGGCCGGTGTGGCAATGGGCATCTATCTGTCTGTCGTCTTGCGATCCAGGTACGCCGGTGATTACCACTACTTCTTTGACATCAACGCACTGGCAGATGTGGAATGGGAGCGCTCCGCTTCTTTCCTCTTTCAGTTGTTGCGCCACAGCATGTGGATCGACCGCATCCTGTATCCGGCGGGAGTGGCAGTGCTCCTTCTGTCGCTGGTTTGGTTGCGGCAGCTATGGAGAAACCCTCTCTTCGCCGCTTCATGGATTGCTTTCGCCGGCGAAGCAGTCTACATTCTTCGCCGGCAGGATGATTATGCCCCCAGATACTTCCTCGCGATGCTGGTGCCGTTGATTCTGGTCCTGGTTCTTACCCTGCAGGAAGTGAGAGCGCGGCATCGGGCTTTTGCCGCGCTTTTGATGGCCACACTCACGGTTGCCCTAATCCTTGACATCGCCCGGATATTCTCCTTCCTGGACCACCGCCAATACCAGTTCTACAGCGCGGCAAAATCCATTCAGGCCATCTTGAATGAAGAAAGGAATGCGCACCGCCTGCTGCTTGGCGCCAGTGGCGACCAGTTGTCGCTGATGATTGGGATTCCGTCGATCAATGACGAATACAGCAGCGAGGATCTGGCGCAGAAACTATTGCAATACCAGCCTGGCTGGTATGTAGGATGGAATGAGATTGACCAGGACGTGCAGGCGTCGCTCTCGGCTTTCCGCCTCGACAAGGTAGCCGCTTTCCGGGTCTTTGACGATGATCAGAGAGATTTGTTGACGCTCTATCGCATGGTTCCTGTAAAGCCCTCGCCATAAACGGAAGTTCGTTTCTCAGGAGGTTCTCATGATGAAAATTCTTTTTGCGCTGTTGCTGACGGCGGCCATGGCTGCGCCTGCAGCGGCCGCGACGCCGCTGCACGTGATTTTTGACACCGATATGGGCAACGATGTTGACGATGCGCTGGCGCTCGCTATGCTGCATGCGTTTATTTCCAGAGGCGAGGTGAAACTGCTGGCCGTTACCGTGAGCAAGGACAATCCCTGGGCCGCTGCATACGTCCGCCTGGTGAATGAGTACTACGGCCGAGGCACGATCCCAGTCGGCATCGTCCATGATGGCAAGACTCCGGAAGATGGTTTGTACGTGAGGCAAGTCTGTGAACTGCATGGGCGCCGGCCCAATAAAGCGATCGTCCCCGATGCGGTCGGACTTCTGCGGAAAACTCTAGCCGGCGATAAAGATGGTAGTGTCACCCTGATCCAGGTGGGCTTCTCGACAAATCTGGCGCGGCTGATCGAGTCCGGGCCCGACCGCTACAGCAATCTCACCGGCATGGAGCTGGTGAAAAGAAAAGTCCGCTTGCTCACCGTGATGGCAGGGAACTTTGCCGATAGCCGCCGCCCTGAGTACAACGTAATGACCGATCGTCCGGCCGCATCCAAGCTTTTTGCCTCATGGCCCACCGATATTTTCGTCAGCGGGTTCGAAGTGGGATCGGCAATTCTGTTTCCTGCTTCCAGCATCGAAAACGACTTCGCCAAGGGCAACCCCGTCGCGGAGGCATACCGGCTTTACGCCAAGATGCCGTATGACCGCCCGAGCTGGGACCTGACTACCGTCCTTTACGACCTGCGCCCGGATCGCGGCTACTTTGACCTATCGCCGCCCGGCGAGGTCGTTGTGTCCCCGGATGGCTCAACCCACTTCCAACCCGGGGCGCAGGGGAAGCGGTATTTTCTACGAGTCAATCCGGTGCAGGTTGCACGCATTCGTGAAGCTTGTGTCTGGCTCGCTTCGCAGCCCAAGTAGCGTATATCTCAGAAGAACCTGTCTAACTGGAAGAATATCTTCTTATGATCGGTTCCATTGCCGGCGGTTCCGGCAATTTCAAATGGGCCTATCCCTGTCTTGATCACGATGCCCACAATTCCGTCCATGGGAACACTCGGCTCATTGGGCAGAAAGAACGTCTTTCCTGCTTCGTAAGTTGTGATCAGAGAGATGCTGTCTCCCAGGAACGGTGGCAGCTTTGCCAGCCGATGAATGTACCCTGTCTGGAAGAGGTAATACTGGTTGGTAATCAGCTCGTTCTCCCCAAAGGCAGAGAGCTGGCTTCCACCGCCTAAAGAAAATGGAGGGATTCCGGTATTCTCGTAGCCCAAAGTCGTACCACCGGAGACGGACAGATAGGCTGAGGATTTCGGGGTGAATGGAAAAAGAAAGTGGCTCCTAAGTTCGGTAAGGGGAAACGGGCTTGTAGTTCCGGTATTGGAGTCCCACCATTCTCCCCGGTAGCTGAGTGACATACCTCGCATCGGCAGAACCGGATCATCCGTCAGGTTGAGATTGTAGTTAAATCTTGTAACCCCTATGCGCCCGGACTGCACCGGGTAAATCACCGTATCGCCTATAACCGGGGAATATCTTTGATAGCCCGATTTGTATCCGAGACGAACCTCCGCGGATGCGCCAAAGTTGTACCCGACATCGAGGGTACCCCCCACCTGGCGCTTCCGATATTGCGAATCGATGTGGTTGTCAAAGTAGAAATAGAATTTGGAGCTGTCAAAACCGAGTTGGGGAGCGATGAACCATTTGGTTGCGGGCGTGAACGGGTGATAGTACTCCGAGCTCAGCTCATATAAGGAACCCACGACAACGTCATTCCGCAGCTCTGAGCCGAAGCTCCCAAAGTCCAGGAAAGTAATGCGCGCGCCTGCGCTGAAGAGCACCTCGTTGTAGTTTGATCCGTCGATGATGACGAGTGGACGTACGATGGGCGGAGAGTAGGACTTCTCTTCGGCGGAAACCAACAAACCCGGCTTGCCGTCCTTTTCCGTCATGCCGTAACCCAGCGTGGCAAAACGTCCACTCCCTACTATCCTTGTGATCTGCTGCTCCAGGTTGAACGTATCGACCGGCTTGCCAACGTCTTTGCTCAGCCTGCGTTGTATCTTGGCGTCGAGTGGTGGTGAGGTACCCGTCACCTCGAGGAATTGAGGAACGGGCGTGACCATGCTGCGTCCCTGGCGCTGCTCCAGGTATTGTTTCCATGCCGCATCATCAACAGAAAGTTTGCTGAGGATGGCACTTTTATTCTCCGCTGCCTCGTAACCCAGCTTGATGATCTCTGCGCCCTTGTTGTAATCGAGTGACGAGTACTTTTCCAAGGGGACTGTGACCA
>Ga0302326_10010804_pt1 | contig 19732 bp, 19 predicted proteins | sample Palsa_T0_3_FD_202264 | JGI IMG/M metagenome (GOLD analysis project Ga0302326, IMG submission 202264) | Peat permafrost microbial communities from Stordalen Mire near Abisko, Sweden - Palsa_T0_3 | ecosystem: Environmental > Terrestrial > Soil > Palsa > Peat permafrost | place: Sweden: Abisko...
GCCAAACCAGATAGCGCCTCACAGGGCCAGACTCAGCGCACCGAACAGGATCATCGCTCCGCCCGCGACCCTTCCGCTCACGTCACCGAAGGGGATCGTCTTCTCCAGCAAAACAAATATGGCGATCGCCGCGATCCACACAAGGTTCATCACGCCGCCGACGAACAGCAATGCCATCACAATCCAGCAGCAACCTACGCAGTAGGCGCCGAGCCTCAGTCCCATACGGAAGGCGCCGAGGTTACCGGTGCGCCAGTAGCGGGACATGAAATGCGCTGGGGTCCGGCAGTTTTTCAGGCAGGCGTTCTTGAGCGGGGTGAGCTGGTATAGGCCGGCCGCGATCAGAATCGCGGCGCCGAGGCGGGCGCTGGCGGACACCATCATCGGCGAGAGCAGCGCGGCCTGATCAAGAGCGTGCTGGGAGACGGTGGCCACGAGGCTAAAGGTCGCCCACATCGTGATGTAGCCGGCGACGAAGACGAACGTCGGAGCCAGCGGGTCGTGCTGTGCGGCGGCCTTGCGCGCGACCGCCGCGTACATCAGAGTCATGGGTGCCGCAGTGGGAACCATCATGGCGACCATCATGAGGGCCCACATCGCGAATGTCAGACCGAATTCGGTTGCTGTCCATGGCTTTACGCCTGTCATGGCATCCATCGTCGGTGGCATCGACTGACCGTTCATGCCGCCTGACGCGGTCACCATTCGGTGCGCTGTCAGCACGATGTAGACCCAGGCTGCGACGGTAATACCGCCCAGGCCGCCCAATACGGCCAGACGGTCCCGGTAGCGCCGGAGCCAGGGCACGGTCAGCGGATAAGTCCGTCCTGGTTCAGGTGCATGACGTTGAACTGGCAGTAGCTGTCCTTGAAGTCGAGATCGATCCCCGCCCGCGCCGTGGTGTTGCCGTTACCCATTTCGGCATAGAGATAGCGCGGCCCCTCCGGCGTACTGAGCTGTATCTTCGGCGGCAATCCTGGGTTCCCCGGATTGGCGAGCGGCTCCCCGCGTGACTCGACTAGCCCGTCAATCGTCATGCTGGCCGTTCGCTGATCGACATCGATCGACAGTTCGATGGGTGCGTACAGCGTCTCGAGCACAGTCGACATCGTGCTGTTGTACACGAAGAACACTGTCGCTCCAGGGGTGGTCGACTCGCCGTGAAGGATCTTGCGCAACGCTTCTCGCTGAATCGGATCCGCACGTTCGTCGATAATGGCCTGCTGCGTGCCGTCGCCCTCGGGGACCGGACCCGGCCAGGAGAGCAGCATCGCCCAGTCCAGGCCGTCAAGATTCGTGTCGTTGAAGTTGCCCTTCTCGATATGGCCGCCCATTACCGCCTGGCAGCGCCCGTAAGTTGGTTGCGCACCGAACTGGCACGGGCAGCCCCAGGCGCAGGGGCAATTCTCGAACTCCACACCGTGAAGTGTCCATTGGTCAACTGTCATCGTTCACCATACCTCAATTGATTGATGTATCACGTAAATCTACTACCGCAACGCTCGTCATCAAAGCGTTGCCAGACGCCTCGCGCGTAAACGGGAACAACCGCTCTGTGGTGGCCATGACCTCGCGACGCTACTCCGGGAGTCCTGTACGCACGCCAGAAGCAAGCTCCTCGGTTGCTGTCGGGGCATCAGGCGTGTAGGCGAGCGGAGATGGCGGGCAGCTCGGCGTAGGTGGCGATTCCTGCTGTCGCCGCACAGACTGCTGGTATCGCGTTCACAAGGGGCGCGGCGGTGATGCGCAGTCCGATGCCGCGCATCCGCTCGGGAGTCAGGTCAGCGAGATCTTCTGCGGTTGGCACCATGTCGACCTTCACGTACACATTCGGATCTCCGAGGATCTCAATCCGGTATCCGTGTTCGACGGTCCATGCCGGCTCCAGCGATTGGGTGGCGACCCAACGTTGATTGACGGCAAGGACCTCAGCGCCGTCGACATTGCCGTACCACTTCACGTTCATGCCGCCGACGTGCCCGGCCGGTATCGATACCCCGTCGGCCACGACATCTTCGGTGGCGTAGGCGAATTCGACGTCGCACAGGATCTCATCGAGGTCAATCCGCATCATCCGGGCGAAGACGTCGACGGCTTCCGCGAACACGACGGTGCCGCGACGGACGTCGTCGGCGTGGCCTGGGTCGCCCTGTGGCCGGCCCCAGCCGACGGATTGGAAGTTGGCGTCACCGATGAACTGCGACACGTCCACGGACTCCGTCATCGACGCCTTGCGGACGTTGGTAGATATGCCGCTGGAGATGGCGGCGACCATCTGGGCAAATCCCGGGTTCATGCCGCTGCCGAATATCGTGGCATCGCCGTCGCGGGCTGCGGCTTCGATAGCGGCGCGATCGCTGCCGGACAGGTTTATGCCCGTCAGGAACTCCGCGCTGGTAACGACGTTGACGCCCGCCCGCAGGATGCGTTGCACCTCAACAACGTCGAAATGCAGCGGCGTGTAGATGATGCAGTCAGGTTCGAGCTGCAAGAGCGCGTCGACGTCGTTGGTCGCGTAAATACCTAGGTCCCTGCCGAGGTTGCACAGCTGTCCAACGTCGACGCCGACCTTGTCAGGCGAGTACGCGTAGGCGCCAACGAGCGCAAGATCGGGACGTGTCAATACCGCCTTCACGGCTTCGGCGGCGACATTGCCCGTCGTCCATTGCGCAACGCGCAGAACATCATTTGCTCTGCTAGTCATGTGCCGAAATTGCCTTTGCCGCAGTGGACAACTCGGTAGGGCACTCTCCTAGGCTCCTATCCGGGCGTCGTGATGACCCTCGATCGTCGGGATGCCGTCGCGGCGCGGGCGCAGCGAACCGATCGCCGGCGTCAGCGGGATGTGCAGTGCGTCAACCAGTCCCGGGGGCGCGTGGCAGACCCACGGGACAGCGTTGATGGCGCGCATACCGGTGGCAAGCAGGCCGTGATCGGTGGAGTCCTCGTGGGAGTTGAAGCCGGTTTCGAATTCCGCATCGAAGCTGGGCTCACCTTCGATCATCACGCGCCACACGCCGTCGATCCCGCCGGCACGGCTCTTCGGCCAGTCGGACGCTACGTCTGCTGCCATCCGGTCGACGTGCTCGATGGTGATCACTTCTTGTCCGTCGACCACGCCGATGCAGCGGAACCAGACTGCCGCGACGGCACCGGGTTCGATTATCCCGGAGAGGGTTTCGATCCGGCGCGGGGCCGGTGCGAACTCGCACGTTTCGCGGATCTCGTCCAGTTGCACGCCGAGAGCCTCGGCGACCATTGTGACGGCCGCACCCCACCCGTACTTGATCACGCCGGGCATCATGATGCCGCCCTTATAGTCCATGGGCTGACCGAAGCCGAACAGCTCCCGCATTTCGTAGAGGGTGTTGTCACGGGAGTAATCGGTGATCTCCAACCCGCGGATCGAGTAGATCCGGTTCGACATCGACGCCATCGCGACGGCCAGCAGATCGCAACCGAACCCCGGTTCGATGCCCGATGAGTAGATCGAGCTGCCGCCCTTGATCGCCGAGTCGACGATGCGCTGCACGGTCGACTCCTTGATCGATCCGCGTGGATAGACCAGGCCTGGAACCGAAGTGGTGACGATGTTCTTGCCCGATTCCAAGATTCGACAGAAGTCGGTGATCGCCTCGCGAGGTCGGCTGGTCGCCGGACCGGTGTAGATGATGCAGTCCGCGTCGCCGGCCAGAATGGCGGCGTCGTCGCGGGTCGCCGCCACGCCCAACGGCTCGATGCCGGCGATGGTGCCGGCATCGATGCCTTCCTTGGATTCCGAGTGCACCCACACGCCCACGAGTTCGAGGTTGGGGCGGTCAGCCACCGCGCGGATGGCCAATCGCCCGACCCGTCCGGTCGCCCACACCACGACCTTGTACGGCTGCTCCGGGTGATCCAAGGGTTCTGGCCGCATCGTTGCGACTCCTCTCGCTCTTGTCCTGTAATGATTACACATGTAATTTTTCCATCACAGGGCTGCCGATTTCATCGGTCTGAAAGGACTCCAGTGACCCGTCGGATCGTCCAGTTCTCTACCGGCAATGTCGGCATCCACGCGCTACGCAGCATCATCGAGCGTCCCAACCTCGAACTCGTCGGCGTCCACGCACGTGCACAGGACAAGATCGGGCGTGACGCCGCAGACCTGTGTGGGCTCGACCGGCCCACCGGTGTGCTCGCCACCGACGATATCGAAGCGCTGATAGCCCTGAAGGCGGACTGCGTGGTGTACACCTCGCAAGCCGAGACCCGGCCGCACGAAGCGCTGGGTGAGATCAGTCGATTCTTGCGAGCAGGTACGAACGTCGTTGGCACGTCGTTCGTTTGGCTGGTGGCACCCGACCAGGCCGACGATTGGCTACGCAAACCGCTCGCGCAAGCCTGCGCTGACGGCGATACGACTTTGTACATCAACGGAATCGACCCGGGATTCTCCGGCGATACCCTGGTATACGCCGCATTGAGCTTGGCGGCGCGCGCCACCAAAGTCACGGTGCAGGAGATCTTCGACTACGGAAGCTATGATGACGCCGAATTCACCGGTGTCAGTTTCGGTTTCGGGGCGGCAGCAGACCACACTCCGGTGATGTTCTTGCCCGGTGTGCTCACGTCGATGTGGGGCGCCCAGGTGCGCAGCCTGGCAGTCGATCTCGGCATCGAGCTTGACGAGGTCCGCGAACGAGTCGAGAAGTGGGTCACGCCCGTACCGATTCAGTGCACGATGATGCGGGTCGAGGCCGGCAAGGTCGCGGCCGTGCGATTCGGCGTCGACGGCTTCCGCGGCGGCGACGCGGTGATCACTATGGAGCACGTCAACCGGCTCACCGATGCCGCGGCACCGGACTGGGCGTATCCACCCGACGGATATCCCGGCGTACATCGCGTCATGATCGGGGGCAGCCCGGGTATCACGATCAACACTCACGTGGGCACCTCGGGCATCGACCACAACCAGGGAGGGGTCATCGCCACTGCGGCCCGTGCGGTCAACGTCATCGACGCCGTGTGCCGGGCTCCGAGCGGAATCCTTGCCGCTCATGACCTGCGGCCCACCGATCATTTACAGGGCGTGCTGTGGTAACTCCGCTGTCATGACCGCGCCCCGACGACCGCCCACCGGCGCGCAGGCCCGGGCCGAACGCACCCGCGCCGTCGTCATCGACGAGACAGTGCGTTGCATCCTCGACGAGGGATTCGCTCCACCCAGTGTCCGGCACATCACCGACCGCGCCGGCCTGACCTGGGGCGTGGTCCAATACCACTTCGGCGATCTGGACGGCTTGCTGATGGCGTTAGTGGACAAGGGATTCAGCGAACTGCTCGACGCACTGGACGAGCTGCCGCCGCAGGCCATCCGCGAGGGCAGCGTGCGGGCGCGCACCAAGTTCGTCATCGACACGATCTGGGGCGCATTCTCCAGTCCCACGTCGATGGCTGCACTGGAAATTCTGATCTCGACCAGGGGCCTGCGCGACTCCGTCGCCAACACCCACCTCGCTGACCTCATGGCCACCCTGACCAGCCTCGGCCGCCACCTGGGACAAGGTCTGTCGGCTCCGCACGCCGGCCGAATCGGCAACCTCATCTGGGCGACGTTGCGCGGCCTGGTGGTCGCGCAGATGGTATGGCCAGAGCCCGTGGACTCTTCTCGGGACCTCGAGGCGCTTGTTGACATGATTACGGCGTACGTCGAGTCACGCGGCGACTGAACGGGTTACGGCAGATCGGTAGACAGGAATGTCAACGGTAGCCCGAGCACGCTGATCTCGATCTCGTCGAGTTCGTACCCGTCACCGCCGCGGTGCTGATGGAACCGAGTCCGCGCGCCGTATCGCTGCGCCACCTGCTCGGCGGCCGACGCGTCACCAACGCGGATCACGACCGAATAGACGCCGGGGCCGTTGTGCTGCAAGAAATGCGCGACGGCATTCTCACCATCAGCTTCGGATGACAGTGGGGTCACCAGTTCAAGCCCGCCGTCCCAGTCCAGCAGCACCCGCAGGCCCACGTCTTGCAGCTCGATGGTCTGAAATCGAAAACCCAAGTCCGAGAAGAACTGTGCCGTCTCGGAGAGCTGCTCCTGCGGCGTTGCGAACACCACGTGATGAACGCTGCTCGATCTACTCGCGTACTCGGCCACGGTCAGCCGGTCCGTTCGGGACCGGACAGCTCCAGGTACGCCACAATCGCGTCCGTTAGACCTTGCCGCGCTAGGTCGAGGTCGTAATAACTGCCGAGCTGACGCTCCGAGGTGATGCCGCGCATCGCTCCCGGAATGAAGGTGGCGACTGCGCGCACTCGTTCGGGGTCAATGTTCAAGTCGGCGAAGGCATTCTGGCAGGTTGCGACCCAACCCCGCCCCCACGACTGGAGTTCTGCGGACGTGCGGGGGTAGAGGCGTTCGAGCTCCGCGGGGTTGCGCGGCAACGCGGCGCGCAGGTTCTCGATCGCCCGCGAGTCGGTGGCCGTCAGGCCGTCGTAGAGAGTGTCGATAATGGCGGCGACTCGTTGTCGTAACGGCACCGCGGCGTCGGTGGGCGCGAATACGTCTGCCCGGCGCTCGGCAGTGCGGTGTAGCACTGCCGCCCATAGACCGTCGGCGCCGCCGAACTGATACTGCACCACACCCCAGGTGGCTCCGATCTGCTTTGCGATCCGATTCGCTGACACCGCACCGGGATCGCCCGTAGCCAGTGCCTTCAGGGCGGCCTCCAGCATGTTCTGGCGGGTGGCATCTCCCCGCCGGTTGGTGCGCTGAGGCTGAATGCCCGCGTCAGTCATTGTGCAGATGGTACGGCGCGACCACTGCTTCAGCCAGATACAGAGAACATTCTATGATTTTTTCATTGAGGCTACTATGCTTTCTGTTTGGACGACTCTCCCCTCCAGCCCCACACGCAGTCAAAGGAGCTCAGATGGCGAAACCGCCGCTGTCGATGAAGCCGACCGGTTGGTTCCAAATCGCGTGGTCAGACGAGATCTCCGTCGGCCACGTGCACAAGATGCACTACCTCGGTCGAGAAATGGTGGCCTGGCGGGCGCAGTCGGGACGGCTCACGGTGATGGACGCCTACTGCGAACATCTGGGCGCTCACCTGGGTTTCGGCGGCCATGTCGAAGGCGAGGTCATCGAGTGCGCCTTTCACGGCTGGCAGTGGAACCACGAGGGTCGCAACGTCTGCATCCCCTACGAGAAGCGACCCAATCGCGGACGCAAGATGCGTACCTACCCCGTGGTGGAACGCAACGAGTCGGCCTACATCTGGCATGACGTCGAGGGTCGTGAGCCGTTCTTCGATGTGCCCGACATCTTCGCCAGCTTCGAGGACGGCAGCAGTCTGGCCGACTACTACCCCCGCCAGACCCTGCACGAGCCGAATCGCGAATTGCATCCGCAGTACGTGATGGAAAACGGCGTCGACGTCGCCCACTTCAAATTCGTGCACAAGACGCCGATCGTGCCGGTGTTCACCCGGCACGATTTCGATCAGCCGACGTCCTACGTCGACTTCACCATTACCTTCGAAGGTGACGAAAACCAGTCGATCGACGACGTCACCAGCGGTGTCGAGGCGATCAACGGCGGACTCGGTATCGCGGTGACCAAGAGTTCAGGCATGATCGACAACCGGACCATCTCGGCCACCACCCCGGTCGACGACTACACCTCCGACGTTCGATTCACGGTGTACATCGGCCGGGTACCCGGCAAAGATGCCCCTCGGCATGAAACAAAGGCGCAAGAGTTCGGCCAGGACGTGATCCGGCAGTTCAAGCAGGACGTCCACATTTGGTCGCACCAACGCTATTCGGACCCGCCCGCACTGTCCTCCTCAGAGTTCGAAGGGTTCACCGCGATCCGCAAGTGGGCCCAACAGTTCTATCCCGACGGACGAGGCGGCAGTGCCGCGGAGCTGCAGTCCATCACCGCTGAGGCTCGCTGAATTCGATGAGCCTCAGCGCACCGATCCGGGTGTTCCAGGTCGCGACCGGCAACGTCGGGACCGAGATGATCAAACGGATCGCCAGCCAGCCGGATCTCGAGCTCGTCGGATTGCATTGTTACACACCGGAAAAGGTCGGCCGGGATGCCGGCGAGATCGCCGGTCTGGCACCTAATGGCATCATCGCCACCGGGTCGATCGACGAGATCATCGCCGCCAAGCCAGACGTACTCACCTTCCACGGCGTGTTCCCCGACGAGGACCTCTACGTGAAAGTCCTTGAGGCAGGTATCAACATCGTCACAACGGCGGACTGGATCACCGGTCACCACCGAAATGAGAACCATCCACATCCCTCCGGAAAGACAACCACCGACATTCTGGAGCAGGCCTGTCTCAAAGGGGGTTCGACCTTCTACGGCACCGGCATGAATCCGGGGCTGTGCCAGATCTTGGGCGTGGTCAATTCCTGCAACGTTGCCGAGATCGAAAACATCACCGTCATCGAGTCGGTGGACGTCTCCTGCCACCACTCGGTGGACTCCTGGCGGATGTGCGGATACGGCCTGCCCGTCGAAGATCCCCGGATCCCCGGGATGCTGGAAGTCGGCACCCGAGTGTTCGCGGACGGCGTGTACCTGATGGCGGACTGCTTCGGACTGGAACTCGACGACGTCACTTTCTCCTACGAACTAGGTGCCTGCGCCGAGGACGTCGACCTTGGCTGGTACCAGCTTCCCAAGGGCTCGCTGGGCGCGAATTACCTTAAGTATCAGGGCCTGGTGGATGGCGTGCCGAAAGTCGAGGCGCACCTCGAATGGCAGATGACGCGGCACACCGAGCCCCACTGGAAGGTTCAGCACTGCTACATCACCAAGATTCAGGGCGATCCATGCATCACGAGCAAGCACATGATGCACCCCAAGCCGGGCGTAGACATCTACTCGCCGGAAGCGGTTGCCTCGATCGGCATGACGATCACCGGCATGCCCGCCCTCAACGCGATCTCCTCGGTCGTCGCGGCGCCTCCAGGACTGCTGACCAGCGCCGACATCCCGTTGCGCGGATTCGCCGGGCGGTTCAAGACGTGACCACTAATCCCCCCTCGACACCACATCAATCGAAAGGCCCAATCGAATGAGCGCTCCCGTCCGTGTCTTCCAGGTAGCCACCGGCAACGTCGGGTCCGAGATGATCAAGCGGCTCGGCAACCGCACCGACCTGGAACTTGTTGGTCTGCACTGCTATTCGCCAGAGAAGATCGGCCGGGACGCCGGCGAGATCGTCGGCCTGCCTGCAATCGGGCTGAAGGCGACCGGCACGATCGAGGAGATCATCGCGGCCAAGCCCGACGTGCTCACGTTCCATGGCGTCTTCCCCGACGAGGACCTCTACGTGAAAGTCCTTGAGGCCGGCATCAATATCGTCACCACCGCCGACTGGATCAACGGTTGGCACCGCGACAAGAACCATCCCCACCCGTCCGGCAAGCCGGTGACCCAACTGCTGGCCGAAGCCTGTGACAAAGGTCAGGTCAGCTTCTACGGCACCGGCATGAACCCTGGCCTGAACCAGATCCTGGGCGTCGTGTGTTCCGCCGACGTCGCCGAAATCGAAAACGTCATGACCCTCGAGTCGGTCGACGTGTCCTGTCACCACAGTAAGGACACCTGGATCGAAGTCGGCTACGGCCTGCCCGTCGACGACCCCAGCATCCCCGGCAAGCTGGAGAAGTACACCCGCGTCTTCGCCGACAGTGTGCTGATGATGGCCGACTGCTTCGACATCGAACTCGACGAGGTCAAGTTCAGCTACGAGCTCGGCGCGTGCACCAAGGACGTCGACCTGGGTTGGTACCAGATGCCGAAGGGCTCGCTCGGCGGCAACTACATCAAGTACCAGGGCATGGTCAACGGTGTGCCCAAGGTGGAGACGCACCTCGAATGGCAGATGACTCCGCACACCGACCCGAGTTGGAACATCAAGGGCTGCTACATCACTCAGATCAAGGGCGATCCGTGCGTTTACAACAAGCACATGATCTTTCCCAAGCCTGGTGTCGACCTGTCCAACCCCGACAACTTCGCCTCCATCGGTATGACTGTAACGGGCCTGCCCGCCCTCAACGCCATCAAGTCCGTTGTCGCCGCGCCGCCGGGACTGGTCACGAGCGCCGACCTGCCCCTGCGTGGCTTTGCCGGTCGTTTCAAGGCGTAGCCAGGGCGTAAAGAGTCAGTTCTCTCGTTCCTGACAAACCACAATGCCTTATGTGGGTCGCGCCGGCGATCTCCATCTCTGCTGCGACTGCGCCCGCCCAGACGAACACGAAATTCGCGAAGCGCACCCAGGCCACGAAGCCGAAGAGGAGGGCCAGAGTCGCAACGTAACCCTTCCTAGGACGACGGCGGACGAAATCCTGCTTGCGCCAAGGAGACGGAAACGCTGTGTCCGATTTTGCCCTGTTGGTCGAAGATTGTGGCCGACCCGGTTGCGATTCCGTCGTGACTGCAATGACCCTGCGCAGCCATCCCAATCATTGGCCCCTCCGGTAGACGGCTGAGTGTCACGGTGTAGTCGGCATTGATGAATTTCAAGCCATCTGAACTCCAATTGACCAGCGACGCTGTCACATCTGCGGCCATCGCCGCACGGGTAAACGGAGTTAACGGCTCGTCCTGAATTAGCGGCTGTGTCAGCCTTAACCAGGTGAACTTCTCGCCGCCCGCGCCGGACCAGTTTGGTTCCGGATTCTGGATCGCCATCCCCCAGCCATAGGTGCGGACGAATAACGAGTTGTCAGAAGGCTGCACATCCGCGGGACACGGCGGCATCTCAACGTCTGGCGACCAAACTGTCCCTGCCGGATGTTCGCCTCGTCGCAGGAATAGACCGGTCGCCTGGGCGACAACCTCGTCGCCTTGGAGCATGACGACTTCGACGAGACGCAACCGCCTGCCGTTGCGAAGTACACGAGCCTGTAGGTCGATGGCCTCGAGAGCGGTTGGCCTGGGTAGGTCAACCGTTAGCCGCGCGGGTAGGAAAGCCGAGTCGCCAACGACTCGTTCAGCAGCCCAACCCAATAGGCCACCGACGACATGTCCGCTGACGGACCTCCCCCACCCTCCTCTGGCGATCGATTGCGGGTAGAAGGTGTCACCGCGACGAGAGAAGTACCCGGTGGTGCTTTCGGAGTCGCGTGTAACGGGCGGGATCGTGGATTCAGCCAACGGTGGATCTCCTCCGGGTGGGTCATGTAGTGAACCGGCCTACAATTCAACCCCTCGACGCAGGAGACTCATTGAGAGGTCGATGAGTCGTTCGAGTTCTGCGAAGTCGTGACTGCGCCGCGTGCGAACCGGTCTGCCCGGTGGAGGCGATCGAAGACCAACTCGGACGTCGTCACGGCGCGAATTTTAAGGCGGCAAATTTCTGAGTCGGCAAGCTTTTGAAGGATCTCGTGCTACGACTACTTCGAACCGGCCTCGAACTGACCAGGCAACGGTAGGAGGGAACTCTTCATGACTCGGTACCGCGTGGTGCAGTGGGCGACGGGCAACATTGGTCAGCGCGCGCTTCGGGCGGTGCTCGACCGTGAAACGTTCGAACTGGTTGGGGTACATGCATTTTCGTCGGAAAAGGTCGGCCGCGACGCAGGCGCACTGGCCGGGCTCGCGCCGGTAGGAGTCCTGGCGACTGATAACGTCGATGCCCTGATCGGTACAGCACCCGATTGCGTGATCTACACCCCGCACTTCATCGACTACGCACTGGTGGAGCGGTTACTGCGCGCCGGCATCAACGTAGTGACGACGGGCGACTTCCTTACCGGCACACACCATCCAAAGGAGAGGGCCGCGCTCGAGAATGCCGCCATAGCGGGGAATGCGACGTTCCTCGGCACTGGTTTCGAACCCGGGTTCATCAACGTCGCGGCGGGCTTTCTGACCGGTGCATGCCGGCGCGTGCACAGCGTGAAACTGATCGAGACGCTCGATTGCACCGAATACCCCGTGCGGGAAGCCTGGACGGTGCTCGGGTTCGCCAAGCCGACCAAGGATCGGCCCACCGAGGTCGACCCCGGCACCGCCCGATACGGCCTCGGATATTTCGAGACGCTGGACCTGATCGCCGACATGCTCGGCATCGAGTTGGAATCGAAACGCGGCCTGGTCGAACACGCCCTGGCCACCCGGGACCTGGACCTGGGGTGGATCACCTTCGCCAAGGGCACGGTTGCCGGGCAACGGCGTAGTTACCGCGGCTACCGCAATGGACGCGTCGTCGTTGAACTGGCGATCTGCTGGACCATGAGCGACGACGCCCTGGACCCACAGTGGACCGATCCCCAGGGCTTCAAAGTGGAAATTGAGGGCGAACCGCGGGTGGATGCCGTGATCCGGTTTGGCCCTCCACACAATTCAGAGCTTTCAGAAGACCAGCACGTGATGAAGCTACTCATGGTCAGCACGGCCATGGCCGCGGTCAACGCGGTTCCGTATCTGTGTGAGGCTCCGCCGGGCGTGATCACGCCGATTGACCTACCCGTCACCGGCACCCACGGCGCACTCGTCGACTGACATAGGGGCGCCCTCCGACGAGCGATTAGCGATCGAGAAGGCGGGCGAGCTCGCGTCTCAGGTCCGGCCAGGGATCTCGGTGGATCGGAGTCGTCCGAGGTTGGATGGTGAGTGTCAGCGCGAGGCCACGCATGGCATCGAGCGCGACGCTGAATCGCCGGGTCCACTCGGCGGGCGGGACGTTCTTGGGTGCCGCGTCGGCGGCGATCGCGGCGAACATGGCGGATTGGGGCCGCTCCAGCGGGGCAAGCGCGGCGTAGAGCTCGGGATCGTCGGCGGCAGCGATCCACACCTTGACCCACACGGTGTACAGATCGTCGGTGAACGCGGTCCAGAGCACGTTGAGCAAACCAGGTGTACGGCGCGCGCCGCCGACGGCGGCCGCGTGCGCGGCGCGAGCCCGCAACTCCGTCTCCATCCGACGCCAAACCTCGTCGAGCGCCGTGGCGATGAGATCAACCCGAGCAGGGAAATGATGGGCAATCGCCCCGAGCGATGCTCCGGCGGACTCCGCGATCTGTCTGGTCGTCGTGGCCGGATACCCGTGGTCGGCAATGGATCTGATGGTCGCCTCGATCAGACGGGCGCGGGTCTGATCGCGCCGCGCCTGTTGCGTCCGCGGAGCGCCGCCGCGAACCGGAGTCGATGCCACCCCCACACTATATAGACGACAGGTCAAGTGACCTGTAACCTAGCAACAAGTCACTTGACCCGTCATATTGATCCCTGGAGGGAATGGCCTTGGCCAGTACCGAAACAGTGACATCAACGGTCCCTATCGACGGTGGGCTGCGTGTGGAACACCCGGCAGAGGGTGTACGGGTACTGATCCTCGATCGCCGGGAGCACCGCAACTCACTCGACCTCGAGGTCTTCACCCGACTGGCTCACGAATTGGCGCTGATAAGAGCCGATTCCGCCGTGAGGTCGGTGATTCTCACCGGCGCGAACGGTGCGTTCAGTTCCGGCGCAGATTTCGCTGCGATCGAGTACTTATCCCAGCTGCCCGAGGCCGAAGTGGCCGAATTGCTGGCCCGGCACATGCGGGTCGTCGACATGCTCTGGGCATTGCCGCAGCCGACGATCGCCGCCATCGACGGCCCGGCAGTCGGTGCCGGTATGTCGTTGGCGCTGGCTTGCGACATCCGGGTGGGATCCCCCGCGATGGCCCTGTTCCCGTCATTCATCAGGATGGGCCTCTTGCCCGATATGGGCGCGAGCTGGTTGCTGCCTCGCCTGATCGGCGAGGGCGCTGCGTTGGAGTTACTGCTCGTTGGGCGACCGATCGACGCCGAGCGCGCGCAGCGGATGAAGCTGGTGCACCACCTGAGTGACGATGCCTTCGCGACGGCGCTCGATCTCGCTATGACATTTGCCGCGCGTCCCGGTGCAGCGGCGCTGGCGACCAAACGACTGCTGCGTGAGGCTGCCGAGGGTGGTCTCGCGCGGGCGGTCGACCTCGAAGCAGGCGCCCAAGCGGCAGCGTGTCACGGCAGCGAGTTCGCCGACATGTTCGCAACATGGCGGGCCACCCGGAGCACCGACTGATGACCGGCGTTCGATGTGGACACGTCTTCCGAGACTATGAAGACGTGCGTGCCCGCGCCAGCGCAGTGGCGAACGGGCTTGCCGCCCTTGATGTGACGGCCGGTGATCGAGTCGCCATCTACCTGCACAACGAGATCGCATTCGTCGAAGCGAGCATTGGTATCGGGATGCTGGGCGCCATACCGGTGCCGGTGAACTGGCACTGGCAAGGGGCCGAGCTCGCCTATCTGCTCGATGACAGCGATAGCAAAGTAATCTTCGCCCACGCCAACCTCATCTCCACCGCCGAGGCGGTAGCCGGCGATCGGGCACTCATCGAAGTCGCCCAGGAATCTCAACGGCCGACCGGAAGACATCCGGTCTACGAGGACTGGTTGGCGACGCAGAGCAACTGGTCCGAACCACCACGGCAGGCGCCGATGGCGATGGTGTACACCTCCGGTACGACGGGCAGACCCAAGGGCATCGTCCGCGCGCCGTCCACCCCCGCGCAGGCGCAAGCCGTTGCGGGGTTGCTGCTCGAGACATTCGGGCTGGCCCCGGGGATGCGAACCCTGGTGGCAGCGCCGATGTACCACGCCGCGCCCAATGCTCACGCGCTGGTGAGTGCGGCCGCGGGCATCGATCTAACGATTATGGCAAGCTTCGACGCCGAGGAATTGCTGCGGCTGATCGAAGAACACCAGATCGATCACTTCCAAGCTGTCCCAACGATGTTCGTCCGATTACTGCATCTTCCCGACGAGGTCCGAGAGAAGTACGACGTCTCCTCACTGAAGTCCGTCGTGCACGCCGCTGCGCCATGCCCGCCCGAAGTGAAACGACGCATCATCGACTGGTTTGGCCCGATCGTCCGTGAGTATTACGGCGGCACCGAAACCGGTCCCTGCGTGGCGTGCGACAGCGCTGACTGGCTCGCGCACCCCGGCACCGTCGGACGGCCGATCGGAGACGCCGACGTCAGGATCTACTCCGAGAACGGAGATCTGCTGCCGGCAGGCGAATCCGGGCGCATCCACCTGCGGCCGCCGTCGTTTTTGCCGAACTTCACCTACCACGGCAATCCGGACAAGCGGGCCGCAATGGAGATGGACGGATACCTCGACATCGGCGACGTCGGCTACCTCGATCACGACGGTTTCCTCTACCTCAACGACCGCAGCACGGACATGATCATTTCGGGCGGAGTGAACATCTATCCCGCCGAAATCGAGGCGTGCCTGCTCGAACTCAACGGCATCCGTGACGTCGCCGTGTTCGGCGTACCCGACGAGGAGTTCGGCGAGGCGATCGCCGCGCACGTCGACGCAATCGGCCTGACCGAAGACGAAGTGCGCCAACATGTCCGAAAAAATCTGGCGCACTACAAAACGCCCAGAATCATCGTGTTCGACAACGACCTGCCTCGGGAAGACACCGGCAAATTGATGAAGCGCAAAATCCGCGCACGATACTGGCCGCCGACGCGCTGACGTCGTGACGGCAGGCGCTAGCCTGCGCGACTACGGTGCAGGCGGGATGCGATGCACCTACGCCGAGGTGCCCGGGTGGCGGATCGTGTCGTGCCCGAGCTTGCGATTGTGCATCGCTTCGCGTGCCGACTTCTGGTGCTCGATCTGCCGGATCAACTCATGTTTGGCTTCGTGAAGGGCACGCGTGATGTCGCGGTTGTCGGCGACGGCCACGAGCGGCGGGTGACCTGGCAAGGTCGTTCGCAACGTGACGCGCTGCTCCTGGCGGCCGCGGTCCTGCAACGAGACTTCGAGGCTGATGTCAAGCGGGTCCCAGCGGGCCAGATGCGGCTCGAGCGCAGCTAACGCCTCCAGCACATGCGGACGTTCTTTGGCGACGAATCCCACACCCATATGCAGGACGTACTCGCCTAGCGGATTATGCGTTCCGTCGCGGGACCTTCTCATCGTGCTGATGGTGACCTCATCTCGGGCGATCTGATTGCTGAACCATGCTGGCAAGCAACTGCGGAAGTGGCACGGTGGCGAAGCCGATGGCGCCGTCGGCGATCCCGTAGGGGATCACCAGCGTGTCGGCGTGAACGAGCGCGCCGCAGGAGTAGACGACGTTGGGCACGTAACCGTTCTGTTCGTCGTGGGCGGGGCTGAGCAGTGGGCGTCGCAGCCGGCCGAGCACCCGGGTCGGATCGTCGAGGTCAAGCAGAATCGCGCCGATGCTATAGGTGCGCATGGGTCCGACGCCGTGGGTGAGCACCAGCCACCCTGCGTCGGTTTCGATTGGCGGGCCGCAATTTCCGAGTTGCAGCGCTTCCCATGCCTCGGCCGGCTGCTGGCAGGGCGAAGCACTCGTCCAGACCGCAGGATGGTCGGCGAAGGCGACGGTGTTGGTCTCGCGGTCCGATCGCGACATGGCGGCGTAGCGACCATGTAGTCGTCGGGGGAACAATGCCAAACCCTTGTTGGCCGCGGCCTTCCCGACGAGCGGCCCGGAGGTGAAGGACTGGAAGTCCTTGGTCTTGAGCAGTTGTTGGCTGATATGGGATCCGCTGTAGGCCGTGTAGGTGGCGTAGTAGGTGATCGCGCCGTCGTCGTCGACGAAGCGGACGAAGCGGGCGTCCTCCATGCCGGCCTGCTCGGCCTCCATCGAGGGCCACAGCACGCGCTCGGAAATCGATACGTCGCTGGGGAATTCGACGGCATAGGATCGTGTGGCGATCGTGCGGATCAGGGCGACTGCGCGCTCCCCGTGTCCGCGGGTGCTCAGGTTGGCGCGGAGATTGTCAAGTCGCGCGTCGAGGTCGGATCGCGTGAAGCGCTCGCCGAGCGCATTGAAGACGTAGTTCGCGGCCTCGCCGGCATTGCCGATGCGGCCGAGTTCGCTGCGGAACACCGCGGCGTCGAGCGGCGTGCCCGACACGCGTCCGGTGGTGGCGAAGGCGGCTGGCTCGTCGATTGTGGCCCGGCCCGCGGCGTCGACGACACCGGTGCGGAATCCGATGGACGAGCGGTGTCCTTCCCCGATCCCGCGCACGCTCATCACGAATCGCAGGCTGCCTGCCGCCATGCCGGCCTGGTCGGGGTGGGCCACAATGCTGGGGTTGCACAGCGCCGCCCCTTCGATGGCGTACTCGCTGGTAAAGGTCGCTCCCAGCAACAGCATTCGCGCATCGGTGAGGTGGATGTCGGGATCCAGGCGGTCGGCGAGCTCGCGGGCGTGTCGGCGGAACGTGCCCACCAGGTCACGGTGGCGTCCGTCGAAGCGGATGATGACGTCATCCAGGGACGACCGAACGGCGTCGTCGGTCAGGGCGAGGATGCGCTTGAGCACCACTCCTGCTCGCGACTCCTGAAGCTCGAAGCCCTCCTGGCCGGGCACGAAGAGCCGGGTTATCACCCGCGCCGCATTGGCCGCGACCCGGTGAGGGTCGCGGGTGACGAGCCCGGTGTGCATCAAAGTCATTGCGGGACCAGCGAAAAGCGCTGTACGTGTTGCAGGGTGGAGATCACCGCAAGGGTCGATTCGGCGCCCTGGTTGACGTTGACGCACTCGGCGAGCAACCCGTCGAAACCACCACCGGTCTCGGGGTCCCACATGACCAACCCGCAGTCGTTCGCGCCCTGGAACCAGGCGGCGCACGACCGGATCCCATCCGGCCAGAGCGCCCGCGGATCGGCGGCCGCGGCGCGTGCGCAGGCGTCGGCGAGGGTGGCCACCTCGATCGGCTGCTGGTCGAAGGCGGGCCGGCTGTCCTGCGGTCCCCGACCGCCCACGGGGGTGGGCGACAGGTGGCCGTCAAGCGTTTCGTAGTCGAGCAGCCACTCCAGCAGATCCAGGCCACGCTGTTTCAGGTCCGTGTCGTCCAGCGCAACGCCGGCGGCGATCATCGCCTCGGGGAGAATCGCATTCGCGTAGGTGAGCCTTGGCTCGGGCCATGGCCAGTCGGACTTGGTCTTGGGTCTCGCGACGGTGGCGGCGTAGTCGGCGAGGAGTCGCAGGGCCGTGGAGTTACCGGGCTCGACGCTGAGGAGTTCGGCGGCGCCGACGGCGGCGAACGCCATCGCCCGCGGCCACGGCGACCTGGTCTTGGCAGCGCGCTCGAACTGAATCACGGCCAGTCGGCGCACCAGGCTGACGCCGCTGTGGGCGGCGGCGGTGCCGAGCCCCCAGATGCACCGGCCCCAGTGGTCGTCCGTGGTGGGCTGGTCGGTCCAATTTCCGGCGCGGTCCATCCGGTTGCGGCAGGAGCCGTTGTGGGCCTGGGCGTCGTTCACGAACTGCAAGGCCTTGCCGGCGAGGCCATTCACGACGCCCGTCGCGTTGGGCTCGCGGGTGGTGACGACGAGCACCCTGGCCATGTCATCGGTGCAGTACCCGTGGTCGCGGCGGGGGTCGGCGATGCAGGCGTGCTCGAAGGTGGCGCGATGGTCCGTCATTCGTAACAGATGCGCGAACACCGGGGTGGGTGCGGCGCCGGTCACGTCAGTGCCGATTGACTGGCCACCAGCCGTTGCGCCACGCCGACGTAGGCGTTGGCGACGACGGGCCAGGCGACCCTTGGGGCCAGCCCGCGTGCTTCGGTGGCCATGGAATCGGCGACGTGCGGATCGGTCAACAGCTGGCGCAGCGCTGCGACCAGTGCGTCGGGATCGTCGTGAGCGACGACGGTGCCAGCGCCGCTACCGAGGAGCTCGACCGCGTGCGGGAAAGCGGTGGCGACAATCGGGCGGCCACTCGCAAGAGAGTCGACCAGCACACCAGAGGTGACCTGGTCCTTCGAGTCATAGGGCAGGACCACGACGGTAGCCGTCTGGATAAGCGCGGTGAGCTCTTCGGGGGTGCGGAACACGGCGTCGAAGGACACCGAATCAGCGACGCCGAGGCGTTTCGCCTGCGCGACAAGCGCTTCGCGATAGCCCTCCCCCTGCGCGGCGACGACCTTGGGGTGAGTGCGGCCGGCGATGACGTACCGCGGCGGGTTAGGCAGGCTCTTGAGCGAAGCCATCGCGTCGATGACCCGCTCGATGCCCTTGCCCGGTCCCAGCAGGCCCCAGGTCAAGATGGTCGGCCGGTCCGGATGCCGCATGCCGCTGGCGTTAGGGAGTGCCGCGCCGTGCGGGATAACGGTGACCTTGTGATGGTCGACGACGAAGCCTGCACACAGGCGTCGGCGGGCCACCTCCGACATCACGATCACTTGATCGGCCAATGCCATCACCGATTCGAGCACCGAAAGTTGGTGTGGTGTCGGATTTTTGAGCACCGTGTGAACGACGACGATCGACGGGACGCGCAGTCCCGCCATGATTTGGACGACTTCGTCTCCGTCGGGGCCGCCATAGATGCCGTACTCATGCTGGATGATGGCGACGTCGCTCTGGTTGAGGAGCTCGGAGGTTGCCGCGACGGACGAAACCGAGCCGTTGACGAGCTCGCCGACGACGTTGGGCTCCTCGGAGACGTCACCGTCGGCGATGCGCACGACATCGACGTCGGCGCCTCTGGCTGCCAGCCCGTTTGCTAGGGCCGCGCTGAAGCTCGCCAGGCCGCACCGTGTCGGCGAGTAGGTGCCGAGGATGCCAAAGCTCGGCACGTACGAAAAGTGTTGCATCCCAAAGGGAGCAATCAATGGCTGAAACAACGATGGAGCATTCAAATTTATCCCGACTGAACGGTAAATCGATGTGTCCG
>Ga0302326_10010806_pt1 | contig 19729 bp, 14 predicted proteins | sample Palsa_T0_3_FD_202264 | JGI IMG/M metagenome (GOLD analysis project Ga0302326, IMG submission 202264) | Peat permafrost microbial communities from Stordalen Mire near Abisko, Sweden - Palsa_T0_3 | ecosystem: Environmental > Terrestrial > Soil > Palsa > Peat permafrost | place: Sweden: Abisko...
TATTGTTGTAACCGCAGAGAAAGATGTCATCGACGTTGACGCCGCGGCCCATCCATTGTGTGCCCGATCCAGCGCCGTTCGATTCGTAGATCTTGGCTCCCGACGTGTAGAGCCACCCGGAGGGATATCCGCCATCCGCGTGAGAGGAGGCGTCTGTCGCACCCGACTCAGGCGCTAAAGTCGCCCTCCCGGCGTCCACGGGCACACCGTGCTGCGCGCCCAACGCGCCCCCAGCGTCCATGGGCAGGCCGTGCTGCGTGTCCACGTCGGGCGCCGACGGCATCGTTTCGACGCCCCCCTCCGGGCTCTGCTGCGCGTCCACGTCGAGCCCCAGAGGCATCGTTTCGACGCCCCCCTCCGGGTTCTGCTGCGCGTCCACGTCGAGCCCCAGCGGCGTCGTTTCGACGCCTCCCTCCGTGTCGAGGACAACCGCTGCGTCCCGTCCCACCGGATGCAATGGCGACGGGTAGTCATTCGGGGTGGAGCCGTTGACGTTGGTGTCCACGCCGCTGCTGCCCGGCGGCGTACCGCCGCACGCGATGGCAACCAAGGGGCCGCATGCAGCTACGGCTGCGGCCAGGAGGCGGCGGCTGATGACCCCACGCCGAGATACGTGTCGCACATGGCCCTTCTGTGCACCCAACGTCTGTCGCCAATCGAAATGAGATACGTGTCGCATGTGTTCCTTTCGTGAACCAGATGAATGTCGCGAATCGAGCCTCGGGGAGGCGCGAGCAACCGCTACACGGAGCCAACAGCGCGGTCGCCAGGCCGCACTTACGGCCGCTGCGACGACTGAATGCCACTCGCGCGTACCCGCTTCGCCGACTCCATCCTAAGCATTCCTAAACTAGGAATCATCTCCGAATCGATGGCGACACATAGCGACACTCCCCTCATCGCAGGCGTAGGTATGCAGCCCGCGATGCTTGAGCCGTGCGGCCGAGCGGAAACGACCCGCCGGGCCTTGCCTACGCCGCAACCAGCATCGCAGATGCGCAGGATATCTCCGCGTACATTCCGACGAACCTCATCTCGATCACCGACGGCCCTGCGTACCGTTCGGTCGCGGGTGACCTCAAACTCGCCTACGCATGTTCGACCCGGTTCCGATCGAGCACGTGGCTGAAGCGGAGCAGGCCGTGCGCCGCCGGCCGACGTGTGCCCGCGCTTCGAGACCGGCGCGACCTGAAGCGCCCTTGAAAGCGGTCGGTTCCCGCCTCCCCCAGAGCACGGACGGACGTTGGTGTCCCGAGCGTCTCATCCGGCTTGCGCGCACCAAGCGGGGGGGACTTTACTGTCATCCATCCCGCGATGCTCCCCGTCGGCAACGAAAGCGGCGACGCGCGCCCGCATGAGGCGCGGGCCCTCCTGCACGTGCGGCAGCTCCTCGAGCTGACGACGCGCTTGAGCGAGCCGCTGACGACCGAAGAAGTGGCGCGGGTCGTCGTCGATCAAGCGGCGGCGGCGGTGGGCGCCCTCATGGCGATCATGTGGATCGTGGACGATCCGCCCACGCACGCCACACTCGTGCGCGCCATCGGCATCGACCAGCGCTGGGAGTCGCGCTATGCACGAATCCCGCTCGAGGCGTGGCTGCCCATGGGCGATGCGATGCTGCGGCATGAGGCGCTTTTTTTCGAATCGCGGACCGACTTTCGCGAGCGCTACCCAATCGCCGAGAAGGATTCCGAGCTCGAGACGCTCTACGAGTTGTCGTACGCGTGCCTGCCATTCGTCGTGCACGGGCGTGCAATCGGAGGCGCGTCGCTCGTCTTCGGGGGAACCCGTGCGTTCGACGAGGACGAGCGCGTTTTCCTCACCGTGCTCGCCCATCACGCGGCGCAGGCCGTGGAGCGCGCGAGCCTCTTCGAGCGCGAGAAGGCCGCTCGGGAGCGCCTGCAGCGCCTGCAGCAGATCACCGCCGCGCTCTCGTCCGTCGCGACGGTCGAGGAGATCGCTCAGCTGGCGGCGCGGGTCGTCACCGATGCGCTCGGGGTCTCGGCGACCGTCGTGTGGGCCACCGACGAGCGCGGCGACCTTCACCTGCTCGGGGCGTGCGGGGCGCGGGAGTTCGTGGTCGAGTCGTTTCGGCATCTCCCGGCCGACTCCCCTCTGCCGGCCGCGCGCGTCGCGCGCGACAGGCTGGCCGACTACCACGAGAGCGACGTGGACATCGACATCGATCTTGCCACCCTCACCGACGCGACGGGACGAGGCGCTGCGTTCCGTGCCTTCGCAAATCTACCCCTCGTGCGCGACAACCGCACGCTCGGGGTGCTCGGCTTCAGCGCCGGTCGGCCACGACGATTCTCGGCCGAGGAGCGCAGCTTCGCGGCGACGATCGCCGAGCACTGCGCGGACGCCCTCGCGCGGGCCCGCCTTTACGGCGAGACGCGTCGCGCGGAGCGGCGCCTTCAGAGCGTGCTCGAGCGGCTGCCGGTGGGAGTGATCGTCGCGGAGGCGCCGGACGGCGCGCTCGTCTTCGCCAACGACGCGATGGCAAATCTCTGGAGAGCGGACGGGTTTCCGGCGCGTGGCGAAGATCGGGGCAAGATGCTTCGCGCGAGCTTCCCCGATGGGCGTCCTCTCGCCAAGGAGGATTGGCCCATCGTGCGGGCGCTGCGCGGCGAGGTCGTGGAGAGCCAGGAGCTGCGCATCACGCGCCTGGACGGGGCGGAGGGCTGGATTCACATCCAGGCGGCGCCTATCCGTCGCGACGACGGCACCATCGAGGCCGCCGTGGCCACCGCCGTGGACGTGACGGCCGAAAAGGAAGCGCGTGCCTCCGCCGACGAGGCGAGCCGATCCAAGGATGAGTTCCTTGCCATGGTCGGGCACGAGCTGCGCAATCCGCTGGCCCCGATCGTCACGGCGCTGACGCTGATGCGCCTGCGCGGCGAGGGAACGTTGGAGCGCGAGCGAGCCGTCATCGAGCGGCAGGTCAAGCACCTGACGCGCCTGGTCGACGACCTGCTCGACGTATCGCGCGCGGTGCGCGGTAAACTGCGCCTGGAGCGCTCGCCCGTCGAGGTGGCCGCGGTCGTGGCCGACGCGATCGAGGTGGCTGGGCCCCTGATCGAAGAGCGAAGGCACGAGCTCGCGGTGGCCGTGCCGCGCACTGGCCTCATCGTCGACGCTGATGGCGAGCGCCTCGCTCAGGTGATAACGAACTTGCTCACCAACGCGGCGAAGTACACGCCGCCAGGTGGGCACATCGGGGTGATCGCTCGCGAGGACGCGGACCAGGTCACGCTCGAAGTCGCCGACAGCGGCGCGGGCATCGCGCCGGAGCTCCTGCCGCGACTGTTCGATGTCTTTACCCAGGGGCGACAGGGGCTCGATCGCAAGCAGGGCGGGCTTGGTCTGGGTCTGGCCATCGCGCGCCAGCTCATCGTTGCCCACGGCGGCTCGATCGAGGCGCGGACAGCGGGGCCGGGCCGAGGGACGACAATGATCGTACACCTCCCTCGCGTGGCCCGGTCCGCGCCTGCACCAGGCCACGAGCGCGAGGTGAGCCGCGGGGAGTCGCACGTTGCAGCACGCCGCGTGCTCCTCGTGGACGACAATCCGGACGCCGCCGGGCTCCTGCAGGAGGCGCTGACGTTGGCCGGACACGATGTGCGGACGGCGGTCGACGGGCCGAGCGCGCTGCAGCTGGTCCAGACGTTCACCCCCGAGATCGCGTTCCTCGACATCGGGCTACCTGTGATGGATGGCTACGAGCTCGCGCAGTATCTGCGGCGCCTACCGGGCCTCGCGGACACTCCTTTCGTCGCCGTCACCGGCTACGCGCAGGACGACGATCGCCGACGCGCGCTCGCCAACGGGTTCACCGAACACCTTGCCAAACCACTCGTGCCCGACCGCGTCATCCAGTGCATCAAGGACTTCTGTCCCCTCGGCCGCTGACATCTGGCTCCACCAAATTGGCCCGCATTCCGGTATGACTGGACGGCCTGGGCCATCCTTGACTCGACACCGGGCCAGAAACGGGCGATGACGCGAAGGTCTGGTTCTTAGGGGGGCCGCGCCGATGGGAGTGGCAAGTGGACGACACGCGTATCGAGCAAGCGAAATTCGAGGGCTCGAAAAGCGGGCCGACGTTCGAGCCCGAGGCTCCACCCTGGTCGTACGGGGAGGACCGGATCACGGTCATCGTGCGCGACCCGGAGTCCGCGTACCTCTACTGGGAGTGCACCGACGAGGGGATCGCCTCGGCGCGTAGTCGCCTGGGGCGGGGTGGCCCGGACGGCTGGTGCAACCTGCGCGTCTACGACACGACCGCGCGCGACTTCGACGGTACGAACGCCAACGACTACTTCGACATTGGCGTCGATCGCACCGATCGCGAGTACTACTTGATGATCCGGCGGCCCGGGTCGTCGATGCACGCGGAGATCGGCGTCAAGACACACGAGGGGTTCTTCCAGCCCATCGCCCGATCGGGGCGCGCAGAATTCCCCCGTAACGTCCCATCGTCGGACACGCGCCTCGAATGGATGACAGTCACGAGCGAGGGCGCTCCGCCGAGCGCTGCGCCCTATCGATCGCGGTACGCAGGCGCGGAGCCACCGCTGCCCGGACGCGAGGGTGCGGGATACCTCGACGTCTGGCGGGCCGCATACGCCCCCTCGTTCCAGGGCGAGACGGGAGCATCGAGCAGCTTTCTCTCCAGCGAACGTCACGCCCCGGCCCACGTCGAGCGGTGGTGGCTGCTCGACGAGTGGCGCGCCGAGTGGGGCGGCGCACTTCGGTTCTTGCGGGGCGAGCACTTCGACCCGCGACGCATCGCGATCGAGCTCCTCGGCGGCGAGCCGGAGTACATCGAACGCCAGGAGGGCCAGATGATCGTCTACGGCCCTTGGCGGGTCCAGATTCGCGGTGTCGGGACGCACGAGGGGCGCCGCGTGATCTCGACGTGGTCGGTGCGCTGGGTGCGCGCGACGAACCCGATGATCGAGCGCTGGGCGCGGTTCGTCGAGCGTCGGGTCCTCTCGGGTTGGGAGCGCGATCTCTTCGCGATGGGGGCGTCCGAGGCGCATGCCCTGCTCGAGCGCGGAGCCAGTGAGCTCCTTCGCGCCGGCGCGTCCGAGCGGCTCTGGATGGGAGCGAGCGAGTGGTCGGCGAGGGGCGCGTCCGAGACGCTGGGGTTGGGAGCCTCGAGGCTTCTGTGGCTCGGTGCGAGCGAGATGCTCGGCGGCAGCGAGAAGCGCATGGCGATCGGCGGCAGCGAATCGGTGGGTGGTAGCGCGGCGTTCTCCGGCGGCGCAGGAGCCAACCCGGCCGAGAAGTGGGCCGCGCGCCCGGAAGGACGGCGGTGAGATGGCGCACGGTTATCTCGCCCTGGTCCTGCACGCGCACCTGCCGTTCGTTCGCCATCCGGAAGCTCCGTCCTACATGGAAGAGGAGTGGTTCTTCGAGGCGATCACCGAGACGTACGCGCCGCTCCTGCTTGCGTTCGAGCGCCTTGCCCGCGACGACGTCGACTTCCGAATCACGATGAGCTTCAGCCCGTCGCTCCTCCTGATGATGACCGACGATCTTCTGAAGGAGCGATACGCGAAGAAGATCGACCTGCAGATCGAGCTGGCCGATCGCGAGGTCGACCGCACCTGGCGCGACGACCGCGCGTTCCACGAGCTGGCCAAGATGTACCGCCACAACTTCGGCCAGATCCGCGACTGCTGGCGACGGTACGACGGCGACCTCGCGCGGGGCTTTCGCGCGCTGCAGGAGGCCGGACGCATCGAGATCATCACTTGCACGGCGACGCATCCTTTCTTTCCTCTCCTCGACCGCAACTGGGCGGCGTTCCGGGCGCAGATTCAGACGGCGGCCACGGTGTACGAACGCATCTTCGGCCGCCGCTCGCCGGGCATGTGGCTGGGCGAGTGCGGCTATGTGCCCGGCGTCGACGAGCTCTTGCGCGAGGAGGGCGTCCGCTACTTCTTCGTGGACACGCACGGGCTTCTCTTCGCCGATCCCCGGCCCCTCTACGGGGTGCACGCACCTGTGTACTGCCCGTCGGGGGTCGCGGCGTTCGCTCGCGACATCGAGAGCAGCAAGCAGGTCTGGAGCGCGCAAGAGGGCTATCCAGGCGATCCGGAGTACCGCGACTTTTATCGCGATATCGGGTTCGATCTGCCCTTCGATTACATCAAGCCGTACATCGATTCGCAGGGCATCCGGACGTTCACCGGCATGAAGTACTTTGCCGTGACCCACCGGTCGCTCGACGGCAAGCGGCCGTACGATCCGCACCGTGCGTATCTCCGGGCCGCCGAGCACGCGGGCAACTTCATGTATAACCGCGAGCGTCAGATCGAGCATCTGCGCGCGAACATGGACCGGCGCCCGATCGTCGTGGCGCCCTACGATGCAGAGCTCTTCGGGCACTGGTGGTACGAGGGGCCCATTTTCCTCGAGCTCTTGCTCCGCAAGATTCATTACGACCAGGGCGTCCTCGCCCCCATCACGCCGAGCGGGTACCTGGCCGAGTACTCGACCAACCAGGTGGCCACGCCGAGCCTGTCGTCGTGGGGCGAGAAGGGCTACGGCGAGTACTGGTGCAACGGCAGCAACGCGTGGGTTTACCGTCATCTCCACAAGATGGCCGAGCGGATGGTCGACCTGGCGCGACGCTTCCCCGATGCGGATGGCCTCGCGCGCCGCGCACTGGATCAGGCCGCACGCGAAGTCATGCTCGCGCAATCGAGCGACTGGGCTTTCATCATGAAGACGGGCACCACGGTGCCCTACGCGACGAGGCGCACCCACGATCACGTGACGCGGTTCACCCGGATCTACGACGCCCTCACGTCCGGCCACGAAGTCGACGCCGCGTGGCTCGCGGAGGTCGAGCGGCGTGACAATCTGTTCCCGGAGATCGATTATCGCGTGTACGGCACCTGACGGAGGTATGGCCGGTGGATCTGGGCATCGACTTCGGGACGACGCGCACCGTGGTCGCGTGCGCGGATCGCGGCAACCATCCCGTCGTGAGCTTCACCGACGCGGCCGGCGATTCGATCGCGTGGATTCCGACGGTCGTCGCGGAGCGGGCGGGGTCGCTCCGGTTCGGCTTCGAAGCGATGGCGGTGGCGGGCGATCCGTCGTGGACGTTCGTTCGCTCCTTCAAGCGCCTCCTCTCGAATCCCCGGATCCGTCCCGAGGACCCGGTCGCCATCGGCTCCAGCGCGGTGCCCCTCGGTCGGGTCGTGGGAGGCTTCGTCGAGCACATCCGCGATGCGCTGCGCACGCGATCGAACGTGCGTGGATCGCTCGCGGGTGCCCCTTTGCTGCGAGCCGCCGTCGCGGTCCCGGCCAATGCACACGGCGCCCAGCGGCTGATCACTCTCGACGCGTTCCGGCAAGCTGGCCTCGAGGTCGTCGCCATGCTGAACGAACCATCGGCGGCTGGGTTCGAATACACGCACCGGCACAGGGACACGCTCTCGGCCAAGCGCGACGCCGTCGTCGTCTACGATCTCGGTGGCGGCACGTTCGATTCCTCCGTGGTCCGCATGAGCGGGCGTCACCACGAAGTGCTCGCCACAGCCGGCGTCGCGCGCCTCGGCGGCGACGACTTCGACGGGGTGCTCGCCGACCTCGTGCTCGGGCGGCTCGGGATCGCGCGCGCGGCCGTTCCAGAGCGTTCGATGGCGGACTTGCTCGATCAGTGCCGGGCTGCGAAAGAGTCGCTCAATCCGAGCTCACGCAAGATCGCCATCGAGATCGACGCTTCGATCGCGGGCCATTCGCCGTCGGAGGTCACGCTGGCCGTCGGCGACTTTTACGATGCCTGCGCGCCGCTCGTCGAACGGACCATCGAGGCCATGCTCCCCATCATGACGCGACTCGACGACGAGGAGTCGCTTTCGGAGATCGCCGGGGTGTACGTCGTCGGCGGAGCGAGCGAGTTGCCGGTCGTCCCCCGTGCCCTGCGGCAACGCTTCGGCCGGCGCGTCCACCGTTCACCCTACCCTTCCGCGGCGGTCGCCATCGGACTGTCGATCGCGGCCCACGCGGCGGCGGGGTTCGAGATCGTCGATCGGTATTCGCGCGTCTTCGGGGTCTTCCGGGAAAGGGAGAACGGCCAGGAGATCACCTGCGACCCGATCTTCACGCCGGAGACTCGCCTGCCGGGAAGCGGTGAGTCCCTCGTCTGCACGCGCCGGTATCGCGCCGCGCACAACCTGGGTCACTTTCGGTTCTTCGAATGCGGCGGGCTCGAGGCCGATGGCCGCCCGCGCGGCGACATGGCCGTGCACTCCGACGTCTATTTCCCGTTCAGCGATCAGGCGCGCGCAGCGTCCAACCTCGCTTCGATGGATGTCGAGCGCACGGACGTGGGGCCCGAAATCGTCGAGCATTACTCACTGGACGACGCGGGAATCGTGAGCGTCCTCATACGCGACGTCGACTCCGGCTACGAGCAGAGCTATCGCCTCGGCCGGGCTTGATGGAGCGAACCATGCGGTCGCCTTGCCTAAAGGATCGGGTATGAGAATCGCCAGGTCGACGTTGGACGCGCCCTGTTGCATCGCCGTCGTGGTCGGAGGCTGCGTCGTGATGAGCGGGTGCTTCGGCAGCAGCTCGCCGCCGCCGAACGCGAACGCAAACGATGCCGGCGTCGTGAGCGGGGACGGCAGCGTGTCCGACGCGGGTGCCGGCGTCGATGCAGCGGCGGGCGATGGGGGGACGGCGCACGAGGCGGGGGTCGCCGATGCAGGCGGCTCGACGGGCCTGGACGCGACCACATCGGAGGGAGGCGCCGCGCCGAGCCCCGGCGCATGCGTGCCGACCGGCAGCATGGGAACCGCGCGGTCTTACTTCTACTCCGGCGCGCTGAGCAGCGGGAAGGTGCTTGTCGCCGGCGGCGGGGACCAGACCACCATCGCGTTTGCGACGGCCGAGCTCTACGACCCGACGACGGGCATGTTCACCGCGACGGGGCCGATGTCCACGACTCGCGTGCCGACCCTTCCCAACTCGATGGTGGCGCTCCAGGATGGACGGATGCTGGTGGCCGGGGGGCGCGACGACAGCTGCACCGCCCTGTCGAGCGCCGAAGTCTACGATCCAGCCGCGGGCACGTGGTCGCTCACGGGGAGCATGACCTATCAGCGCGACAACGCGATGGCGGTGGGGCTGGCCGACGGCCAGGTGCTCGTCAGCGGAGGATACGCGGCGAGCGCCGAGGAGTGCGACGGCGTGACGGCAGCGGCGCAGGTGAGCGCGGAGCTCTACGATCCCTCGAGCGGCAAGTTCGCGATGACGGGGAGCCCCCTGTCGCCGCGCGCCGCGGGCGCCATCACGCTCATGTCCAATGGCTCGGCGCTCCTCGTGGATGGCGAAGACTTCGGCAATAGCCCGTTCAACGGGACCGCCGAGGTGTTCGATCCGACGAGCGACGGCGGCACCTTCTCTGCCGCGGGCATGCCCCCCGGCCCCGCGGGCTACGCATTCGCGTACGCGCTTCCGAACGGCCAGGTCCTCGTCAAGACGCTCGACACCGACGGGGACGTTTCGCTGTATGACCCGGCGAGCAACACCTTTACCACGCAGCCGGCCGACCCGGCGGCGGCCGGCATCACCTGCGGCGTCGCGCTCTCCAGCGGCGATGTCTTCGTCGCGGGCGGGGCGCAGGCCGAGGTGTATCAGGCCTCCACGGGAAGCTGGCAGTTGCTCGGCAACACAGTGGTCAATCGAACGGTGTGCGGGGCCGTCGAGCTGCCGGACGGGAACGTACTGGTCATCGGAGGTACGGACACGAGCGGCGCGTCAGTGACAAGCGCGGAAGTGTGCAATCCGCACCCCGGCCCCAACGACGGCGGGTGATCGACGGGCATGTCCTGGCCATGCCCACGATACGCGAGCAACCGTGCAGGGCGGCGTTGCCATCTCGAACGGTTAACGGCTTCCGGGCGGACATGTCCAAGGATTGGGAGGCCAACCCCGAGCGCTTCAAGCGCTATCCGTTCCCCAGCCGCCATCCTGCCGTGACGGGCGCGTGCCGTGCAGATCGCGGGCATCCGCGCGGCACCACGGAGAAGCAAGGCGGCACGCTCGCGGGTTGTTCCCGTTACTGGAGCCACGGACGGCCTGGGCCACGCTTCGCCGTGCGCTCACGGACGCTTCAGGAACCTCAAATAGAACGCCGCGAACACCAGGACGATTCCGACGTTCACCATCAGCCGCTCCCAGAACCGGCTCCTGAAGAATAGGACGTCGACGCAGACCACGACGGCCACCAGGGCGAGCACGTAGAGCACTAGGATTGCCTGTCTTCCCATCCTTCCCTTTCTACTTCTTTCCTCGCCGCCTCTTATGTGAACCTTCACTCATGGACCGGGGCTCACACGAGCCGGCTTCCCTGCGATGAGAGCGCTCGTCCACGGCGCGAGCGTCATGCCGCCGACGGTCTCGGTGTAGATGTTCGGAGGCGGGCCGCATCATCGAATGCTCCCGGCGGCCCGGTACATCGAGTGGGCGCGTTTGACGCTCTCGAGGTTGACCAGAACGGGCCCGCGCGGAGACGGCACGGTGAACGAGCCCTTCATCGTCATGGTCATCTCGGACCGGGTCACCCCGCGTGCCTCGTCCACCGGCACGAGCAGGTGGAGGGCGACGTCGATCGCGGCGCTCTGGATCGTGGAACCCGGAGGCAGCGAGCCAATCGACACGAGGCCTCCAACGGTCATCTTGCTTTCCAGCTCGAGGCAATCGATGCCGTCGATCGACTGGACGCCGACGAGCTTCGTGCTGCCGGTCACGGCGCCGGGCGCCGCGACGACGTCGGTCGCGATCAGGCTCTTTTCGGCGAGCGACTGGTTGATGGCCCACTCTCCGCCGATGCTCTGCGGCACCGTGCTCCCGAAGACCTCATCGTCACTCGGGCCCGTGTAGGTAGTGAGCGAGAAGAGCGGGTCGATGGCGTCGCGCACCGCCTGCGAAGCCGGGACCCCGTCGACGGTGACGAGCGCGTCCGCTTTCTTGGCGGCCCGCTCGACGACGACGTGTGCCCCGGGGGGAGCGAGGACTTGCTTGGCGCCGAGATCGAGGGTCGTCCATAGTTCGTCGATCGTCGTCTCGTCCCGCAAAGGCGAGCGCCCATTGGGCTGAAGCTCGCCGACGACGACGGTCCCTTCGCCGTGGACATGGGTCACTTTGCTCGAGTCCACCGGCGCCGGAGCATCGGCAACCCGCGCGCTCGTGCGCACGCTGCTCTCGTCGTCGGCGACGACGTGCCAGCGGTCACCGACCCTGCGTGGGTGCTGAACTTGGATGGCGTACGTGCGCACCGTGGGCGCGGAGACGACAGGAGCGTCCGGAGCCCCGCCGCAACCCGCAAAAACGAACACCACAAGCAGGAGCTCGACCTTCACCCCCACCACGTTACCCCGAGCGGGGCGGGCGCGATCGGCGAAGGCACTTCCCTCGCTCGACGAAGGGCGCCCCACTCGGTCAACCCGCCGCTCACCCGCTCCAGGTACCCACTGTCGCGCACGATCTCCCGATACTCCGGCACCGCGCCGACCCACGCGCCCATTCGCACGTTCGGAGCGTCCGTGAGGTACATCGTGGGCATTCCCATGAGCGCGGGACCATCCATGCCCGCGGTCGTGACGCCCAACTGACCGACGACGTCGTGGGTCTCGCGCAGGTGCTCGAAAAACTGAAGTTGCGCCCTTCGGCTATCGTCGCAGCGGAAAACCGGATCCTTCCAGAAGAGGACCATGTCCTCGGCGCCCTCGGGGACGGCGCCGTGACGGAGAGCATCGCCGAGGAGGATCGGCAAGAAGCCCGCCTGCTGCACGCGCCGGGTGAGCTCGACGAGCTCGGAGAAGATCGTGTTTCGACCCGGGTGGTGCACGCCGTCGCGGATCCAGACGAGCGCCTTCCGGCGATCGCCCCATTTGGCCAGCCTTGGATCGATCCAATCCCTCACGGCCGTCGAGACCGACGCGTCGCCGAGGAACGCGGCGCGAAGCTTCTGCTGGGCACCCAGCGGGTCGGCTCGGAAGGCGCGCGCGACGACGTCCGGCGTTTGCTTGTTCGCACGTGGACGCGAACGGTACGGCCGCAGCCGATCGCCGAGCCCCGCGTCGCGAAGGAACCGTTCGGCGTGCGCCGTAGCCGGCATTCCGGGCTCGATCTGGATGGTGACGCCCCCGAGCACGGCGGCGGCGGCAAGGTACCAGCCCTCGCCGAACGAAAAGCCGTGGTCCGTATGGAAGGTGTATGCATCGTTTCGATCGTCGACGATCTTGCGCGCGGCCCGCGCGGCGGCATCGGCTCTTTTCGCCGCCGCGCGGGCTGCCCGGGCGACCGACGAAGAATCCTTCCCCATCGCGCCGGCGGCCATCTCCGCCGCACGGGCGGCGTCCTCGGCGGTCCCTACGATCCTCTCCGCCCGTCGCCAGCCCTCGTCGCACGCGTCGAGCGTCGGCGCGCGCTGCGCGCTCAGCGAGAGCTGCCCGGCGCCGTGGAGCGCGTCCTCGGCGCGCGCGGCGTGTGCGCTCGCGAGGATCAATCGTGCGCGCTCCATCGTCCCACCCCCGGCCGCCGCCAGCGCTCGCTCCGCCTGATCGATCGCGTGCTCCAGGAGACTGCGATGGCGCTCGCGGGTCTCGCGTCCGCGAAGGTGGACGACGAGCTCGAGCGCCTCGGCCAGGGACCGAGCCGCCTCATGCTCGAGCGACTCCGCAGCAAAGGCCTCCTCGGTCGTCATCACGGCCTAGCGGGATTGTACCTCCCGGTCGAAGAAGGCGCGCACGACGGCCAGGCCGTGAACGCGTTCTGCCGCAGGTGCCCCACCGCCGGAGCCAGGAGAGCGCAACGCAGCCCTTGAGCTCTTCGGTCGCAAATTGCGAATTGTCCACGCGCTGCGCATCGTTCTGCATCGCAGGCTCGTTTCGCGTCGAAAACGCGACTCGGTCTCGTCGAAACGCGCTCCACTGCGGCTCGCGATCGGACCGTGAGAGATGAACGGCGCCGCGCATCTCACCGTAGACGACCTTGGCATGCGACTTGTACTGGACGTTGCATGATTATCGAACTGGCCGCGCGCGAGAGCCCGGCAGATCGCGTTGCGCAGCTCGCCGGAGCCTCCTTGGCCGCGTCGGCGGCCTGAACGTGTCCGACAGCTCCCTTCTCCGGACCTTGGTGTCCGCCCAAAACGATACGCAGTCGGGTGCCGGGCTGGCCCCCGGAGCGGGGACCCTCATCGATTCGGTTCCCGTAGCGGGGACCCTCATCAATGGGGCCTATCGCGTCATCGGACCTCTGGGCGAAGGTGCGATGGGCGTCGTCTTCCTGGCCGAGGATCAGAGCCTCGGCCGGCAGGTTGCCGTGAAATTTCTGCGCCAGAACCTGCTGGACGAGTCGTTCCGGCAGCGCTTTGCAGCCGAGGCGCGCGCGATGGCGCGCGTGAGCCATCCGAACGTCGTGCAGATCCACGCGCTCGGCGAGCACGGCGGCGTTCCTTTCTTCGTGATGGAATTCGTCGAGGGCCAGAACCTGGAGCAATGGCTGATCGGTCCCGGCCAGCCGGCCGCTCCGGACCTCGCGCTTCGAATCCTCGACGGAATGTGCGATGGCGTGGCGGCGATTCACGCGGCCGGCACGGTTCATCGCGACCTGAAGCCGACGAACATTCTCCTCGACGCCGAGCTGCGGCCGCGGATCGCGGACTTGGGGCTGGCCGTCCTCTGGCGAGAAGATCAGCCGAACAAGCGCGAGTTCGTCGGCACGCCGGCGTACATGGCCCCCGAGATCGTCTTCGGCGACCAGTTCGATCCCGCGCACCGATCGAGCGCCGACATCTATTCGCTTGGCTGCATCGCCTACGAGCTCGTCACCGGCGAGGCCCCGTTCTTCGCCCTCGGAGGGGCGGCGGAAACGCTCCTCCAGCACGTGACGAAGGAAGTGCGCGTCCCGAGCTCCGTTTGCGCGCGCAGCTCTCCGGAGCTGGATCATGCGATTCTCCGCGCGCTGGCCAAGGACCCGACGAATCGCACGCCAACGGTGGACGCGCTCCGCCGCGACTTTGCGGCCGCGCGTAGGGGACTTCGAGAGCCGGTTCGCATTCTCGTCGCCGACGACGACGCCGTCTCCAGGCGACTCGTGGCCGTCGTGCTGGAGCACGCCTTTCCTGGTGCCGACGTGGAATGCGCCGCGGATGGACAGCAGGCGGTCGAGGCCTTCGACAGGAGTCACCCGTCGGTCATGCTCATCGATCTCAGAATGCCTGGGCTGGACGGCTTTCAGCTCACGGAGTTCATCCGCAAGAAGCGTGACCCGTCATCGTCCATTCCGATCATCGTTCTGACGGCGGCCGCGGGACCCAACGAGCGGAAACGACTCTCGGCCCTGGGTGCCGACGGGCTTCTGGTCAAACCCGTCGCCGCCGAGGAGATCGTCGCCACGGTGCGTCGTTGCTTGCACGAACGGACGAGCGGGGCTTCACGTCCGCCTACGCCGTTGCTGCACATGTAGTTGTCCCCAGCGTCGTGCCGACGCTCGATCCGGGGACGTCGGACACGGAGTTTCGGCTGGGCCTCGCGCTATCGTGAAGGAACCGCGTGCCGCTCGCAGTAGTTAGGTCATGACGTGGGTGCGATGCATAGGGCTCCTGGCTGCGCCTCTCGCTCTCGGCTGCGGGACGGGCGGCGGAGCGAACTACAGCCTGGACGTCGGGACGGAGGAAGCCGGTCCGTCGTTCGTGCTCCGGGCAACCGACAGCGGCCAGGGCGGCCTCGATGCTTACATCGAGCAGAATCAGGTGGCCGTGAAGGTCATCACGCTGAGCTGCGCGGGCGATTGCGCGATGGTCGAAGCCGTCGGGACCGGAGGTCTTCCGCCCTACTCGTTCAAGTGGGACGACGGCACGACGAGCGCCACGAGGCAGGTGTGCCCGACATCGAGCACGAGCTACGACGTGAAGGTCACCGACACGGGCACCGTCGGCGAGGTGCCTCGACCGGCGGAGACGGCGCAAGCGTCGGTCACCGCCGACCTGTTGTCGTGCCCCGATGGCGGTAACGACGCCCGAGCGCCACTCGCGACGGTGGTCGTACCCGGCACGACGGACATTTGGCTGGCCGGTCAGCCCCCCGGATCGTTCCTCGACAACAGCGTCTCCGGCGGCCCCGATGGCGACAGCTCCCCCGCCAACTCTCCCGTGGTGGTTTCCGCCTCCGAGGGCGCCATGCTCGTCTTTTCGGCGACGGGATCCACATCGGTGGACGACGCGCTTTGCTACGCCACGCCGGACGGTTGCGGCATCACGGTGACCGGCGGGCCGGGCAACGGAATCAGCGCCGTCAACGTCCCTGCCGATGCGCTCGTCGGGGTGTTCCTCGGACCGGCGGCCCCCACGGCGTCCACACAGGTTCCGCCGGCGATCGATTTCACCGGCACGGGTTCGGCGTTTTCGACGCTCGCGCCGCAACTGGCCCAGGTCTTCTTCATCGGGGACGGCCTCACCGGCACCGGAAGTGGCGCGGTGCAGACGTTCCTCGTTCCGGCGGGCGCGACGCGCTTGTTTCTCGCGTCTTCGGATACGCTCGGGAGTAGCTACAACAACGGCGGGCAGTTCAGCGTGAGCGTGTCGTCGCTTTAGTTGGGAGCGGGGCTGCGGTTTTTCGCACGTTTTCCCGTCTAGCCCGATGTCGTATCGTCGACGGCTACCATGCGCGTCCTCGTCACCACCGTGCCCGGCACCGGCCACGTCGACCCTCTGCTCCCGATCGTCCACCGCCTTCACGAGCAAGGTGACGAGATCACATGGGCGACCGGCCCCGACCAGTGCAAGCAGCTCGGCTCGGAGCCCTTCGAGAAGCTCCAGGTCTGCCCGCCTTTGCCCCAGTGGATGCAGCAGCTGGCCTCGCGCACGCGCGGCCGCCCCTTCGACCTTCCCGCAACTCGTCTTCCCTACTGGGCGGCGCCGCGCTTGTTCGGCGAGGTCGGCCTGCCCTTCATGCTGGATGGTCTCCTCGCGCACGCGCGCGAGCGCAAGCCCGATGTCGTTCTCTTCGACTCGCGATGCTACGTCGGGCCGCTCGTCGCGCGCGCGGTCGGCGCGCTGCCGGTGCAGCAGGCCGTGACGACGCTCCTGCCCCCGGACCTGGAGCTGCTGGTGAACGACGCCGTCACCCCCGCCTGGCGCGAGCAGGGCCTCGATTCGCCCACGAACGGAGGCGTTTTTGACGGGCTCACATTCTCGGCCTTCCCCGCGTCGCTGGACGCTTGCGGCTTTCCCGACGTCGTCGTTCATCGGCTCGCGCCCGCTCATGCCGCGCTGCCGAGCCCCCCGTGGCTCCCGGAGTGGCGGTCCACGCTGGGCGGTCGGCCGCTCGTCTACGCGACGCTGGGCACGGTCTTCGGCACGCCGAAGGTCCTCGCCGCCTTCGCCGAGGGTCTCGGAGCGGAGGAGTTCGCCGTGCTGCTCACCACGGGCTTCACGGGCGACCCCGCCGCTCTCGGGACGCTGCCGCCCCACGTGCGCGCCGAGAAGTTCGTCCCCCAGAACGCCGTGCTTGCGCACTGTGCGGCGGTTGTCTCGCACGGCGGTTCGGGGACGACGCTCGCCGCGGTCGCCCACGGCCTGCCGCAGGTCCTCGTGCCGCAGGGCGCGGATCAATTCATCAATGCGGAGAGGTTCCAGGCCGCCGGTCTCGGGCGGGCGGTCTTCCCCGCCGCTGTGTCCCCGGAGTCCGTCCGCGCCGCGTGCCGCGAAGTCCTCGCCAGCGCGTCGTACCGGGAAAGGGCGCGCACCGTCAGCGACGAGATGCGGTCGGGATTGACCCCGGACGAGGCCATCGCCCTCGTGCGCAAGGCCGCGAGCGAACGGCGCAACTGAGGTGCCGAGCAGCGGTCGCCACGAATCGTCGGGCCGATCTTACAGCCCTCTCAATCCGCCGACGGTCTTTGCATCGATCGGATCAAAGCCAGCAGGCTCTCGATGGCAAAGGGCTTTTCGAGGCACGGATTGGAGACCTCGCCGAGAAAGTTTCTCGCCCGCTCCGTAAAGGCGCCCCCCGTGACAAACGCCATCCGGACGGCCTGCTCGGGAGCACACTTCCGAACGGCTTGGTAGAGCGCGGGGCCGTCCATCTCCGGCATCAACAAGTCGCAGAGAATCAGGTCATAGCGCTCGCCGGCCAGAATGCGTGCGTAGGCGTCCCGGGCGTCTGTCAGCGTCTCCGCGTCGTGGTCCGCCTTGAGCAGTTGCTGAATGCTGGCGCCGATGTTCGGCTCATCGTCCACGATGAGAACCCGAGCACGCGTCGCCAAGTGCGCGGGAGGCTTGCTTTTGGCCCGGAGCCGGGCTCCCGGCATCGCCGGCAGCTGCACGCGAAAACAAGTCGCTCTGCCTGGCTCGCTGTCGAGCGAAATGTCGCCACCGTGTGCGGCGACGATGCCGTGGCAGATGGCGAGCCCCAGTCCGGTACCGCGGCCGATGGGCTTCGTGGTGAAGAATGGCTCGAAGATGCGGCCGCGGATCTCCGGCATGACCCCCACGCCCGTGTCGTGAACCTCGACGATCACGCTGCCGTTCATGGATGTCACGACGACGCGAATCTCGTGCTTTAGCCCTTCGTCCTCCGCGAGGGCCTGCACGGCATTCAGCAGAAGGTTGAGAAAGACCTGTCCCAGACGGGCCGCATTGCCCATGACGGGCGGCACCGCGGTGTCGAATGTCGTCTTGAGCCGAGCGCGGCAACGGATCTCGTGCGCCACCATGGCGATCGACGTCTCGACGACGGTGAGCACGTCGATGGGTTCGCATGTCTCGAGTTCCGGCCGCGAGAAATGCTTGAGGCCTTGCACGATGTCTCGAATGCGTTCGGCCCCGTCACGGACTACGCCGAGCAGTTCGACCGCGCGATGCCTTCGCTCGGTCAAGGACTCCTGCGGCGTCGGATCGCCGAAGAGGTGCGGCAGCTCCCACTGCAGAAACTCCAGGTTTAGCAGCGCGTAGGCCAAAGGATTGTTGATCTCGTGCGCCATGCCGGCGGCCAAGGTACCAAGGGACGAAAGGCGATCGACTTGCGCCAGCTTCGCCTGGAGGGCGCGACGATCGACTTCCAGGGTCAACCGATCCACGGCGTCCGCGACCGAGGCAGGAAGGGCGGGCTTCCGCAAGTAGGCATCGGCGTCGATCGCGGCTGCTTTCGATGACGTATCCGCCGACAGGGCGACGACCGGGATGGCGGCCATGGCGGGGTCGCGCCTTTGCGCCACGCGAAACTCCCATCCGTCCATGATCGGCATCATGAGGTCGAGCACGATCACCTCGGGCTTACAGGGCGCTCGAAGGCGGACAAGCGCATCGAGGCCGTTCGCGCATTCGATGACCTGGTAGCCCCGGTCCCGGAGCGTCACGCCCATGAGGTCACGCAGGTCCGGGTCGTCGTCGACCACCATGATCAGCCGGCGCGAGGTCTGATCCTCCCCCGTTCTCACGGACGGTCTGACTATGCCGCAAAACGATTCATTCGCATCTTCAATTCGAACTCGATCGGACTGACGTAGTCGAGATGCGAGTGCAGCCGCTCGACGTTGTAGAAGGTCTCGATGTACTGGCCGATCGAGTGCTCGGCGGTTCGTCGCGTCGTGTAGCGCTCGTCGTCCACCAGTTCCGCGCGGAGGGTCGCGAAGAAGCTCTCGGCGACGGCGTTGTCCCAGCAGTCGCCCCTGCGGCTCATGCTCGCGACCATCGCGTACTTGGAGAGGGCCTTGCGGTAGTCGTCGCTCGCGTAGGGGCTGCCGCGATCGGTGTGGTGCACCAGGCCGGCAGGCACGCCCGCGCGGCTGCGAACGGCGCGGTGGAGGGCCTCGAGCGCGAGGCTCGTGTCGTTGGTGTCGCTCATCGCCCAGCCGACGACACGGCGCGAGCAGAGGTCGAGAAGGACGGCCAGGTAGGCCCAGCCTTCGTGAGTCGCGATGTACGTCACGTCCCCGGCCCAGACCTCGTTGGGTGCGCTCGGCTCGAAGTCGCGCTGCACGATGTTCGGCGCGATCGGGTCCGCGTGGTTCGAATCGGTCGTGCGGCGAAAGCGCCGTTTCTGGCGAGCCACGATGCCTTTCTCGCGCATCAGCCGCTCGACCCTCTTCTTGCCGACGCAGATGCCCTTCCTGCGAAGCGCTCGGTGAACGCGTGGACTGCCGTACCGCTTGCGGCTCTTCGTGTGCGCTGCCGCGATCTGGACGGCGAGCTGCGCGTCCGCCTTCGACCGCTCGCAGCAAGGCCGCGTCTTCCAGTCGTAATAGCCGCTGCGAGAGACCCCGAGCACCTCGCACAGGACGGTGACCGGGTAGTGCGCCTTCTCCGCGTCGACGAGCTGGAACATCACCCGTTCTCCTTCGCGAAGAAGGCTGCCGCTTTTTTTAATATCTCGCGCTCCATCTCGAGGCGTTTGACGCGCTTGCGAAGCTCGCGCAGCTCGTCGCGCTCGCCGCTGGTCAAAGTCTCCGGCGCGCCCTCGCCGGCGTCCGCATCCGCGCGCTTCACCCACTCACGCAGCGCGGTCTCGGTCAGATCCAGCTCGTTGGCCACCTGCGTGATGCTCCGGTCGCCAGCCCGGCAGAGACGCACCGCTTCGGCCTTGAACTCCGGGGTGAATGAACGCCGTTTCCTTCGTGCCTGTTGCTTCGCCATCGAACACTCCTCGCGCATCTTCGCGCCTGTTGGGGTGTCCGTGGAAGCGGGGGAGGATCA
>Ga0302326_10010807_pt1 | contig 19726 bp, 12 predicted proteins | sample Palsa_T0_3_FD_202264 | JGI IMG/M metagenome (GOLD analysis project Ga0302326, IMG submission 202264) | Peat permafrost microbial communities from Stordalen Mire near Abisko, Sweden - Palsa_T0_3 | ecosystem: Environmental > Terrestrial > Soil > Palsa > Peat permafrost | place: Sweden: Abisko...
TTTCATCGAAAGACATAAATGCTTGAAAATGTTTTGGTTTCGCCGCAGCGCCTCGAAAAGTAAGTGGCATTGGGCAGAGTGCCTGCGCCACGAGAGATCCAGAGCTGCCTTTCGGCCGGGTCAGTTAACCTTCGTTATGGTTAACCTATATTCCGCCGATCTGTATACTAGTGCCTGTGATTCAATTCAGCCGCCCCGCCGTGGGCATCGAATTCGTTCTGGTGTTAGCCGTGCTGGTCGCGACGGTTACGGATCTGCGCTCGCGCCGCATCCCCAACTGGCTGACCGTGAGTACTTTGCTCCTCGGGTTTGTATTGAACGCGCTGATCGCGTATCCATCGCCGATCGAGGGCGTATGGCGGGCCGCGGCGGGGTTCGCCCTGGCCTTCGGGTTGAACCTGGTTATGTACATGCTGCACATGACCGGCGCCGGAGACGTCAAACTGCTGGCCGCCGTGGGGGCCATGGTGGGTTGGTCCGACTTTGTAGGGATTTTTCTGCTGACCGCCTTGATTGGCGGCGTGCTGGCCATCGTGCTCATGCTAGTGAAAGGGCGGGTGCGGCAGACATTGTGGAACGTGGGCTACATGGTGGGCGAATTGATGAAGTGGCACGCTCCGCACGTGACGCGGGAACAGCTCGATGTGGGCAGTTCCAAGGCGTTGCGGCTGCCGGGCGCGGTCCGGATCTGCCTGGGCGTAGTGGCGTTCCTGGTAATGGCGCGCGTTTTCTCTCCGGCCTAGCCCGGTTCCAGTACAGGCATTACTGGCATTCCCCCGGATGCGCGGCAGTTCTGCTTCTATAATTTCAACTGAGGGAAGCGATAACTTTCCCGGCAGGGCGAGACCAATCTAACGGACGGCAGAATGCTCTATACGCAGATGTTCCTGTACCTTCAGGTTCTGGACCTTTTTACCACCCTCATCGGGTTCAAGCTGGGTTTGGCGGAGGCCAGCCCTTTCATCCGCGCGCTGCTGCAGTTCGGGCCGATGACGGCGCTGTTGCTTTCGAAGGCGGCGGCCCTGGTGCTGGCCGGCGCGTGCCTCTCGATGCATAAGCAGCACCTGATCCGTTGGATTACGTATTGGTATGCGGGGTTGATCGCCTGGAATCTGTGCACGATTCTGGCCGGCGCCCACTGCCGGTAGGCGGAAGCCGCTCCCTAGCCGCTGCTAGCGGCGATAAAGAAGATTTATTAGCATCGGGGCGCGTTCTGCGCTAGTATATAAAAAAGCTGTGTGCAAAACGCGCGCCGTTCCGGCGCGGGAAGCTTTGTCCGCTTCGCGTGCGCTCGGCTGCGACATCTCCGTGTTGAGGTTGCCGGCTAGCGGCGGGTTCCGCCAAAAGCGGCATTACAAATAAAGATATTCCGTTCGCATTCGCATTCCATTGACCGTATCGGCGGGCGTCAAAGTTGACGCATTCATCCAGGCTTTGTTTTAGGCGGCCAAGAGCCGGCTGAAAGCCGGCTGCGGGCAGAATTGCCCGCCCCACAAAACCAAGAACAGAATTGTAAGGGGGAATATATGAGACACCTATTGGCGTGTGCGGTACTATTACTGTGCGCTGCGGCTTCCGGACCCGCACAAACCTTCCGGGGTTCCATCAATGGGACGGTGACAGACCAGACGGGAGCGGCCCTGGCGGGCGCCACCGTAAAGGCCACGGACACCGGGACGGGCATCGTGCTGACCACGGGCACCACCGCCGAGGGACAGTTCTCGTTCCAGGATCTGCCGGCCGGCACGTATCAGGTGGCAGTGAGCTCCGCTGGGTTTACGCCCACCACGGTGGACAAGATTCCAGTGACGGCGGGCGCCATCTACACCCTGCCGGTGACGCTCAAAGTGGGACAGCAAGCCACGGCCGTGGAAGTCTCGGCGGCCGCGATTACCGTGGACACCACCACGGTGACCCAGAGCGATACGATCCCCGACGTAGCGCTGCAGGAGCTTCCCATGAACGGACGCGATTTTTCGCAGTTGATCGCGATCGCGCCGGGCTACGGAGGATATTCCGTGGGCGGGTTTGGGTCGCTGAACGGGACGCGCGCCAACCAGATGAACTGGCAGATCGACGGCACGGACAACAACGACTTCTGGCACAACATTCCGGCGGTGAACCAGGGCGGCGTATCGGGAATCGCGGGCGTAGTGATGCCGCTGGACGCGATCGACGAATTTTCGGCGCAGACCCAGTCGAACGCGGAGGGCGGCCGCAACGCGGGCGGCACCATCAATTTAACGATCAAGAGCGGCACCAACGAATTGCACGGGACGGCCTATTACTACAACCGGAATGAGTTCTATGCGGCGCACTCGCCGTTCTTCGTGCCCACGCCCGACTTCCCAAAAGCGCCGCCGTTGCGCAACGAGAACTACGGGTTCAGCGCGGGCGCTCCGATCATAAAAGACAAGTTCTTTTTCTTCGGCGCGTTCGAAAAGCAACAGTACATTTTCGGCCTGACGGGCCTCTCCACGGAACCGTCCACGGCGTGGGTGAGCCAAGCGGAGAGCCTGATGAAGCAATACAGCATTCCGGTGAATCCACTGTCGCAGACGCTGCTGTCCACGTTATGGCCTAGCTCAATCCTGAATCTGCCCGCGACCACCGACAACTATTTCGCTACCGTTCCGGGGACCGGGTACAGCTTAAACGGCGTGGTCAAGCTGGATTACAACTTCAACGCCAAGAACCATTTTTCCGTGCATTGGTTCGCGGGCGAAGGCAGCCAGACGCAGCCGCCGGGCGCGAGCCTGGCTCTGGCTACGGCGAGCTCGAACCTGGGTTATTATTTCGAAGTGGCGCCGCTGCACGTGCAGAACTACTCGGCGGTGTTGAACTCGGTCTTCACGGAGAAGATGACCAACCAATTGCTGTTCGGCATCAGCTACTTCAACCAGGTATTCCACGATTCGAACAACTCGTTCGACAGCCAGGCTTTGGGCCTTTATACAAGCCCGGATGCGACGATTAACGGAAAACCCATCATGGGCGCGCCCAACATTCAAATCGCGGGATTCGACCAGGTTGGAATTACGCCTCCGGAGGGTCGCAGCGATCCTACCGGCCATCTGACGGATATCGTTTCCCTGGTCGAAGGGAAGCACCAGTTCCGTTTTGGCGCCGAGGTGCGGCAGGGCCGCGTGGATGAATTCTATCACCGGCGGTCGCTGGGCAGTTTCTCGTTCGACGGGACGCAAGGACCATGGTCGGGGGATACGGCGGTGAGTTCCAACGTGCTGGCGCTGGCCGACTACCTGGCAGGCTACGTCTCCGCTTCCGATATCGCGGTGGGCGATCCGGAGCGGTTCGTGCGCGTGAACGGCTTCGACTTCTTCGCCCAGGACAACTGGCAGGTGACTCGTAACCTGAATGTGAATCTGGGATTGCGCTACGACTACATGGGGCCGCTGTATAGTACCAACCAGGACCTGGCGGTCTTTATTCCAGGGGAGGGCTTGAAGGTGCAGGGCAGCGGCATCAGCCGCATCTTCCCGCCGGACTGGAACAACTTCGGGCCGCGCCTCGGCTTCGCCTACCAGCCCACGTCGAAGAACGACCTGGTGGTGCGGGGCGGATTCGGCGTGTTCTACGACCAGATCAACATGAATCCATTTCTGGATTACCGCGGCAATGGAGCCGATGGCTTACAGGACAATCCGATCGGGCCGAAGCCGGTCGACAACTACAGCCTGTCAAATTACACCTGGCAGGCAAACCAGTATATCTTCCCCGGAATTACTTCATGCCCCACGCTCAGCGGCTGTGGCAGCAATGTCTACAACGTATACTCGGTCAACCAGAATTTCCGGACGCCTTACTACTTCAATTACAGCCTGAATGTCGAGAAGGCCTTCGGCAACGCTGTGGTGTGGCAAGTGGGCTACGTCGGCAGCGAGGGACGCAAGGCGTCGGTGATGCTGAATCTCAACCAGAACGGCAGCTACGATACGGAATATCCGAACATCGGCTCGATCTACCAACTGAACAGCATCGGCAACTCCAACTACAACGCGATGCAAAGCACTCTCAAGATCAGGTCGTGGCACGGAGTGACAGGGCAACTCGCGTTTACCTGGGCGCACGCCTTGGACGATGTCACGGAGTACCGCGGCGTGATCCCATTGGATAGTTTCAACCTGGCTCAGGAATACGGGAGCAGCGACTTCGACACGCGCCTGAACTTCACCACTTTCCTGACTTACGACATACCGGGTTCGTCGCACGGTCCGGCGTGGCTCTCGCACGGCTGGCAGTTGAGCAGCTTGTTCTCGTTCCACAGCGGCCAGCCGTTTAATTTCGACGCCGGGACGCAGCGGCCGGGGCTGAACATTATCGGCAATCCGTTTGCGGGCGTAACCCGCACGTTTATTCCGGGAGTTGGCGAGCCCTACGTGAATCCGGCGGCCTTCTGCGTGCCGGGATCGTCGGGCTGCCCCGGAACTACTAATCCGGATGGCGACCTTTCCCGCAATCTGTTCGTGGGTCCCGGCTTCGCCGATGTGGACCTGTCGGTGATCAAGAACATTTCGTTTGGCGAACGGCTGAAGTTGCAGCTTCGCGCGGAGATGTTCAACGTATTCAACCGCAAGAACCTGGCGAGCGGCGCGGGCTCGGTGGGGTCGAACGGCTATCTGTACGATACCATTGGCGATTTCAACGGAGCTCCAGGACTGGGACCGGGCGAGCCGTTTAATATGCAGCTTGTGGGGAAAATTATTTTCTAGCTAACCTACACCCGGTCCTTCAACATTTCGCGGGCGGCGTTGTAGCCTGGGGCTCCCATGACTCCGCCTCCGGGGTGCGCTCCGGAGCCGCATAGATACAGGCCTTTCACTGGCGTGCGGTAACGCGCATAGCCGGCCACTGGGCGCATGACGAACATTTGATCGAGGGCCATCTCGCCGTGGAAGATATTGCCGCCGGTGATGCCGAAGCGGCGTTCCAAATCGAGCGGCGTGAGCACCTGCTTATCGATAATGATGGAGCGGATGTTGGGTATGTACTCCTCCATTATTTCCACGACGCGATTGTAGAACGGCTCGCGCGCTTCGTCCCAGGTTGTGCCGCGCAGGGTGTAGGGCGCGTACTGCAGGAAGATCCCCATGATGTGTTTGCCGGGGGGCGCGAGCGATGGATCGTACATGGTCGGAATGGTCAGTTCCAGCATGGGGCGGTCGGAGGGGCGGCCATACTTGGCGTCATCCCATGCGCGCTCGATGTAATCGATCGAGGGGCAGATGTGCATGGTGGCGCGATGGTGCGGGCCGGGTGCGCCGGGCATGGCGCTGAATTCCGGCAGGCCGGACAGGGCGAAGTTTATTTTGCAGGACGTGCCTTCGGTGCGGAAGCGGCGGATGGATGTGACGAAATCCGGCGGTAGGTCGCGCGCATCGAGCAGCTTCAGGAATGTCACATGCGGATCGAGATTGGAGGCCACCACGGTGCCTTCGATCTCTTCCCCGCCCTGCAAGACTACGCCGCAGGCGCGGCCGTCGCGGACCAGTATTTTTTCAACCGCCGCATCGGTGCGGATGACCGCGCCGTGGCTGCGCGCGGCAGATGCGATGGCTTCGGACACCGCGCCCATGCCGCCGCGCACGAATCCCCACAATCCGCGGTGCCCGGCGACGCTGCCCATCACGTGGTGCATCAGGATGTAGGCTGTCCCTTGGGAGCGCGGGCCGCCATTCGCGCCGATTACGCCATCGGTCGCCAGAGTGACTTTCAGCTCCTCCGATTCGAACCATTCATCGAGCAGCTCGGCGGCGCTTTGGGTGAAGATTTTGACCAGCGCGACGATGTCGGCGGGCGCCAGTTTGCGGAAACGCCCGGCGAGTTTGAGATGTTCGATCAAGTCGCCCACGCCGCGCGGCGGGAATGGGGGCGGGGTGGTCAGCAGGAGCGACTCGACGACTTGGGAGAGGCGTTCCAGTTGCGCCTCGAAGGCCGGATAGACTTCAGCGTCGTGTTTGGAGAATTTGGCGATTTCTTCGAGCGTTTTGCGGCCATCCTGCCACATGAAGAAGCAGCGGCCGTCGGGGAACGGCGAGAAGAAGGCGGGATCTTTGGCGTCAACGTGGTAGCCGAAGCGCGGCAGATCGAGGTCGCGGATGATGCGCTCTTGAAGAAGGCTGGTGAGATAAGAGGCCGTGGAGACCCGATAGCCCGGCCAGATTTCTTCGGTGACGGCGCAGCCGCCGACTAACTCGCGGCGTTCCAGGACAAGTGTCTTGCGTCCGGCGCGCGCCAGGTATGCGGCGGTTACCAGGCCGTTGTGGCCGCCGCCGATGATGATTGCGTCGTATCGTTGTGGCATGTGTGTTGTCAGTAGGCGTCCGCCAAGCCGAAGAGCGCCGGCGTCTCCACGGTGCGCCAAGAGCCTGTTTCCGGGTTAATTGCTCCAACTACCGCGGTTCCCTTGATTGTAAGTACCTCGATCCTCGATTTTTTCTCCGTGCGGATACCCGCGGCTTCGAGATTGCGGAGGAAATCGGGGTCGTAGGCCGTTTCCGGGATGAACTGAACCCCTGCCTTTTGCGGCTGGAAGTTGTAGAGCAGCGGAGGCGCTTCGAGGACGGTTTGAAGGTCGAGGCGGTTGCCGAGGGTGCCGAGCAGAATCCTGGTTGTCTCGGCGAGTACCGAAGCGCCCACCGACGCCACGGCCATGACCGGCTTGGCGCCGCGCATCACGATGACGGGCGCCATATCGTTCGGAAGGCGGTCGCCCGGTTGGATGGCGGCCAGCCGCCATTGCTGGAGTGCCGCGGGATCGGGGATTGGTATGCCGCCCACCACGATGCCGGTGGCGCCCCAAGTCACGGCGTTGATGGTGTGTACGAGGGCGGCGACGTTGCCCCAACGATCCACGACGACGACCGCGGCGCTGTGGCGGGGCGGATCGGGCGCGCGCTCGGCCGACTGCAGTAAATTCGACAGGTCGCGGAAGACGGTCCAGTCTTTGAAGTAGGGCTGGGCGCGGTCCAGTTGCTTTTCCGTGACAAGGTCCAACACGCTGAGGATCTTGCTTCCGGGGGGCGCGAAGACGGAGTTTTCGGCGAAGGTGGTGCTGCGCGGCTCGTCCCACAGGGGCCTGTAGCTGCGCATGTCTTCCATGGACGCTTGGCCGCCTTCGCGGCGGACGGCCTCCACGAAATCGCGGCCCCACTTGCCTGTGTACATATAGGCTGCGCCATGCTTCGACACGGCGCGCAACGTCTGCGCCAGATCGGCTTGGACGAAGCGGTCGCCGGCCTTGGGTACGTGGTCGCCGGCCTGATGCAAGAAGTTGCGGCCTTCCGGCGTGCGGGCGAAATCCTTCTCGCGGCTGGCGAAGTAGTTGGCGAGCAGCGGAGAGATGGCGATGCCATTTTCGGCGTACCAGATGGCGGGCTGAAAGAGGCTGGCGAACGGCAAGCGGCCGAAGCGTTTGTGCATGGCTTCGACGCCGGCCATGAAGCCGGGGACTAGGGTTTTGCGGCCTTGCGGTCCGGTATCGTTTGCGGGGATGGTTTTGGGGTCCGTTTCGGCGCGGTAGGAGTTCCAGCCGGCGTCCAGCGAGTAGAGTTTACGGGTGTGACTGTCGTAGTAGATGAGCTGCAGGATTCCCGCATAGGAGATGTATGAACCTAGCGCGGTTGTTACTTGTGTGAGGGCGATGGTGGAGGCGGCGTCGGCTGCGGTTCCTCCTTGTTTCAGGGCTTCGATGCCGGCTCGAATTGCTATGGGGGCGAGGGTGGCGGTTACTAGCGCGGATCGGCCTTCGACGGAGCGGACTTTTTGGGGAAAGACGGTTTGTTCCTGGTGTTCGGCTTGGGATTTTTCGGCTGGGGGCCAGGTGGTTGGGGATAGGTGGACGGCTAGGGCCATCGTAGCGCAGGTTAGGAGGGTAGGGGGCATTAGTTTAAGTTAGCTAAGAGCGGGGCTTAAGCCCCGCGCCGGCTAAAGCCCGCCCTCCTGGCGTTTTCGAAAGGCTATTACGGATAGCGGGGGGAGGGTGATGCTGATGCTTTGCGGATGATTATGCCGAGCCACGGGTTTTGAGGCGACCCAGCCGGCGTTGCCCAGGTTACTGCCTCCGAAGAGGTGCGAGTCGGTGTTTAGGACCTCTTCGTAGATGCCTGCTTCCGGGACGCCTATCAAATAGCGCTCGTGGACGACGGGCGTGAAGTTACAGCAGAACAACAGGAAATTCTTGGGATCCTCGGCGCGGCGCAGGAAAGAGATCACGGAGTGTTCCACGTCGCGGAAATCCACCCATTCGAAACCGGCGTAATGGAAGTCCACCTGATAGAGAGCCGGGTTGGCGCGGTAGAAGCGATTCAGTTCCTCCGCCAGGAATTGCAGCTTGCGGTGGTAGTCGAAGGTCAGCACGTCCCAGGGGCGGCCTACGTTATGGTTCCACTCCTCGCGCTGGCCGATTTCCTGTCCCATGAAGAGCAGCTTCTTGCCGGGATGCGCGTACATGTAAGCCAGGAAGGCGCGCACGTTGGCGAACTGCTTCCACTCGTCACCGGGCATTTTAGCCAGCAGCGAACGCTTGCCGTGGACCACTTCATCGTGCGAAATGGGCAGCACGAAGTTCTCGGTGAACGCATAGAGCATGCTGAAGGTGATGTTATTGTGATGATACTTGCGATAGACCGGGTCCTGGCTGAAGTAGTTCAGCATGTCGTGCATCCAACCCATGTTCCACTTCATGGTGAAGCCCAGTCCGTTGAGATAGACCGGCTTCGAGACACCCGGAAACGCGGTGGATTCCTCGGCGATGGTGATGGCGCCGGGCACGGTATGCGCCAGCTCGTTGAAGCGGCGGACGAAGTCGATGGCTTCCAGGTTCTCGTTGCCGCCGTATTGGTTGGGGACCCACTCGCCGGCCTTGCGCGAATAATCGAGATACAGCATGGAAGCGACCGCATCCACACGCAGGCCGTCGATGTGATATTTCTTCAGCCAGAACATCGCGTTCGAAATGAGGAATGCGCGCACCTCATTGCGGCCGTAATTGAAGATGAGCGTGCCCCAATCTTTCTGCTCGCCCTTGCGCGGGTCGGCGTGTTCATAGAGCGCGGTGCCATCGAAATAGACCAAGCCGTGAGCGTCGCGCGGGAAGTGCGCGGGGACCCAATCGACCAGGACGCCGATGCCGGCCTGATGGCAGCGGTCCACGAAGTACATGAAGTCCTCGGGCGTGCCGAAGCGGGAGGTGGGCGCGAAGTAGCCGATGACCTGATAGCCCCAGGAGCCGGAGAACGGATGCTCCATGATGGGCAGCAGTTCGATGTGCGTGTAGCCCATGCGCTTCACATACTCTACTAAGTTGACGGCCAGCTCGCGGTAAGTGAGGAACTGACCTTGCGGGCCGCGCATCCAGGATTCGATGTGGAGCTCATAGATGGATACGGGCGCTTTGAGCCAGTCGGTGCGGCCGCGCTGCTCCATCCAGGCGGCGTCCTGCCACTCGTACTTTTCGATATCCCAAACGACGGAGGCGGACTTGGGCGGGACTTCGCTTTCGAAGGCGTAGGGGTCGGCCTTGAGCTGCTGATAGGCGGCGAAGCGCGAGCGCACGTTGTACTTGTAAGCCGTGCCGGCGCCGAGCTCGGGGATGAACATCTCCCAGACTCCGCCATTGCGACGGCGCATGGGATGGCGGCGGGTGTCCCACTGGTTGAACTCGCCGGCCACCGAGACGCTTTCGGCGTTGGGAGCCCAGACGGCGAAGCGCACGCCTTTTACGCCATCGCATTCGGCGATGTGCGCGCCAAGCATGCGATAGGCTTCGTAGAGCGTGCCTTCGGTGTGTAGGTGCAGTTCAAAATCGGTGATGATGGGGCCAAAGCGGTAGGGGTCTTCGAACTCGATGGTGGGGCCGTCATGCAGCTTGGCCTGGACCAGATACTTGCCGGGCGCGCCGGGGAGGGTGGCGCAGAAGAAGCCGGCATCGTGGGTCTTCTCCATGGGGTGGATCTGGTCGCCGATGCGCAGCGCGGCGGATTCGGCTTGGGGGAGGAAGGCGCGGACTTCCCAGCGAGGCTGGCCGCCGCGTTTGCGGACGGCATGGGGGCCGAGGATGCGGAAGGGGTCGCCGTGGTATCCGCCGATGATGGCTTCGATTTCTTCGGGTGTCATGCGGGCTATGTAATACTGTAGCGCTTGGCGGGGGGAAGGGGGCGAGGTGGGGAGTGAGGGGGCGAGGTGGGGAGTGAGGGGGCGAGGGGGAGAGGGGGCGAGGGGGCGACGGGCTGGACTGCTCGCCGAAGTTGTGCAGAATGTGCAGGATTGTGCATGCGAGCGGCTGGATATTTTTTTGGACAGACGAACCCACGGACGAAACCAATTTCCGATAGGTCATTTGGAATCATAGGGTTTGTGGGATGGTAAACGGGCGATTGGGAAGATGATGGTAATTGAGCGGGTGGCGGGGGATCCGCGGCTGGATTCAAAATGTTGGGGGCTGGCAGCGGGGGCCGAGGTGTTGGGACGTGGCGTCCGGGTTAGGGTTGGCTCTGGTTGGTGCCGGTGTGTGCATGAAATCTCGGGGCGGCGCGGCGAACGTTGCGCGGTGTCGGAGGGATTTCCCATGCCGATGTGAGGATAGCACGGAGGCGACGAGGACACGGGTTACCGAACGGCCCTGGGCGTTTGTTTTCAGTGGCCCCGCGATGCACCGGGATGCGTGACCGTCTATTCGCCCGGTAGTGGCGTGATTGGTTGCACGCCATTTCTAACACCCCAGGCGGTTCACCTAAGAACGGCGTCCCGGCGGCTGTTTCGCCGGTCGGAGTCAGAGGGCCAAATTAGTACCTCTCTAGTCTGCTAGCCCATCATTTCAGCGGACGGAGCGCGTTGGCCAGGTCACTTCCCAGGGCAAGGGGAAGGGTCCTGCCGTACCGCATCAGGCATCCAGTGACGTGTCGGGGGTAGGCCGGCGCGCGGCGCTACGGCCCAAGATGAGCGGAAACCGAACGAGTGAGGCTAAAACGGGGCGATTGCAGCTAATATGACGATTGATATACTATCCGGTCTGGCGTCCGTTCCTAACCGATATCGCTCAGGGCGCCACGGAGGTTTGGATGAGCTACGACGGAGCCGATGCGCGCAAAAGAGGCCGCAAACGGAATACGCCGGACATCTTCCTCTGTCACTCGACCGAGGATAAGGACTTCGTCAGGCCGCTCGTCGTCGCACTGAAAAACCGCGGATTGGCAGTCTGGATCGACGATGACCTACCGTCTGGAGTGCGGATCTGGCAGGAAATCGATGCTGGCATCTCGGCCTCCCGCCACGTTGTCGTAATTCTGAGCCCAAGCTTTTTTGCAAAGGATGCCGCCCGGCAGGAACTCGACGCCTTTCTCAGCAGGATGGCGTCCATCATTCCGGTTCGTCACGGAATGAGCGTTGATGCGGTGAAGTCCAAAAGTCCGCTGCTGGGCGCACGTTTACTTCTCAGTACCGACGCCGGTACGGAGCATCTTGCCGACGAGATCGCGACGCGCATAAGAGGTAGCAAGGAAGCGTCGGCTCCTGAAGTAGATTGCATCTTGTGCGTGGGTAGCGCGGTCGGGGAGACGTTACTTACATTAGATCAGTTTCAGATTGGCAGTAAGAATCTGGGCCACCGACAGCAATTGTTGGGCGGTAGCGGATATAACCATACCTGCCGTCTACTTTCAATGGGTTTTCCCGTAGTTCCTATACTTTCGGTGGGCAAGGATCTGACTGGAGAGAGAATTCAAGCCTCGCTTCTCGACTTGCTCAGCCGATTGACGGGTGGCAAAGGGCACCGCATAATTGACTTCGTGAAGAGCGAGGCGTTCTTCTGTCCGGGCTTTGAGACCGTCGAGTCCACTATCGCTGTCTGCGGCCTGGATCGAACGATTGTGACGGGCGCGCCTCCCAACCCAGCGGGATTTCATGATTTCCTTGTGCAGCGCCTCAACGAACTGGACTGTTTTGGTGAACTGAACGTTCGCGCCGTGATGATCGGCCACATCTACGCCGATTCGAAAACTGCGGGCAAAGCACGGGGCAGAAGTACCAAGCTGCTGATTGAAAAATTCAGAGAAAATGTCTTGTTTGCCAATTTCGGCCAAAGCCAAATAGAGCTTGGATACGCGTTCTGGCGCGATATCATATCTCAGTTAGGAGTCTTTCAGCTCTCAATTGAAGAAATGCGAGCCTTCTTCACGTGCGACAAGGTGGTGCCTTCATTGCCAGAGATCATCGGTCATCTGCATGAGATCGGTAGGGAATCGGGTACGAATGGGGTAATAACGCTGGACAAGTTTGGGGCGATTGCCACGTGCGGACACAAACCCAAGGCGGTTTACATCGCGTGGCCGCACGATCTCGCGAATATCGTCGACACCACCGGAGCCGGCGATGCGTTCGGAGCCGGCCTCATAGCTTCGATGTGTTCTGGGAATCATCACTTGGCGGACGGTCTAGAACGGGCAAGTTTGTGGGCGGCCTACGCCTGTACGAGCTTAGGAGCCGCCAATGCTTGCCCTACTCCTGACGATCTGCGTACGTTCGAGTCGAGCTTGCCTTCAGCGCTTCGCGGCGAGATGGAGGTTACGGTCCAGATGACCGGATTGCGCGAGATCGAGAGAACGCTCTGGCTTTTTGATCGGGCCTACAGAAGCCCAAAACAGCACAAGGCGTAGTGTTCTTGTCGTGTCCTACGCCGACTCCGGGTCGACGAGGTGCACGATTTGTGAAACGGGGATCTGTCGGGTCCTCGCGTTGTGAATATGGTGGTGGCGGATCGGCGGGACTTGCGCCCGATAGGGGGCGTGCGTGGGAACGGTGATGGTGTAGCGGGATGGTCGGGAGGGTTGGTGCTACGCGAAGGGCGCCTCGCAGCGGTGCACAGATTTATAGCGACAAACGTCACAGTGTTGATAAGCGGCGAGTCAGGCGCTGGTCCTTTAGTCTGTAGGAGCTCAAGGAGCCTGTTTTAACGCGCAAGCTTGTATGATGGTTTAGGAATCGCATGTCCTCAAACGCGCTCGACTCGATCACGATCCAGGGGTTCAAGAGCATCGCCTCGGTGGAAACACTGGAGTTGAGGCCAATCAACGTGGTGATCGGCCCGAACGGTTCTGGAAAATCGAATTTCATCGGAGTTTTTGCTTTCTTGCACGCGATTCGTGAGGGGCGCCTAAGGGATTATGTAACCGCGGCTGGCGGCGCGGAGAAAGTGCTGCACTTCGGCTCGAAAACTACTGAGGGAATCCAACTCGACATCTCATTTCAGGGCGGGGTGAATCAGTATAGGCTGCATCTTTCTCCGACTGCCGACGACGGACTTTTTCCGTCTGCGGAACGAGTGTACTTCTGGGACAAGAGGCAGCACAAAAAGCCCTACTCTGATGCCCTCCAGGCGTCGCAGCAGGGACGAGAAGCGGGCATCAGTGATCCGCGCAACGAGCGGATTGCGAAGTGGGTCCGTCTTCGTCTTGGGGGCTGGCGCCTCTACCACATGCACGACACCAGCTCGTTGTCGCCGATGCGCAAGATTTCGAAGGTGGATGACAACCCCTTCCTGCGCGCGGACGGGTCGAACCTGGCATCGTTTCTCTATTTCCTCAGGGAAAGGCACATCGATTCTTACGGTCTGATTCAGCGCGCCGTGCAGCGAGTGACGCCGTTCTTCGATGATTTCCGGTTGGAACCGCGGCAGCTCGCGCCGGACGACATCAGGCTGGAATGGCGGCACAAGAGTTCGGACCAATACTTCGATGCTTCGTCGCTATCGGACGGCACGCTTCGCTTCATCGCTTTGGCGACGCTGTTCCTTCAGCCCGAGCAGTTCCGGCCTTCGGTGATTCTGGTGGATGAGCCTGAGCTGGGGCTGCATCCGTACGCTATCGAGATGCTGGCTTCCTTGATTCGGCAAGCCTCGGTAAATACGCAGGTGATTGTTGCGACGCAGTCGTCGTTGTTGCTGGACCACTTCGCGCCGGAGGACGTTCTGGTGGCGGAACGCGTCGATGGTGGGACTCAACTTAAGCGCTTGAAGTCGGAGGATCTGGCCGCCTGGCTCGAAGATTACAGCCTGGGCCAACTCTGGGAGAAGAACGAATTCGGCGGGAGGCCGGTTCCGGACTGAGCGATGGCGCGCCTGCTAATCCACGTGGAGGGCCAGACGGAAGAGGGCTTCGTCAACGAGGTGCTGCGCGATCATTTGGTGGCGAAGGGGTATCACGCCGTCGAGGCGCGAATCGTGGGCAATGCCCGGCTTCGGGAACGGCGCGGCGGGATTCGGGCGTGGCCCTCCGTCAGGGTGGACATCGCGAGGCATCTCAAGGAAGATCCGAGTTGCGTGGCGACTACGTTGGTCGATTACTACGGTCTGCCGCAGGGAGAAGGGAGGGCGTGGCCTGGGCGCGGGAAGGCCGCGAATTTGCCGGTGGCGGAGAAGGCGCGGTGCGTGGAGGAGGCGGTGCTGGCCGATCTGACTGCCGCGATGGGCAGCCGGTTCGACATTAGGCGATTCGTCCCGTTCGTGGTGATGCATGAGTTCGAAGCGCTGCTGTTCAGCGACTGTGCGGCGTTTAGCCGGGGGATTGGCCGACCGGATTTGGAGTCCGGGCTGCAGGGGATTCGGGATCAGTTCGCTACGCCGGAGGAGATCGACGATTCGCCGGTTACCGCGCCTTCGAAGCGTGTGGAGGGGCTGGTGCCTGGGTATGAAAAGCCGCTGCTGGGCTTGCTCGCGATTTTGGAGATTGGGCTGGGGCGGATTCGGGCGGAGTGTCCGCATTTCGATGGGTGGGTGACGCGGCTTGAGGGGCAGGGGCGGCGGGGCTAAAGCCCCGCGCCGGCTAAAGCCCGCCCTCCAACCGACTGCCCCACTAGGTGAGCCAGGCCGGAGACGGTGGGGGACTCGAAGAGTTGGTCGGGGGTAAGCGTCACGCCAAAGACATGGCGGACGCGGTCGAGCACCAGCGCGGCCAGGAGGGGGTGGCCTCCGGCTTCGAAGAAGTTTGCGTCGTTGGAAATGCCCTCGACATCCAGCAGCGAAGCCACGATTTGCGCGAGGCGCGCCTCGACCGTTTCGCGGCCAGACGGTTCGGATTCGGATTGTGGCGCGGGCAGGGCGGCGCGGTCCACTTGGCCATCCGGTTTGAGCGGTAACTCGGGCAGGGCGACAATGGCGGACGGCACCATGTACTCGGGGAGGCGCTCGCGCAGCCAATCGGCGAGCACGGCCGTATCCGGTGCTGCGTCTGGCGTGGGCGCTACATAGGCGACCAGGCGGCGGTCGCCGGGAGTATCTTCGCGGGCGATCGCGACGCTGTTTTCGACCTCCGGATGCGAGTTCAGCGCGCTTTCGATTTCGCACGGTTCGATGCGGAAACCGCGGATGGCGATTTGATCGTCGATGCGGCCGACGAATTCGATTTGGCCGTCGGAGTAGCGCCGAACGAGGTCCCCGGTGCGGTAGAGCCGCGCCTGCGGATCGAGGCTGAACGGGTCTCGAACGAATTTGCGAGCGGTCAACTCGGGTTGGTTCACATAGCCGCGCGCGAGGCCCGCGCCGCCGATGTAGAGCTCGCCTGTGAGGCCGTTGCGCACCGGCTCCATGGACTCGTTGAGGATGGCGATGCGCGCGTTGTCGATGGGTTGGCCCAGGGACGGAGACTCCAACCATTGCTTTTGCGGCGATACCAATCCGGAAGTGGTCACCACGGTGGCCTCCGCCAGGCCGTAGTTGTTGACCAGCGTGAAAGGCAGGCCGGCAGGCGGATAATGCCGCAGGACGCCGCCGGAGGTGAGCAGGGTGCGCAAGGCGGTGGTGCGCGGCCAATCGAGCGCGACCAACTGTTCGGCGAGGGCGGTGGGCGCGTAGGCGATGGTGATGTAGTCGTCATGCAGCCAGTCGCGCAGGGGCCGGGCGGCCCGGCTGACGCGGGGGTCCGGAAAATGAAAGCTGGCGCCGGCGGTCAGGTAGGGCCAAATCTCCCAGGCGGCGGCGTCGCGGCCGGGCGCGGCGAGCTGGCTGGCGTTATCGGCGGCGGTGACTTTGAAGGCGCGCTGGTGCCAGCGGACAAGGTTCAGAAGGCTGGCGTGAGAGATCTCGACGCCAAGGGGCCGGCCGGTGGATCCGGAAATGTAGGCGATATACGCCAGGTTGTTCGGACTGGGCGCGGGGATCGGCTCCATGGGCTTGCTGAACAAGAGCGGCGCTTCGTCCAGCGGGACGACTTTCCAGCGGCCCTTGGGCAGGCGGCCGGCGATGCCGCGCTCGGCGAGGACGAACGGGGCCTGCACGTCACGCAGGATGAAGGCGAGGCGTTCGGGGGGGTCGGCGGGATCGAGCGGGACGTATCCGCCGCCGGCTTTCAGAATCGCCAGCGCGGCGAGGACTCCGGCGGCCGAGCGATTGGCGAAGACGGCGATGGGAACGTCGGGTCCGACGCCCAGCAATTGCAAGCCATGGGCAAGGCCCGCGGCACGTTCGTTGAGCTGGCCGTAGTTCAGGCGAAAGGCGGTGGCGGCCAGGGCAAGGTTTTCGTGCGGCTGTGCGGCGATCAGGCCGGCGATGGAGGAGTCTTGCGAAACGGGGTTGCGGGTCTCAGTCGGCATATAGGTCGTTTGATGAGGATTCTAGCATCGGCGGGGATGGGAGGAGTAGGTTAGCGGGGGCTGAGCGGGTCTAGCTGGGGTACTGGCGGGTTCAGGGGGATGGCTAGGATTTTATCGCAAAGCGCAAAGGGAGCCGCCATTACGGCTTGATCTTGAATAGCACGCCAGCGTACTTCTTGCCACCATCAATGGCGGTCCCGTACAGGTTGCCCGCCGCATCGCGGATCACACCGGCCAGGGGAAAACCTCCATCGGCACCGCCAGTGAAGCTGTGTAATACGGTCTGCTGTCCGGTTGTATCCAGCTTGTACACTATGCCCACGTTCGCGGCTCCGCCATAGTAAGCGGTCCCGTAGAGGTTGCCGGGGGAGTCGCGCGTCACACCCGCGGAGGGGTTGCCGCCATCGGCCCCGCCGGTGAAACTGTACAGCACGGTTTCGTGGCCGGTGGTATCCAGCTTGTATACGACGCCCGCGCCTGGCGTCCCGCCATGGGGAGTGGTCCCGTAGAAGTTGCCAGCCGAGTCCCGGATCACGCCGGATGCGGGTTCACCGCCATCGGCCCCGCCCGTGAAGCTGTACAGGATCATTTCCTGGCTGGCCGAATCCACTTCGAACACCGTACCCGCATCCTGTTTGCCTCCTCCGGTGGTAGTCCCGAAGAGGTTGCCGGCGGTATCGCGGATGAGACCCGCGTTGGGGTACGCGCCGTCCGGATATCCCGTGAAACTGTACAGCACCGTCTGATGGCCGGCCGTGTCCAACTTGTATACCACGCCCGCATTCGCGCTCCCGCCCTGGGAAGCAGTCCCATAGAGGTTGCCGGCCGCGTCGCGGACAACACCCGCGTCGGGGCGCGCGCCGTCGAGGCCGCCGGTGAAGCTGTACAACACTGTTTGGTGGCCTGTGGTATCCACTGTGTAGACTACGCCCCAGCCCGCTGCGCCGCCGCCGATGGTGGTTCCATAAAGGTTGCCTGCGGAATCTCGGATCACGCCGGCAACGGGGCTGCTTCCATCGGTCCCGCCGGTGAAACTATAAAGCACGGTTTCATGGCCAGCCGTATCCACCTTGTAAACCGTGCCGGCGGCCGACGCGCCGCCCCCGCTGGTAGTGCCGTAGAGGTTGCCGGCGGAGTCGCCGATCACGCCTGCGTAGGGTTCCGCCCCGTCCGTATATCCCGCAAAGCTGTATGCGACCGTCTCATGGCCCGCAGCGTCCAGCTTGAATATCTGGCCCACGTTTCCGGTACCGCCGGTGGGCGTGGTCCCGTAGAGGGTTCCCGCCGAGGCGAGAATCACGCCCGCATAAGGACTGGCCCCCCCAGAGCCGCCCGGAAAGTTGTATAGCACGGTTTCCTGGCCAGCCGGATCCAGCTTGTAGACGGCGCCGGCACCGGCCGTGCCGCCTGCCAAGGCGGTGCCATAGAGATTGCCGGCCGAGTCGCGGCTCAGGCCGGCGTTGGGGTAGTATCCGTCGGCCCCTGAGAGGCTGCGGAAGCTGTACAGCACAGTCTCATGGCCGGATGTATCCAGTTCGTAGACCGTGCCCGAGTCCGCTGTGCCGCCTCCGTGCGTGGTCCCGTAGAGATTCCCCGACGCGTCTTGAATCACACCGCCGTAAGGGTTGGCGCCGTCGGGAAAGTTCGAAAAGGAATACAGAGTCGTGCAGACGCCCGCCGAGTCCAGCTTGTATACCACGCCGGCGCTTCCCACGCCGCCGCCGACGGTAGTCCCATAGAGGTTGCCTGCGGAGTCAAGGATCACGCCTGCGTAGGGCTCGCGCCCGTCGGCGCCACCAGTGAAGCTGTGCAGCACGGTCTCATGGCCCGAGGTATCGACCTTGTACACCACGCCTGCGCCCGCCAAACCGCCTTCGGAAGTGGTGCCGTAAAGGTTTCCCACGGAGTCGAGAACCGCGCCCGCGGTCGGGCCGGCGCCATCCGGGTATCCCGTGAAGCTGTGCAAGACGGACTCGCGCCCGGTGGTATCCAGCTTGAACACCACGCCCGAGCCTGCCGTGCCGCCGCCGACGGTAGTTCCGTAGAGATTGCCTGAAGAGTCGCGGATCACACTCGCCTGGGGGGATGCCCCATCGGCTCCGCCCGTGAAGCTGTAAAGCACCGTCTGATGGCCGGCCGCATCCACTCTGTACACCACGCCCGCGTTCGCCGCGCCGCCGGAGTTAGTGGTTCCATAGAGGTTGCCCGCCGAATCGCGGATCACGCCCGCGTAGGGGTACGCGCCCTTCGGTGGGCCGGCGAAATTGTGCAGTACGACTTCGGCTTCGGTTTGTGCAAGAGCCGGTGCTATGGCCGTGGCAGCCAAAGCTAGCATCGGTAATCGGCGTATTCTCATCGTCATGAATTCCATTAGTATACGACAGTGCGAACGCGCCACATCGCCGCGCCGTTACTGCGGGGTTACTGCGGCGTGAGTTGGAACACCACGCCCCGGTTCGCCATGCCGCCCTGGGCGGTCGTGCCATAGAGATTGCGGGCCGAAGTCGTCGATCACACCCGCGTAGGGCACCCACCCGCCGGCGCCGGTGAAGGTGTAAAGCACGGTTTCCCGGCCGGCCGTATCCAGCTTGAAGACGACGCCAAGGCCCTGGTATCCCGCGGCGTTTTCCGCCGTAAAGAAAAGTGCCATAGAGGTTGCCGGACGGTCGCGGATCACACCCGCCTGGGGGTAACCGCCGTCAAATCCGCCCGTGAAGCTGTAGAGCACGGGACCACCGTCGGCGGTCATGCCAGAAATTGTCGGATCGTCCTTGGCCGCCGCCGGATCGGGAAGAATCCGATAGACCTTGCCGAGGATGGGCGATGCCCGATAATCGCCGTTGTCGGTACATAGAGCGAATGAAGTTGCCGCTACCTCATGCTTCATCCAAATGGCGCTTAATTATACTTCCGCGCGCTGGGGCGTGCGGAGTCATGCGAGAGCGGAAGAGGCGGCGCATGGCGCCGCCCTACTTAGTGGTCTTCGCCAGCTTCTCGCGCTGCTCGCGCAACACGGCCTTGCGGCTAAGCTTGATTTTGTTGCCTTCGAGCGCCAGGACCTTGACCAGAATCTGGTCGCCTTCCTTCAGCTCGTCGCGCACTTCGCGCTCGGTTTTCGGCGATCTCG
>Ga0302326_10010808_pt1 | contig 19724 bp, 18 predicted proteins | sample Palsa_T0_3_FD_202264 | JGI IMG/M metagenome (GOLD analysis project Ga0302326, IMG submission 202264) | Peat permafrost microbial communities from Stordalen Mire near Abisko, Sweden - Palsa_T0_3 | ecosystem: Environmental > Terrestrial > Soil > Palsa > Peat permafrost | place: Sweden: Abisko...
CGTCGGCTTCCGCCCCGCTGGCCCCGGCGACGCTGCGGCGGTTCGAGGAGGCGTTCGGGATCCCGGTCGTGGAGACCTACGGGATGACGGAGGCGGCCAGCATGATCACCGCCAATCCGCTGGCCGGCCCGCGCAAGGCGGGCTCGGCGGGGCTCCCGGCCGGCCCCGAGGTCCGGGTGGCCGAGCGGCGCGGATCGCGCTCGGTGCCGTGCCGGGCCTTCGAGGTGGGGCAGGTACAGATCAGGGGCCGGGGCGTGATCGAGCAGTACGCGTCAGGCGGCACGGCCGGGGTCATCGATCACGAGGGCTGGCTCGATACCGGCGACATCGGCCACCTCGACGAAGACGGGTACCTGTTCCTGGCCGGCCGCTCGGACGACGTGATCAACCGCGGCGGGGAGAAGATCTACCCGCGGGAAATCGAGGACTTCCTGCTGGCCCAGCCCGGAGTCTGGTCGGTGGCAGTAGTCGCGGCCCACGACGAGGTGCTCGGAGCCCGGCCGGTTGCGTACGTGGTCCCGGACGGGACGCGGCCAGGACAGGAACTGACGGCGGCGCTGCGCGAGGCATCCGAGGCGGCGCTGCCGCGAGCGAAGCGGCCGAGCGCTTTCCACCTGGTGCAGGAGCTGCCGCTGGGGTCGACAGGCAAGGTCGCGCGGCGGCGGCTGCGGGAGATGGCCGCCGCCGATACGCGGCAGGCGGCGACGCAGGACGTCATGGTCGCTTCCTGACGTGCTGCTGCTCAGGTCCAGCGGCCCGGCCGGGTATGTGTATTGCTGTTGGATTGGGCCGGGTGCGCCGCGGCTATATCAGCTTTCCCGCCCGGCTATAGATCATCTTCTGGCTGCGCATACTGCGCGATTTCAGCGCAGCGCGCGACCACCGGCCGGGCTGGCGGGAATGACGAAGCCGCAGGTACCGCGCGGCCACGACGGTGCAGGCAGCTGACGGCTCAAGCTGCGACATCGGCCCGGCTGGCCCGCCGGGACCGGCCGGAACGTCCTGCTGACCGGTCCCGGCGGGCCAGGCCAATTGACTGGCTGCCGTCCAATTCCAGGACCGCCGTCACTATTGCACGCGCAATGAATTCCGCCGCCCGATGCGCCCTGGGTAAATTGCCACGGCGGGCCTGATGCGTTTAATCTTCAGCAATTCGGCGCCGTAACAATGGCACCCGCGCCGTATCTCACCCGGCGATAATCTCGCGGCCCCGGCCGCCTGGCACCGCAGCGCCGCAGCCCGCGAGGCGCTGGCTGGGTTCGCGCCGTGCGGCACGCCACCGCGAGCACGTTCCCTGAATCGTCCGGGAACGGGCCACCTGCCCGTTCGATCCTCCTGTGCGCGCCCGGCTGCGCGCGGATTTTCCTGGAAGGTCGGTACGGCGGGTGACTCCCGCGGTGCCTGGCCAGCGACGGCCGCCCGCCGACGCCCCGGCGGCGGGGGGGTGGCCCCCGACTCTTGTCAAACCAGCCCGATCGAGTAAAGTCATTGCTAGCCAAACCGTCCGAAATTACTACTCTCCTCCCATCACGACAAGGTAGTTTTGGGGCGTCCTGGGTGCAGTCGCTGCGCCTTTACTGCGCCTTAGGAATGGCCCAGCAAACGCAACCGGTCTCCGGGAACTGGTCAACACGCTGACCATGACCGGGCGAAGAGAAGAGGGTGAGGTCGGATGACCGGAGGCGCGCACCCGCAGGCGGCCGGAGGCGCGCACCCGCAGCTGGGACCGGAGTGGGTTGACGAGGTACTGCTGGCGGGCGCTCCGGACGATGTGTGCCTGCACCTAGGCGAGCCTGTCAGCCGGGCTGAGCTGCGCAGGCTCGTGGCCGAGCGGCAGCGGGCCCTGGCCGATGCCGGGCTCGGGCGCGGCGGCCACGTCGCGCTGTGCCTGGCGCCGTCACTCGCGTTCATCGCCAATCTGCTCGCCTCCTGGCGGCTCGGTGCGCAGGCGTCCCTGCTGGATCACCGGTTCACCCAGTACGAGGTAGAGGCCGCGCTCCAGCGCTTGGCGCCGCAGGTTGTCGTGACGGCCGAGCGCTCCACCGGCGCCCCGTTGCGGGGCTTCGCCGAGATCACCGAGCGGGTGCGCCGCTATCCCGGCCAGCCTGCCGCCACGACGCACGCCGTTATCCAGCTAAGTTCCGGGTCGACGGGCCCGTCCAAGATTATCGGCCGCGACGCCGCGAACCTGGTCGCCGAGGTCGAGCGGTACACGATGATCGACGGTGTCCCCGGCAACGGCGAGCGCATCGTGTCGCTCGCCTCGATGGTGCACGTGCTGGGGCTCGTCGGCGGCCTGCTCTACAGCCTGCACGCCGGGGTGACCCTGACGATCCCGGCCCGGATGACCGCGGACGGCATCTTGTCCACGGTCGCCGCCGGGTCGCAGCCGACCACGCTGCTCGGCGTCCCCTTCCACATCGAGCTGCTCGCGTCAGTGCTGAGTCCGCCCAGGCTGCCGCAGCTCACCGGCATGACCACCGGCGGCGAGCTCGTCCGCGCCGACGTGTACGACGCGTTCGTGGACCGCTACCAGGTGCGCCTGGGCAACATGTACGGCATGACCGAGGTCGGCGTCATCGCGACCGACCTGTTCGGTGTCAACCGGCCCGCCGTGCGGCCGGCCCCGGGCCTGCGCGTCCGTGAAGAGGGCGGGGAACTGCACGTCTCGCTGCCGGCCTCGCCGTACCTCGGCGCCCAGGACCCGAACCGCTGGTCGGACGGCTGGCTGCATACCAAGGACGCCGGCAGCGTGGATCGCCAGACCGGACTCGTGCAGGTTCTCGGCCGCCGGGACTCCCAGGTCTCGGTGGGCGGCCTCAAGGTCGACCTGACCGAGGTCGAGCACATGCTCGCCGCGCTGCCCGAGGTTACCGGGGCCGTGGTCGTGCACGACCACGCGATCGAGGCCTACCTCGTGCTGGCGGGGGGCGCCGAGGTGTCCGCCGTGGAGCGCGAGATCACGACCCGGCTCGCCGCATACAAGCGCCCGCGGCGGCTGCACGTGGTCAAGGAGCTGCCGCGCACCGCCACCGGGAAGCTGGTCCGCGACCGCACCGTCCTCCGTGACGTCGGGCCCAGTGCTTCAGCGACTTCCGTCACCCCCGCGCCTGCGCGGACGCCGACCGCCGAAGGAGTCGGGTCGGACCCTGGAATGCCGAAAGGAAGCATTGGTCATGATCGATGAGATCCGCCAGTTCGTGCTCGACTCGCTGACTCAGATGAACTACAGCATCGAAGACATCGATGACGACACCACGCTCGGCCCGGCCGGCGCCGACCTGGAGTCGCTCGCCATGGCCGAGCTCGCCGTGCGGGTGGAGGACCATTTCGGCGTGAAGTTCGGCGAGGACGAGCTCGAGAGGCTCGCGGGCGTGACCGTCGGTGAGTTCTGCGCGATCGTGGCGCCGCGCATCCAGCCCGCATCGGCGCATTGACCGTGCCAGCAGTGCCGCAGCGGTCCGATGTCATCGCCATGCTCGCGACCTACGGCGACCGCCAGCCGGACCAGGTGCCGGAAGCGATCGACTCGCTGGAACTGGCCTGGCTGATTCACCAGATCGAGCAGCGATACGGCGAGCTCGACGTCGACGACGACACGATCGCCCGCATGACGACAGTCACCGGCGTGGTCGACGTCCTGACGGATCGCAGGGTCGGCACCGGATGACTGATGGACCCGCCGTAGCCCTCAGGCGCGCGGAAGGCACCGTGCCGATCGCCCGCCGGGGGACGGCCTCGGTGGTCGTGACCGGCGCCGCCGCCGTCAGCGCGTACGGCCGGGGAACTGAGGCGCTGCTGTCCGGGCTGCTGTCGGGACAGCCCGCCTTCGCGCCCGTACGGCGATTCGATGTGGCGGCACGGCGAGTCCCCTTCGCGGCGACCATGCCCGGTTGCCCCGAGCTGATCACCGAGGTGACCAGCGCCGTCCGCGAGGCGTGCGACGACGCTGGCCTGTCATCGCCGCACCGGGCCCGCACTCCCTTGTTCCTGGCCATCCACGGCGACCCGGCGATCGCCCGGGCCCCCGAGGCGGACCAGCCCGGGTTCGGGCCAGAGGCGTTCACCGCCGCGGTCGCTGATCGCGGCGGCCTCGCGGAGCAGCCGGTCCGCTGCTACATGTCGGCATGCGTGGCCGCGAGCACCGCGATCGCGGACGCGGCCGCGATGATCGCCCGCGGCCAGGCCGACCGCGTCGTCGTGGCCGGCGGGTACCTCGTCGAGTCCGACCAGTTCGCGCTGTTCGACGCCGGCCGGGTGCTCGCTGACGACGGCCAGGTGCGCCCCTTCAGCGCCGGGCGGCGCGGGCTGCTCCTGGGTGACGGCGCCGGCGCTGTCGTCATCGAGTCGCGGGAGTCCGCGCGGGCGCGAGGGGCGCCGCCGCTGGCCCGGCTGGCGGGGTGGGGTCGCACCGGCGACGCGTACCATCCGGTCCAGCCGCACCCGGAAGGCCATGGCATGGCGCGGGCGGTCACGGCCGCGCTGCAGCGGGCCGGTATCGCGGCGGCCGATCTCGGCTACATCAACGCCCACGGCTCTGGCACCGGCCACAGCGACCCGGCCGAGGCGAACGCGCTGCGGCTCGCGCTCGGTGATGCTGCCGGATCCGTGCCGGTCAGCTCCACCAAGTCGCTGCATGGTCAGGCCCTGGAGGCGTCCGGCGTGCTCGAGCTGATCGTCACCATGCTCGCGGCCCGCAAGGGCATGCTCCCGGTCAACGCCGGGTTCCTCGGCGCTGACGACAGCTGCCGCCTCAACCTCGTGCTCGGCGAGGCGCTGGCCGCCTCCCCGGAGTTCGCGATGAGCCTCAACGCCGCCTTCGGCGGCGCGAACACCGCGCTGGTTATCGGCCTGCCATGACGCCGCTCGCACCCGTCGCATCCGCCGGCCTGGCCGCGCTGCACGCAGCCGCGGCCGCGGCAGGCCTGACGGTCACCTCGTCCGCCTCCTGGCCCGAGACAGACGCCGACGGCACGGTCACCCCGCTCGCCGGATTCATCGAGTCGACTTTCAGCCCGCTGCTGGCCGAGGTCGCGGTACGAGCCCTGCGCCGCCGGGCTCAGCCGCAGGCGCCCGGCTCGGTTACCGCCGTGGTGATGGTGACGGCCCTGGGCGACGTCACGACCGCGACCCGCGTCGCCGCCGCGGTGGACGCCGGCCAGCGAGCTTCTCCGCTGCTGTTCTTCCAGTCCGTGCCGAACGCCGTCGCCGGCTACCTGGCCGCGCGGTGGCAGCTGACCGGGCCGGTCGTGTGCGTCAGCGGGACTAATGCGGGGGTAGCGGCGGCCGCGCTGCTGATCGAGGACGCGGACGCGGACGAGGCGCTGGTGGTGCGCGTCGACCTGGCCGTGACCGACGGGGACCGAGACCGTGCCGCCGCCATTCTCGTGACCGGCCCGGAACATCCGTCAACCGCATGAACTCCAGGAGAAGGACGCGATGAACATCCTCGACATCGACCACATCGAGCTCTATGTGGGTGATTCGATTGCGGCGGCGCAGGCCCTGTGCGCCGCCTACGGCTTCCGGGTCTACGGCCACGGCGGACCGGACACCGGGCTGCCGGGACAGCGCACCGTCTTGCTCGGGCAGGGTGACATCCGGATACTGCTGACCTCGGGATTGCACAAAGACCATCCCGCCAGCCAGTTCGTGGCCAAGCACGGCGACGGAGTGGCCGTGACCGCGTTCGGCACCGACAGCGCCGCCATCGCCTACACCGACGCGGTCGCGGCCGGCGGGACGGGCATCCACCTGCCCTGCAGCTGGGAGAACGACGAGGCCTGCGTCGTCACCGCGGAGGTGGCGGGCTTCGGCGACGTGGTCTACCGCCTCGTCGAACGCCGCGGCTCAGACGCCGAGTTCCAGCCCGGCGCGATCAAGATGGAGCCAGGCGCCGCCGACGGAGCGGCCGACGACCTGCTGCGCATCATCGACCACGCGGCGGTGTGCGTGCCGGCCGGCGAGCTCGACGCCACGATCGCCTTCCACGAGCAGGTGTTCGGCTTTACGGTCACGTTCCAGGAGTACATCGAGCTCGGCGACCAGGGCATGATGTCCAAGGTGGTGCAGAGCCCGTCTGGCGGCGTCACGTTCACGATCATCCAGCCGGACCTCACCCGCCAGGCGGGCCAGATCGACGACTTCCTGGCCTGGCACGACGGCGCTGGGGTGCAGCACATCGCGTTCCTGACCCGCGACATCGTGCACGCGGTCCAGACCTTCGCCGACCGGGGCGTCGGCTTCGCGGTGACGCCATCGAGCTACTACGACATGCTGACCACGCGGCTGGGCGCGACCGACATCGCGGTCGAGGGGCTGCGGCCGCTCGGCATCCTGGTCGACCGCGATCACTGGGGGCAGATGTACCAGATCTTCGCGAAGTCGACGCACATCAGGCGCACCTATTTCGTCGAGCTGATCGACCGCCACGGCGCGCGCACGTTCGGCACGAGCAACATCCCGGCTCTGTACGCGGCGAAGGAGCGCGAGCTCGCTGAGATCCGCGACACAGCGGGCACGGTCCGTGTCTGACCCGACCCTGACCTACCGCCGGCCGGCCCGCCGGGGAAGGAATGATCCGTGAGCCTTTCTGTCACCCCGTTGTTCACGCTGACGGAAGAGGAGCGCTCGCTCCTGCCGTCGACCGATGATGTCGAGTTCTACGCCGAACACGGCTGGTATCTCAGCAAGAAGCTTTTCACCGACGGCGAGGTCGACGAGCTGGTCGCGGCCAGCGAGCGGTACTACGCGGGCGAACGCGACCGCAGGCTGCCGCTGCGACCGCCGAAGCTGGCGTACTGGGATCCGTCCAAGGGCGACGTGCAGCGCCACAACGACTACGTCCACTACGAGCACGACGGCCTGGCGAGCCTGCTGCGCAAGCCGCTGATCGGCGCCGTCGCGGCCGCCCTGGCCCGCGCCGACGAGATCCGCGTGTTCCAGTCGACGCTGATCTACAAGCCGCCGAACGCCGCGGAGCCGACGAACGTCGTGCCGTGGCACTTCGACAAGCACTACTGGTCGCCGTCGACTTCTGAGAAGATGCTGACCGCCTTCATCCCCTTCCACGACTGCGGCGAGGAGATGGGCACGATCACGATGGTGGACGGCAGCCACCGGTGGCAGGAAATCGGCAGCGATGACTCGGTGACCAGGCATTTCGCGGAGCGGGACGGCAGCGACCTGGAGCGCGTGCTAGCGGATAACGCGGCCTACAACCACGCCGAGGTGGTCAAGGTCCCGATGATCATTCCCAAGGGCCACATGAGTTTTCATCACTGCCGGACCTACCACGGCAGCTCGACTAACCGCAGCCAGCGTCCCCGCCGGGCCATCTCGTTCCACCTGCAGGACGGCGACAACGCCCACCGCCCGTTCGTGCTGAGCACCGGCGAGGTCCTCACCTATAACCATGACCTACTGGTCCGGCAGCTGCCCGATGGCCGCCCCGACTATAGCGATCCCGACTTCTGTCCCGTTTTGTGGCAAAACCCGACCCGGCCGGATGCCGGACACCCCCTGCAGGAGGTCTGATATGTCCCGCTATGACTGGGGCCAGCGGCACCCCGGAATCGACCGCCTTGAGGAGCAGATCAACGAGGCCAGGGTCGCGGTCGTCACGCACCCGCTGTACGCCGCGCTGGATAACCATCACGCGATCCGGACGTTCCAGGAGCACCACGTGTTCGCGGTGTGGGACTTCATGTCGCTGCTGAAGTCGCTGCAGCGCAACCTCACCTGCGTAGAGCTACCGTGGGTGCCCACCGGCCCGACCGGCAGCCGCCGCCTCATCAACGACATCGTGCTCGTCGAGGAGAGCGACGAGCTTCGCGGCGGCTTCATCTCGCACTTCGAGCTCTACCTCGACGGCATGACCGAGGCCGGCGCCGACACGTCGGTTATCGGCGCCTTCATCGACCTGCTCCGGGCTAAGCGCCCGGTACTCGAGGCGATCGACGAGGCCGGCGTGCCCGCACCGGCGGCCGAGTTCATCCGGCTCACCTGGGGGCTGATCGAGAGCGCGCCCGTACACGCGCAGGCCGCGGCGTTCGCATTCGGCCGCGAGGACCTGATCCCTGACATGTTCACCCAGGTCGTCGGCGTCAACGAGCGGCTCGGATCGCTCGACACGTTCGTCGACTACCTGGCCCGCCACATCGAGGTCGACGGCGAGGAGCACACGCCGATGGCGATGCAGATGGTCACCGACCTCTGCGGCGAGGACGACGCCAAGTGGGCGGACTGCGCCGCTACGATCAACCTCGCCCTGGCGGCCCGGGCCCGCCTGTGGGACGGCATCCTGGCCGCCATCGGCGACCGGGTGCCTGCGGCGTAGCGACGGCTGGGCCGGCTGCGGCCCGGCTGCGGCCGGGCCGGCTTCGAGCTGGCCCGGCCCGGCCGGTGGTGGCCCGGGGCCGGGTTCGAGCCGGCCGGGCCGCCGCCCCGAGCTAACTCACCCGGTTTCCCATTGCCCTGGCTCCTTATCCGTCGCGAACGGCGCGCTCTGGATGACGAACGGCGCGGCGCCGGTTAGCGCCACCGCGGCGCGGAAGCTCGCGGGCGCCGGCACGTCCGCGACCCGATGCGGGCGGGCCGGCTCGGCGCAGCTGACCACATCGCGGTCGCGGACCGCGATCGTCAGGTTGGACCACAGGCGGCCGCCGACCGCTTTGACGACCGCTTCCTTGCGGGCCCACAGGTGCGCGAACCGGTCCGACCGGGCGCTCGCGTCGCGGCCCGCCGCGACGTAGTCGGCCTCATCGGGCGGAAAGAACCGCGCGGACAATCCCACCGTGTCCAGTCCTGGCGTCAGGTGCTGTACGTCCACGCCGACCGGGCGGCCGGTGCTGATGGCCGCCGCGATCATGTCACCCGAGTGCGACAGGCTGGTGTGCAGCCCGGACCACGGGGGCGCGAGCTCGGGCTTGCCGTAGGGGCCAGGGATCCAGGCCAGGGCCGCGGGCCGCGTGCCCAGCGCGCGGCCGGCCAGGATCCGCAGCACGCCGTGCGCGACGGTGAACCGCTGCCGGTCGCGCGGGCGGTCGAAGACCGCCGCGCGGGCGCGCTCGCTGTCGTCGAGCACGTCCTGGCAGCTGACCGCGGTAGCCGGCGGGACGTCCACGGGGACGAGCCAGACGCGGACGAGATCGGTCACGACCGGACGTCGGTAATCAAGGTCGCCAGGCGGCGGACACCCTCGTCGATCTGGTCAGGCACCAGTGCGCTGCACGACAGCCGGATCGCGTGAGCGCCGCCGCCGTTCAGGTAGAAGAAGCTCATCGGGGTCCACAGCACGCCGTAATCTCGCGCCGAGAGCTCGAGCAGCTTCTCGTCGGCGCGAACGGGGACGTCCATGACGGCGAAGAAGCCGCCGCTCGGCGAGTTCCAGGTAATCGCCGGATCGCCGAAATGACGCTCGAGCGCGGCCAGCAGCGCGCGGAGGTTGCGCCGGTAGAACTCGATCTTCTCGCGGTTCGCGGCGCGCAGGCTGTAGCCGCATGACACGAGCACGCCGCCGATGACAGCCTGCGCGATCGGAGAAGTGTTGACGGTGACCATGCTCTTGATCGTCGACAGCTCGTCGGCCAGCAGGCTGCGATGGCCCGCCGCGCTGACGACGACCTGATCGGCGACCATGAAACCGACCCGGGCGCCGGGAAATACCGACTTGGCGAACGAGCCGAGATAGATGACCCGCTGGTCGGTGTCCAGCGACTTCAGCGTAGGGATGTGCAGGTCGTCGAGCCCGAACAGCCCGTACGGATCGTCCTCGAGAATCAGCAGATCCTGATCGGCCGCCACCTCGATCAGCCCGCGCCTGACGTCAGCGGCCAGCGAGACGCCTGACGGGTTGGCGAAGTTCGATACCACGTACAGAGCCCGCGGCGTCCGGCCGCTCGCTCGCAGGTCGCGAGCGACGCGCGCGACCGTTTCCGGTCGCAGCCCAGCCGCCGTCTCGGGCACCGGGACCACGGTGACGCCGAGCACGCGCGCGGCGCCGGTGAGGCCGACGTAGCAGGGCTCGGCGGCCAGCACGACGTCCTCGGGGCCCGCGCACAGCCCGCGTAGCGCCACGATCATCGCTTCCTGGCAGCCGGACGTCACCATGACCGACTCGGGAGGAACGCGGATGCCCTCGTCAAGCTCCAGCATCCGCGCGATCATGTCCCCGAGCAGGCCGTTCGTCCGGCCGTACTGGAGGATGGCCTGCCGGACACGCGCCTCGCCCAGGCCGCGAGCGCGCAGATACGAGACATAGGCGGCCAGGTAACGCTCGACGTCCTCGACGGTGTAAAACGCATCGTAGGGCCGGCCCGCGGCGAGCGAGATCGCGTCAGGGAAACGGCCGGCCACTTCGTTGAGGAAGTTCATCGACGCTGACACGGGGTCGGTGACCGACGTATGCAGCGCCTCACGCACCAACTCGACCATCGGTCTGGGGACCCTGCCTCAGTACGGTGCCGTCAATTACCAGACCGCATCGCGGCCCACTGCGAAATACCATTCCGAAAACGGCATTCCGGTACGAGTTAGCCTATCCTAGCCGGGACGACGGCAATAGCCTGCGATGGGATCACGCGACTCACCCGGATCAGCCGGACCGGACGGAAGGGGGGTTCGAGCGGTGCCCCTCGACCCGCAGCTGCAGGCGGTGCGCGACCGGAACGAGCGAGACGCCGTCCCGCCGCTCTACACCATGTCGCTCGCCGAAGCCCGGGCGGCAGATCTTGCCTCCATCCTGGCCGGGGGAGGCGAGCCTGAGCCCGTCTACGAGGTCACTGACCTGACCATCCCCGGGCCCGGCGGGGACCTGGGGCTGCGGCTGTACCGGCCCGCCGCCGAGCGGCCGTTGCCCGCGCTGCTCTACTTCTTCGGCGGCGGCTGGGTCCTCGGCACCATCGACACGGCCGATGGGGTCGCCCGCGCCCTGGCCAACTCCTCCGGCGCACTGGTCGTCGTGCCCGGTTACCGGCTGGCCCCCGAGCACCCGTTCCCGGCGGCGATCGACGACTGCTACGCGGCGCTGCGCTGGGTCGCCGAGCACGCGGCCGAGATCGGCGCGGACCCCGCCCGGCTCGCGGTCGGCGGGGACAGCGCGGGCGGGAACCTGGCCGCGGCCGCAGCGCTGCTGGCCCGCTCCGACGGCCCGGCCCTAGCCGGCCAGCTGCTCGTGTATCCCAATACCGACCAGCTGGCCGACGACCAGTCGATGCGTGACGCGGACGATCCGTTCCTGTTCAACCATCATTCCGTGGCCTGGTACCGCCGGCACTACCTGACGGATCCGGATACCGCGGCCAACCCGCTGGCCTCGCCGCTTCGCGCCGATCACCTGGCCGGGCTGCCGCCGGCGCTCGTCATCACCGCGGAGTACGACCCGCTGCGCGATCAGGGTGAGGCGTACGCCCGCCGGCTGTCCGACGAGGGCGTGCCGGTCGAGCTGAGCCGTTACCCGGGCATGGCGCACGGGTTCTTCACCATGGCCGGCACCGTGGACGCCAGCCGGGCCGCGATCGCGCAGGCCGCCTCGAGCGTGCGGGCCTGGTTCGGCACCGCGCCCGCACCCGTGGCCGGCCCGGGCCCCGCCTCCGCCTCGACCTCCGCCTCCGCCTCGACCTCTGCCTCGGCCTTGGAGACAGATTGACACCCGCGGCCGGAAGCTGGCCAGAATCAGCTATGTCACCTTTGCCTGATGGGTTGGAGCAGGACCGTCAGGACGGCCTGGCCGTCCCGTTCAGCGGAGCGGGGGCCGGCACCGCGCCCATGGGCTGGGGCCAGAAGGCGATCTGGCGGGACATGCAGGAAAGCGGCAACCAGTTCACCATGTGGGGAAGGATGAAGCTGCCTGAGGGCAGCACCGTGGCGGACGCGGCGGCCCGGCTGAGCGGGCTGATGCAGCGGCACGCCGCCCTGCGGACCCGGCTGAGCACCGGCGCCGGCGGCCGCCTGGAGCAGGAAGTAGCCGGGTCGGGGCAGATCGGGCTGGAGGTGCTGGAAGTCTCCGACGACACCGATCCGGCCGAGGCGGAGCGTTACGCCGACTATCTCATGAATGCCTGGCATCTCGTGCGGTTCGATTTCCACCGCGACTGGCCACTGCGGGTGGCGGTGGTCAGGCATCGCGGCGCCGCGGCGCACCTGGTCTGGGCGCTGTCCCACCTGGTGGCCGACGGCGCGGGTCACATTCTGCTCGCCGCTGATCTCAGGTCGCCGGGGGCTCTTGACCCGGAGCGGCCGCAGATTCTCGACGTGGCCCGCAGCGAAGCCGAACCGCAGCTCAGGCAGCTCAGCCGCCGCGCTATGCGGCACTGGGAAAATCAGCTACGGCACATCCCGGCGGTGACGTTCGGCGGGGCCGGCCGCGCACTCGGCCCCGGCGAACAGCGGTACTGGCAGGCCCGGTTCAGCTCGCCCGCGGCCCACCTGGCCATGCTGACCGTCGCCAAGCGCACCGGGACCGACGCTTCGCGGGTCGCGCTCGCCATGATCGCGACGGCCATCGGCCGCGCCACCGGAGTGCACCCGCTCACCGTCAAGGTCATGGTGAGCAACCGGTTCCGGTCGGACCTGGCCAACGTCATCGCCCCGGTCGCACAGAACTCGGTGCTCACCATCTACGTCACCGACACCTCCATCGACGAGGTGGTCACGCGGACCCGCGGCGCCTCGCTGAGCTCCGGCATGCGCGCCTACTACGACCCGGACGACCTCGCCGAGGTCATGGCGCGGCTGGACGCCGAGCGCGGTTATCCGGCCAGCGTCACCTGCCGGATCAACGACCAGCGCGCGATGGTCAGGCGCGATGATGCGGCGAGCACCGCGGCGGCGGACGACGCGGACCCGATGACACTCAAGCAGAAGCTGGCGGAGACGACCCTTACCTGGCTCGGCCCCAGGTACAACATGCACGAGCAGGTCAATATCCTCATCGAGAACAAGCCCGACGTCGTGTCACTGCACATGATGTGGGACCGGCAGTGCCTCACCGACGAGCAGGTCGAGGCGCTGTTGCGCGGCGTCGAGGAGGTGGCCGTCGAGGCGGCCCTGGACCCAGCCGCGCCGACCAAGGTTTCGGCGGCCACGTCGGTCTAGTGTCCCGGTCCGGAGATGCGTGAGCAGTAGCGGCAGATGCGGTCGATGATCTGGTCGGCGGTCTTGGTCCATTTGAAGGGCCGGGCGGTGGCGTTCCAGATCGTGATCCAGTCTTCCAGGGCGGTGGTGAGCTCGTCGGGGGAGCAGAAGACGCCGCGGTCCAGGCAGCGGCGCTGCAGTTCGGCGAACCACCGCTCGGCCTGGCTGATCCACGAGGAGTACGTCGGCGTGAAGTGCAGCTGGACGCGGGGATGGGCCAGCAGCCACCGGTGGACCGCCGGTGCCTTGTGCGCGGACAGGTTGTCGCAGATCACGTGGATGGCCAGGCCGGGATCGACCTGCCGGTCGATCTGGTCCAGGAAGTCGCGGAAGTCCACGGCCCGGTGCTGGGCGGACAGGCGGCCGATGACCTTGCCGGCGGCGGTGTTCAGCGCGGCGAACAGGTCGATGGTGCCGTGCCGGACGTAGTCGTGGCTGCGCCGCTCAGGTGTGCCGGGGAGCATGGGCAGCACCGGCGCGGTCCGCTCCAGGGCCTGGATCTGCGGTTTCTCATCAACCGCGGACACCGCGGCGTTCGCCGGCGGCGCCAGGTACAGGCCCACGACGTCGCGGATCTTGTCGATCAGCAGCGGGTCCGGGGAGATCTTGAAGTCCTCGGTGCGCCAGGGCTGCAGCCCTGGCGCCCGCCAGATCCGGTGCACCGACGTCGGCGAGATCCCGGCCTGGCGGGCCAGGTCCCGCTTGGACCAGTGCGTGGCACCTTCGGGGACCTCTTCCAGGGTGCGGACCACGACCTCCTCGACCTAGGCGTCGCTGATGGTGCGCGGCACGCCGGGGCGGGGCTCGTCACCCAGCCCGTCCAGCCGCCGGGCCAGGAACCGGGTCCGCCACTTCCGCACGGTGGTCCGGCTGACGCCCAGCCGCGCGGCCACCGCGATGTTGGGCCCGCCGTCCGCGCAGGCCAGCACGATCCGCGCCCGCAGCGCCAGGCCCTGCGCGGTCTTGCGCCGCTTCGCCCAGTTCTCCAGCATCCGCCGCTCAGCCTGCGACAGCACCAGCGGCTCCAGCCTCGTATCACCCATGCCACCAGCAGACCGCGCACCGAAGCCTTCGTCACTACCTGGCTACGGCCTGAGACGAGAAACGACTCATGTGGTGAAGAGGCAACTCAAGACCGGGACACTAGCTCGAAGTTACTCTCCAGTGGCACGCCACTCGCGGTGCTGGCCTGGGCCTTCGCGAGCTTCAGGGACATGTCTTCCGGCTACGTGGTCTGACCAGCGCGAGCTTCCATCATGGCAGCCGGTCAGGTGGCGGATTTCTGTGCAGGAAAACCTTGCTCTCTTCAGCGTTATCGCAGGTCAGGACACAGATATCTACACCTAGTGACGGTAACTTCGGGCTAGCCGGTAGGCCGGCATGCCCGCAAGCTCGCACGACCGGCACCCGCCGCCGGCCCGCGCCCTCGCCGCCTGCCCGGCCCGGCAAGCGCCCTCGCCGCCGGGCCGCCTCGGCTGATCCGCAAAAGCCAGCGAGTTGAGTTGCACTTCAGCCAACAATTAGATACTATGTTCGTATACGTCAAGTCAAAGATCATTTGATCCGAACGGGTGGCGGTGAATGTCCTCAGCACAGGCTCTCCCCGACCCCGGGCAGGACGCCGCCAGTACGGGCGGCCCCGATCCGGGCTGCTCTGATACGGGCTGCCCGGATTACGATGCGTGGCTCGCCTCGATCGCCGGCGAAGAGCCGCCCGACCCCGAAATGGATTCCTGGTCCTGGCCGGAAACCTGGGTGGCTGGCGAGGTACCTGGCCAGGACAGCGGGCCAGCGGCCGGGCTGGGCGCTGGCGGGGCGCTGGATGCGGCGCTGCCCTGCGGCGCGCTGACGATGATGGCCGAGGACCTCGCCGGTGACCGTGACACCTACGACGGTGCCGGCGAGGACGAGATCGTCGGCGCGGTCGCCCTGTGGGACCGGGTGCAGGCCTACGCGACCGCCCGCAAGCTCAGCGCCGTCGCCGCGTTCATCCGGGTCCGCCCGGAGCCCGGCTGCGAGCTGGCGGAGTCCGGTGACCTGTCCGCCCTGTGGGACGAATTCACCGCCGACGAGCTGGCGCAGGTCCTGGCCGAGTCACGGGACGGCGCCGAGAAGCTGCTGGAGTTCTCCCACGTCTTGACGGTCAAGCTGCCGCGGACGCTGGCCGCGCTGCGCGCCGGGGAGATCCGGGAGGCCAAGGCATGGATCATCCTCTGCGCCGCGCGGGCCCTGGACCCGGCCGAGGCCCGCGCCGCCGAGCAGCTCGTCATCGGCCGGGCCGGGCGGCTCACCCCCGGCGCCCTGCGGGCCGCGATCGCCCGGGCGGTCATGGAAGTGGCGCCGGACAAGGCCCGCAAGCGGCGCGAGGACGCCGCCAAGGACGCGCGGGTGCAGCGGTGGGCCGAGGACAGCGGGAACGCCGCGCTGGCCGGCCGGGAACTGCCGCCCGCCGCCGTGCTGGCCATCGACGAGCGGATCAACGCCTGGGCCCGCGAGCTCAAGCGGGCCGGCCTGACCGGCACCATGGACGAGCTCCGCGCCCGCGCCTTCCTGGACATCTGCCTCGGCCAGGACTCCCGCCCGCGCCACGATCCTCGCTCCCGCCAGGACGCCAGCCCGGACGATTCTCCCGCTTCCGGCCCAGCCCCGGTCCCTGACCCTGCCCCGGCCCCCGATCCCGCCAGGGCCCTTGACTCCGGTCCGGCCCCTGACTCCGGTCCGGGCCCCGATCCCGCCCCGGCCCCCGATCCCGGTCCGGGCCTGGGCCCAGACCCGGCTCCGGCGTCCGGCGGCGCCTCGGCTCCGGACGCCACGGCGGCCGCTCCGCGCGCCCCGGTGTCGCCGGCCGGCGGACCGCTGGCCGGCCTGATACCCGCTGCGTTCGCGGCCCGGATCAACCTGACCGTCCCGCTGACGACCCTGCTGGGACTGGCGGACCGGCCCGGCGAGCTATCCGGCCTCGGCCCGGTCGATCCCGCGCTGGCCCGCGATCTGGCCCGCTCGGCCGCCCGCAGCCCCGAGTCTCAGTGGTGCATCACGGTAACCGACGACCAGGGACACGCCACCGGCCACGGATGCGCCCGGCCCGAACCGAAGAAATCCACGGCCAGGCGAGCGAAACCGCCACCCGGCACCCATGACCCGCCCGGCCCGCACCACCCGCCCGGCGCAGCCGCCGCACCATCAAGCCCCTGGTTCTCCTGCACCGCCACCGGCGAAGAAGGTCCGGCCGGCGGCTACGGATCCTGGCGGCTGACCACCGGAGTCCCCGGCCCCCGGGACCTGCTGGTCCGTCTCGAACCTCTCGCGACCGATACCTGCGATCACCGGTTCGCGGCCGCCGGGCATGACCCGGGCGTTAAGCTCCGGCACCTCGCCAGTATCAGGCACGACACGTGTACCAGCCCCGTCTGTCGGCGTCCAGCTAAACAATGCGACTTCGAACATAACGTCCCGTTCGAAGCAGGCGGGGCAACGTGCCTGTGTAACGGCGGCCCGAAGTGTCGCCACGACCATCGCCTTAAGCAGGATTCGCGGTGGAAAGTGGAGCAGCTCACTCCCGCCACGATCCGCTGGACCACCCCGACCGGCCGCCAGTTCACCACCGAGCCCACCAGGTACCCGATCTAAGCCGAAGTTACCGTCACTAGGTGTAGATATCTGTGTCCTGACCTGCGATAACTCTGAAGAGAGCAAGGTTTTCCTGCACAGAAATCCGCCACCTGACCGGCTGCCATGATGGAAGCTCGCGCTGTGGCGTGCCACTGGAGAGTAACTTCGAGCTAGCGCACCCTCGCCGCGGTGTCGAAGGCGGTCAGGCACAGGTAACGCAGGTGCGGATCGTAGTCGGCGGCCACGAGGAGGCTGGTGGGATCCACGGAGGCGCCGGGGTCCTTATCGCCGGCGAGCTCGTCGATGAGGCCCCACCAGACATCGGTCGACGGCTGACCGGGCGGCATCACCCGCACCCGCCTGGCCGCGGATGCGGTCCACACCGCGGCCAGAGCGTCGCTGAGCACCAGCGCCACGTCCTGGTGCCCCGCGGCCAGCTCGGCCAGGTCCGCGGCGGCAAGGACGGCGACATCGCCGGGCGGGACGCCCGGATGCTGACGAACCCCGGCGACGCGGACCGGCTGGATCGCGCTGTTGCCGCCGAGGCCCGCGCGGGCGGGCCCGTCGCCGCCGAGTTCGTTGCTGTAGAGCATCGCGACGGCCCGGTGCTGCAACGGCAGCGCCGCCGGGCCGTCGTACGGCAGCGCCGCCTGTTCGACGACGACAAGCAGCGCCCGCGCGATGGCGGCCGACGCCGCGTACTCGCGGGCGATCCGCAGGGCGCTGAACGCGGCGGCCGAGCCCTGGTCACAGACGGCGAACGCGATCGGCTCGCCCGGCGTGACGTGGCTGAGGTACGCGGCCGTCTGACGGCCGGGCCGCAGGTCGTGGACGGAGAACGCGAGCACGAGCAGGTCGACAGGCTCATCGGCCGGCACGACGGACCCGATCAGGGCCTCGGCCATCTCACCGTAAGAATGCCCGAGGTCCGGTGACGGCGGCTCGCCGAACGGGGAGGCCGGTACCTCGCGACCGTAGGGCCGGCCCATGTCCGCCAGGTACTCGCCGACCCGGGCCCGGTTTCCCGCATCGGCGAGGAACTCGGCAGACCCGGTAAAGGAGCGCCGGGCGGCCCGTACCAGGTGCAGGTCAGGGCGAAGCGGCGTTCCGGCTGGCGGGCGCGCGACGAACACCGGCGGCTAACTCGGCCGCGAGTTCTCGGCGACGAAGGTGGCCAGATCCCCGATCGTCTTCATCTGATCCTGGTCCATCTGCTCGACATCGATGAGAATCTCCAGCTCGTCTTCGCACTCAAGCAGCAGCTCGAGCGCGAGCGTGGAGCTGAGCCCCAGCTCGTCCATCAGCCGCATGTCCACGGTGACCGGCTCAGAGCGGTCAAGCAGCCGGGTCAGGGTGGTGGTCATCGTGTCGGCCACCCGCTGCTGGTACTCAGCCCCCACGCCCGTTTCTGGTGTTGCCATCTCGGTTCTCCTCGGCTTGCTCGGTCAGTGCTCGATCGGTCAGTGCTCGATCGGTCAGGGGCTCGCTCGGTCAGGGGCTCGCTCGGTCAGTGCTCGAACACCATCGCCGCGAACGTTGCTCCGCCGCCGGCGCCGACCGCGGCGGCGAGATAACGGTCGCCCGGCTGCAGCAGGCCACGCGCACACGCGGTCTGGTAGTTGACGAATAGATCCGCGCAGAAAACGTGGCCGCTGGCAGGGATGTTGTCCAGCAGCACCCGGTCGCGCGGGAACTTGAGCAGCAGGCACATCCGCTGCCAGGTCACCATGTTGACATTGTGCGGCAATATGACCCGGATGTCATCGAGTGTCAGGCCGGCCTCATCCAGAGCCCGGAGCATCACCTCGGCCAGCAGGGGCCGGTACTCGCGCTGCAGCCGCGCGTCGTTCTCGCCCGTGGCGTTGTCGAAGTCGCCCCGCACGTTGGACGCGTACGCGAGCAGCCGGTCGCGAGCGCCCGAGGCACTAACCAGGCACGCGGCAGAGCCCTCGCCGAAGACAGTGGTGTCCGCGAACACCTGGGCGTCGTGAGTGAACGCCTTCTCCCCGGCCAGGATGAGCGCGAGCGGGCCGGCCGGGTCGCCAGCTCGGTGCGATGGGCCGGGGGCGGTATCGGCGGCGAGCAGGCGGCCGGCCATATCGATGGCCATCAGGCCGCTGGCGCAGGACTGCTGCGTAACGGTGAACGCGAGCGCGTGCTGCAGCCCGAGCGCGCGGCAGACCTCGTGCAGCGCGTTGACGGGGTAGGGCGCGACAACGGGCATGGCCCGCGCGTACAGGACATACCGGACGCGGTGCTCCTGGCCGCGAAGTGCATCCAGACCCGCGGCGGCCTTCATCAGCAGGTCGGACAGTGACATGTCCGGGTCGCGGCCGACTTCTCTCAGCCCGTGAAACCGCCGGAAGAGCTTGACCTGCATCTCGGTCAGGCCCAGGGAGCCGGCCAGCTGTTCGATGGGCAGCCGGGTCGGCGGCAGGTATACCGACACCGCATCCAGCGAGGTCATGGTGCCGCCGTTTCAGGTATCGCCAGCTCGGGTGGCGGAACCTCAGCAGACATCACGAATGTCCATATGTGTGATGATATACAGCGTGGCCCGGTTCCTTTTCGTCATCGTTCCCGTGACGGCCCGCACCTGGCCGGCGGTGGCCATCGGTGACGCGCTAGCCGCCAGCGGACACGAGGTGGCCTGGTGCGGCCCCGAGAGCGCCCTGCGTCCGCTACTGCGACCTGACGCGATCCTCTATCCGACCGGCAAGCGCTCTTACCGCGAGTTCCACGAGGTGGGCACGGCCGCGGTCCGGGAGTTGTGGGACCAGTACCTGACCCCGCTCAACCGCTTTATCCAGGGTCCGGTAGATCGCGCCGTGGCGGACTACCAGCCCGACGTGGTGGTCGCCGACCAGTACGCGCTGGCCGGCACGCTGGCCGCGTACAAGCACGGCGTGCCGTGGGCAAGCCTGGTTTTCGGCGCACTCGAGCTCACCCCGCCCGCCGAGGACGGCGGCCTGCGGGAG
>Ga0302326_10010809_pt1 | contig 19723 bp, 15 predicted proteins | sample Palsa_T0_3_FD_202264 | JGI IMG/M metagenome (GOLD analysis project Ga0302326, IMG submission 202264) | Peat permafrost microbial communities from Stordalen Mire near Abisko, Sweden - Palsa_T0_3 | ecosystem: Environmental > Terrestrial > Soil > Palsa > Peat permafrost | place: Sweden: Abisko...
TGCAGCGCGCCGACCGCGGCGACGGTGCCGTGCATGCCGGGCATGCCCAGGTTCAGCGTGTGGCTGTCGGGGAACGCGCCCCGCGCCATCAGCGTGGTGACGACCGGGGCGCCGGTGAGCTCGGCCAGCTGCCGCAGCTCGGCCGACGCCTCGGCCTTGATCACGCCGCCGCCGACGTAGAGGACCGGGCGCTTGGCCTCGGCCATCATCTTGGCCGCCTCCCGCACCTGGCGCGAGTGCGGGCGGGTGACCGGGTGGTAGCCGGGCAGGTCGAACGCGACCGGCCAGCTGAAATCGGTGCTGGCCTGCATCGCGTCCTTGGCGATGTCCACCAGCACCGGGCCCGGCCGGCCGGTGCTGGCCAGGTGGAAGGCCTCGCCGATGGTGCGGGCGATGTCCTCGGGCCTGGTGACGAGGAAGTTGTGCTTGGTGATCGGGTAGGTGATCCCGGAGATGTCCGCCTCCTGGAACCCGTCGGTGCCGATCAGGCTGGTCGCGACCTGCCCCGTGATCGCCACCACCGGCACGCTGTCCATGTACGCGTCCGCGAGCGGGGTGACCAGGTTGGTCGCCCCTGGCCCGCTGGTCGCCATGCAGACGCCGGTCCGGCCGGTGGCCTGCGCGTAGCCTGCCGCCGCGTGCCCGGCCCCCTGCTCGTGGCGGACGAGGATGTGCCTGATCTGCTTGGAGTCGAGCAGCGGGTCGTAGGCGGGCAGCACCGCGCCGCCGGGGATGCCGAACACCACCTCGACGCCGACCCGCTCCATGGCCAGGACGAGGGCCTGCGCCCCGGTGACCCTGGTCGGGACGGCGGCCGCCTGCGCGGCGGGCTGCTGGGCGGCCGGCTGCTGCGCGGCCGGCGGCACCTCCGCTGGCCGCGCGGGGGCGGTCGGCCTGGGCGTGCTCCTGGGCGGCTGCTGGGCGGCCGTCCTGGCCGGGATGTCCAGCGGTGATGGAGCGTGCGCCTTCGGAGGGACTGGACTCGTCTGCTCGGTCATCGGGTGGCTTCCTTGGTCACGATGTCACGATGTGCGCGGGTGGGCATTAAAAAACCCCTCGTGCCGGGCGGCAGTCGAGGGGCGCGCGCAGAAAGTAGCTGGGTTAGCTTTCTGCGCGCCAGCCAAGTACGAGGATGTGGTTCCGCTTCACGAGTACACCCTCACCCACAAGCCTGCCTCACGTCAAATTATCACTGGCTTGGTCTCATTATCTGAGACGACTTGCCCAGAAATTCCGAGCTCCAGACCGCTCCCGGTCCTGATCAGCGCCGCCACGCCGGGCGCTGCCATCGGCCGGGCGACCAGGAACCCCTGCCCGTAGCCGCACCCCATCTCCTTCAGCTCGGCCAGCTGGCGGGGCTGCTCGATGCCCTCGGCGACCACCTGCATGCCGAGGTCGCGGCCGACCTGGACGATGGTCCTGGTCAGCAGCGTCAGCACCGGGTCGTCGCCCAGCCCGGAGACGAACGACGGGTCGATCTTGATGATGTCGGCGGGCAGCTGGCGCAGGTGGGCGAGCGAGGCGTAGCCGGTGCCGAAGTCGTCGATGGCGAGCTTGACGCCGAGATCGCGCAGTTCGGCCAGCCGGTCGCCGATCAGGCCGGCGTCCTCGACCAGCATCCGCTCGCTGACCTCGATGGTCAGCGCGCTCGGCGGCAGCCCGGTCTCCGCCAGCGCGGCCGCCACCTGGGCGGAGAACTGCGGCGCGTTCAGCTGGCGCAGCCCGATGTTGACGGAGATGCCGACGTCCCACGACTCGTCCCGCCAGGCGGCGCCCTGCGCGCAGGCCTTGCGCAGCACCCACTCGCCGAGCTGGTTGATCAGCCCGGAGTCCTCCGCCACGGTCAGGAACGCCCGCGGCGATACCGCCTCGTCCCCGCGCCACCAGCGGACCAGAGCCTCGACCCCGACCACGCGCGAGGTGGCCAGCTCGACGATCGGCTGGTACTGCAGGGTCAGCTCTTCCCTGGTGATCGCCCGCTGCAGGTCGCTCGCCATGTCGAGGCGGCGGACCACGTCCGCGTGCATCTGCGGCGCGTAGACCTCTACCCGGGCCCCGCCGCTGTCCTTGGCCTTGGCCATCGCCACGTCGGCGTTGCGCAGCACCACGCCGGGCGCGCTCTCGTCCGCCAGCGCGACGCCGACGCTGGCGGTCAGCCCGATCTCCCGCTCGGCGACCCTGAACGGCGCGCTGGCGACGACGCCGGCCAGCCGCTCGGCCAGCTCGACGATCTCCTGGGATCCGGCCGCGTTCTCGAGCAGCACCGCGAACTCATCGCCGCCCCAGCGGGCGACCGTCTCCTGGGCGGGCACGACCTCCCGCAGCCGGCGGGCCGCCTGGGCCAGCACGAGATCGCCCGCGCCGTGCCCGACGAGGTCATTGACCTCGGTGAAGCCGTCAAGGTCGAGGAAGATCACGCCCGCCTGCCGGTCCGGCGTCGGCTCGAGCGCCTCCCGCGCGCGCTCTTCCACGTAGGCCCGGTTCGGCAGCCCGGTCAGCCCGTCGTGGAAGGTGAGATGGGTCACCTGCTGGCGCAGTGCCACCTGGTCAGACACGTCCCTGAGGCTGACCAGCAGCCGGGCGGGCTCGCCCGGCAGCCGGTAGAGCAGCACGGCGCACTCGACATGCCGCCAGCTGCCGTCGGCGGCGCGCAGTCGGCCGGAGAAGCGGCCGCTGCGGTCGGCGCCGTCCTCGCCGTCGGCCACCCGGTCGAGCGGGCCGAGGACTGCGTCGGCGGCGGCGGGCGTGAGCGCCTCCTGCTCGGGCAGGCCGGCCACGGCCGCGACCGCGGCCCGGGCCGCCCCTATGTCCTCGGGGTGGACGAACTCGCTCAGCCCCTTGCCGACCAGCGCCTCCGGCGAGTAGCTGAACCCGGATACCAGCGGGCTGGCGTAGCTGATGGTCCCGTCGAGGTCGCAGATCAGCACCATGTCGCCGGTCCGGTCGGCCAGCTCGCGCAGGCTGTTGCTGGCCTCGCGCCACATCCGCACGGCGACGCCGTTCTCCCTGACCATCATCAGGATCCGCACGCCGACGACCAGGACCGCCGCGCCGCCTGCGATCACCAGCGCGAGCCCGGACGCGGGCGCGCTCGCGAGCCCGTTCACGATGACCACGAACGCGGCGATGACGACGGCCGACGCGGCGATGATGGTGGCCGCGCCGGAGTTGGTAACCGGTGATCGGCGCGCGCTCAGCAGCCCCGGTGCCCCGCCGTCGGCGCCGCGGGCGGCGCTCTGGATCCGCGCGGGCAGCAGGTCGAAGCGGGCGGCGATGGTCTCGACCCAGGGGGCGAGGCCGAGCAGGCACGCGGCCACGACCATCGCCAGCTGCTCGAGGACGCCCTGGTGGCCGCCGTAGATCCGCGCGCCGACCCCGAGCGAGTCGGCCAGGGTCAGCGCGAGCAGCGCCAGGTAGGGAACCAGGACCCGGCGCCAGGCGGCGGTCAGCACCGGCAGCAGCGCGCCCAGGACGGCCAGGTCGGACAGCGGGTGCAGCAGGGCGGCGAGGAACGTCTCCGGTCTCTCGCCCACGTGGTGGAACTCCGCCCCGAACGCCAGCACCCAGCCGATGACGAGCAGGGCGACCGCCATCACGTAGCCGTCGGCGAGGCCGGGCAGCACGCTGCCGGAATCACTCCGCCGCTCGCCCTCGGCCAGCACCATGACCCCGATCGCGGCGCAGGCGAGCGCCAGCAGCGGCGCCACGTCGGCCAGCGAGAGCGGCAGCCCGGTGGAGCTGAGCTGGACGGACAGAACCTGGGAGACGATCAGGCCGACAAACCAGAACAGCGCGCCGCCGCCGAGCCAGCGGTACCCGCGGGCGACCGGGCCCGAGTAGCGGGTCGCGCCCGCCCACAGGCCGACGACCGCGCCGGCCGAGGCGAGCATGGCGAGGACGTTCACCGTAGGTCCCCCGTGTTCTCGAGGTGCAACCGGGGCTCCTTCCGGGCTTGTCGTTCGTTCGCCGGCGCTCACTTGATAGCGTGCGGCCCGAGGACGGCGTGCTGCTGAGGATCAGGCAACGGATCGACAACGATCCGTTACCGGCGGCGGTCAACACGCCGCCCTCGACTTGTAGCGCTCACTCTACGTACGCGAGATCACGCTTCGGTTGAGGAAGGGCGTCCACCGGGAGACAAGTGCGCTCGCCGGCGAAGGCCGGATCGACCGCGATCGTTGCGCAGTCGGCATCCTCCCCACATCTTAAGCCAGTTTTCCCTTGGCGAGGCGGCCCTTGCAGTCCCCATGCGGGCCCCCAGCGGGCCTAGTAGGCGCCGCTGATCACGTTCCGGAGCGGCCCGCCGCGCGCGTGCGCCTCGGCCTGCTCCCGCACCAGCTGGGCGGCACGCTGCCGGGATACCGGGGTGGAGGCGGCCACGTGCGGCGTAATGAACACTCCGGAGAGTGACCAGAGCGGGTGACCGGGCGGCAGCGGCTCCGGGTCGGTCACGTCCAGTGCGGCCAGCAGCCGGCCGCTCGCCACCTCGGCCGTCAGCGCCGCGGTGTCCACCACGGTCCCCCGGGCGGCATTGACGAGCAGCGCGCCGTCCTTCATCAGGCCGAGGAACCCGGCGTCGGCCATCCCGGCGGTCTCCGGCGTGGCCGGGACCAGCAGCACGACCACGTCGGCGTCCGGCAGCAGGGCCGGCAGCTCGGCCAGGCCCGCCACGCCGGGCCTGGCCCGGCGCGCCACCCGGGTGACCGTTACCTCGAACCCCGCCAGCCGCCGCTCCACCGCGGCGCCGATCGATCCGTAGCCGACGATCAGCACGGTCTTGCCCGCGAGCTGGTCGGTTCCCTGGTACGCCCAGCGCCCCTCGGCCTGCGCGCGGGTGAAGGCCGGGAACCCGCGCAGCGCGCCCAGCATCGCCGCGACCGCCCACTCGGCGGTCGACGCGTCGTGCACGCCGCGCGCGTTGCAGAGGGCGACGCCGGGCGGCAGGTGCGGGCGGAGCCAGTCGACCCCGGCGGTCAGCGTCTGCACCACCTTGAGCCTCGGCATCAGGCTCAGCACCTCGACCCCGGCCGCGCTCGGGAAGAAGCTGGGCACGTAGAACTCGACCCCGGCGACGCTCGCGGGGACGGTCACCTCGCCGACGTCGCCGGTCTGCCCAACGTCCCGGCCGAGCGCGACGATCTCGACCTCCGTATTATTCGACAGACCGGTCAGTCCATTCGCTACCCAGCTCGCGGGTACCCAGATCAGCACGCACCCCACGGTACTGATCTAGACTCCCCACAGCTACGACGAACCTAGATGCCAGCTCTACCAGGGGTCTAAATTGCGGAAAGTTCTAATCGCGAACCGCGGCGAGATCGCGGTCCGGGTGGCTCGCGCCTGCAAGGACGCGGGCCTGGCCAGCGTCGCCATCTACTCCGACCAGGATCTCGACGCCCAGCATGTGCGGGCCGCCGACGAGGCGTATGCGCTCAACGGGAGCACCCCGGCCCAGACCTACCTGGACATCGACAAGATCATCGCGATTGCGCGGCGGGCCGGGGCCGACGGCGTGCACCCGGGCTACGGCTTCCTGGCCGAGAACGCCGCCTTCGCCACGGCGGTGATCGACGCCGGGCTGACCTGGATCGGGCCGCCCCCGTCGGCCATCGAGGCGCTCGGGGACAAGGTTCGCGCGCGCGAGATCGCCAAGCGGGTCGGCGCGCCGCTCGCCCCCGGCACCGACGGCCCGGTCAGCGGGCCGGATGAGGTCAGGGAGTTCGCCCGGGCCTACGGCCTGCCGGTCGCGATCAAGGCCGCCTTCGGCGGCGGCGGCCGCGGCCTCAAGGTCGCCCGCACCGAAGAGGAGATCGGCGAGCTCTACGAGTCGGCCGTCCGCGAGGCGACGGTGGCGTTCGGCAACGGCGAGTGCTTCGTCGAGCGCTACCTGGACCGGCCCCGGCACGTGGAAACGCAGTGCCTGGCCGACGCGCACGGGAACGTCGTGGTGGTGTCGACCCGCGACTGCTCGCTGCAGCGGCGTCACCAGAAGCTGGTCGAGGAGGCGCCAGCCCCGTTCCTGTCCGACGCGCAGCTCGAGCAGCTCTACGCCTCGTCCAAGGCGATCTTGCGCGAGGCGGGCTACGTCGGCGCCGGCACCTGCGAGTTCCTGGTCGCCCAGGACGGCACGATCAGCTTTCTCGAGGTGAACACCAGGCTCCAGGTCGAGCACCCCGTCTCCGAGGAGGTGGCGGGCCTCGACCTGGTGCGGGAGATGTTCAGGATCGCCGATGGCGAGCCGCTCGGCTACGACGACCCGGCCCTGCGCGGCCATTCAATCGAGTTCAGGATCAACGCCGAGGACCCGGCCAGGAACTTCATGCCCGCGCCGGGCACGATCACCGAGTGGAACCCGCCGTCAGGGCCAGGCGTGCGGCTCGACGCGGGCTACGGCGCCGGGCAGACGGTCCCGCAGGCGTTCGACTCGCTGATCGGCAAGCTGGTCGTCACCGGCGCGAGCCGCAAGCAGGCGCTCGAGCGGGCCCGCCGCGCGCTGGCCGAGTTCACCATCGGCGGGATGCCGACCGTGCTGCCGTTCCACCGGGCCGTGGTCGACGACCCGGCGTTCGCGGGCGACAGCTTCGGCGTGCACACGCGCTGGATCGAGACCGAGTTCAGCGCCGCGCTCGAACCGCAGCCGGCCTCGGCGGCGGAGCCGGAAGCGCCCCGCGAGCGGCTGACGGTGGAGGTCGGCGGGAAGCGGATCGAGGTGGTGCTGCCGGCCGTGCTGGCGGGGCCGGCCTCGGGCGCCGCGTCCCCGGCCGAGCGGTCCGGCCGATCGCGCGGGGCCGGCCGCGGCGCCCGCCGGCCCGCTCAGCGGGCGGGCGGCGACGCCCTGGTCACGCCCATGCAGGGCACGATCGTGAAGATCGTCGCGGCCGAGGGGACCGAGGTCAAGGCGGGCGACACGGTGGTGATCCTGGAGGCGATGAAGATGGAGCAGCCGCTGACCGCGCACAAGGACGGCACCGTCACCAGCCTCGCCGTCGAGGTCGGCCAGACCGTCTCCGCCGACACCGAGATCTGCCAGATCAAGGAGTAACCGAAGGGACTGAGAGGGATGCCGCGGCTGCCTGGAGACCCGAGCATCTGGGGCTGGCTGCTGTTCTCGGTCGGGTTCCGGCTGCCGCCGAGGAACCGGGAGTGGGTGCGCCACGAGCTGATCGACGCGGGCTGGCGGGGCCGGACCATCCGGCGGCTGCTGGTGCTGATGGTGCCGATCTGCATAGCGCTGGCGTTCCTGCCCGGACCGGTCTGGCTTCGCGTCGCGGTGCCCCTGTTCGCGCTGGTCGCGAGCGTCGGCACGGTCGCCATCAGCGCCGGCGACATCCGCGCCTCCCGGCTCCACCAGCACGACCTGCCGGTCCCCAACGACCCCGACACCGGCCGCCCGGCCCACTGACCGGGCATTTCGGACACAGTGCGTAATCGTGCGCTGAGGACGCTGAGGACGCTGACGATCAGGTGAGCGAAGCGAACACCGTGGGTGATGGGTTCACGCGCATCAGCGCGGCGCTGGCCAATGCGGCACCACGCGCGGGCGGCACGCGGGTGGTGGCCGTCGACGGCCGCTCGGGGGCCGGCAAGACGTCGCTCGCGGCGGCGCTCCGCGACCGGCTGGGGGCGCCGGTCGTGTCCCTCGAGGACCTGTACGGCGGCTGGGACGGACTTGAGCACGGAATCGACCTGCTCGTCTCCGCGGTGCTCGAGCCGTTCGCGGCCGGGCAGGCGGCGCGCGTGCCCCGGTATGACTGGGTTGCCGGGGAATGGGCGGAGCCGGCGGCGGTTGAGCCCCCGCCGATCCTGATCGTGGAGGGAGTCGGGGCCGGGGCGCGGCGAGCGGCCGCGTTCGAGAGCGTGCTCGTCTGGCTCGAGGTCCCCGCGCCGGTGCGGAAGAAGCGGGCGCTCGACCGCGACGGGGCGGCCTTCGCCCCCCACTGGGACCGGTGGGCCGCCCAGGAGGACGCGATGCTCGCCCGGGACCGCACGCCAGAGCGGGCCGACATCATCCTCGGGTGAGCACGCCGCTAGACACGATCGTCGGGTGCGGGTGCGGGTGCGGGTCGTGGGACGGCCGTGGAAGATGCCGGCGAGCCGACCCGAGCCGGGGCCGTGATCGTGTGGCAATTGGGTCCGCGTTTTTCGGCCGCAGGCGTCAGCGTGTGCCGCTGGGGGCACCCCGCGACCCGAGATGCCCACGTTGGCCCCTGTATTCGTCCAGCTTGTTGTGCGTGGTGACGGTGAGGGCGGTGGGTGGATGGCCGGCCGCCGGACCCGGGGCTGGCGTAGCCGACAGGCCCGCCGCAGCCAAGCGCCGCCAGGCGATCAGGCGATCGCGTCGGTGCCGAACTCCATGACCGTGCGGGCGGCCTCGGTGACCGAGCCGGACAGGGACGGGTAGATCGAGAAGGTGTGCGCGATCTGCTCGACCGACAGGTTCTGCTCGATCGCGATCGACAGCGGCAGGATCAGCTCGCTCGCCCGCGGCGCGACGATCACGCCGCCGAGCACCAGGCCGGTGCCCGGGCGGGCGAAGACCTTGACGAAGCCGTCGCGGAAGCCGCCCATCTTCGCCCTCGGGTTGGTGGCGAGCGGCAGCTTGACCACCCGGGCCGGGACCTCGCCCCGGTCGACGGTGGCCTGCGAGACGCCGACCGAGGCGATCTCGGGGTCGGTGAAGATCGTGGACGCCACGTGGCTGAGCCTGATCGGGTGCACCGACTCGCCGAGCGTGTGCCACATCGCGATCCGGCCCTGCATCGCGGCGACCGAGGCCAGCATCAGCACCCCGGTGCAGTCGCCGGCCGCGTAGACGCCGGGCACGGAGGTGCGGGAGACCCGGTCGACCTCGATGAACTGGCGCGAGTCGAGGTGGACGCCGGCCTCCGCGAGGCCGATCCCGGCCGTCGCGGGGGCCATGCCGACGGTGAGCAGGCAGTGCGAGCCGGACACCTCGCGACCGTCGGCGAGCGTCACCACCACGCCATCGCCCTTGCGCCGGACCGACTCGGCCCGCGACTTGCCGAGCACGTTCATCCCGCGCCGCCGGAACACGCCCTCGATCACGACGGCGGCGTCCTGGTCCTCGTGGGGCAGCACCCGCTCCCTCGACGACACCAGCGTGACCTGGGAGCCGAGCGCCTGGAAGGCGCTGGCGAACTCGGCCCCGGTCACCCCGGAGCCGACCACGACCAGCTCCGGCGGCAGCTCCGGGAGGTCGTAGATCTGGCGGCAGGTGAGGATGCGCTCGCCGTCCGGGGCTCCGTCGGGCAGCGCCCGCGGCGACGCCCCGGTCGCGATCAGCACCGCGTCCGCCTGCACGGTCTCGCCGTCGGCCTCGATCGTGTGCGGGCCCGCGAGCCGGCCGCCGGCCAGCCGGCCCCTGGCCTGGATGACCCGGATGCCCTCGCCCGCCATGTGCTCGGCGATGTCGTTCGACTGGTCCGCCGCCAGCGCCTTGATCCGCGTGTAGAGGGCGGGCGCGTCCACCCCGAGCACCGGGTTGCCGCCGTCGGCCAGCTGCAGCCCGAGCGAGGCGGCGCGGCCGAGCGAGGTCATGGTCGACGACGATTCGATGAGCGTCTTGCTCGGGACGCAGTCGGTAAGCACGCAGGCGCCGCCGAGGCCGTCCTCATCGACGACGGTTACCTCGGCTCCGAGCTGGCAGGCCACGAGGGCGGCTTCGTAGCCGCCTGGCCCGCCGCCCAGGATCGCGACACGTGGACGTGGCAGGGTCACGTTAAGCAATTATCCCGGACGTTACCCACCAGGTTGTACGTCGCCCCCGCCGATTACGCCGTACGCTTAGTTAGCGTGGCCCTTTACGCCGCCTACGGCAGCAACATGGATCCGGCGCAGATGCTCCTGCGATGCCCGCACTCCCCGCAACGAGGGACCGGGTGGCTGGAAGGCTGGCGCCTAACGTTCGGTGGCGACGAGCTCGGCTGGGACGGCGCCCTCACCACCGTGGTCGAGGACACCGCGCAGCGCACGTTCGTCGCGCTCTACGACGTTCCCGAGATCGACGAGAAGGAACTCGACGTCTGGGACGGCGTTAACCTCGGCTTCTACAGCAAGATCAAGGTCCGCGTGCAGACCCTCGACGGGGATACGCTCGCGTGGCTCTACGTGCTCGACGCCTATGAGGGCGGCCTGCCCTCGGCCGAGCGGCTCTCGATCCTGGTCGACGCCGCCGTCAAGGCAGGGGCGCCGGCCGACTACATCGACTGGCTCCAGGCCAGGCCGTCCAACCCGCCGCCGTCCGGCCCGCACGCCTAGCTCCCGGCTGGCCAGTCGCTAACTCCAGGTAACCACGGTCGGCCGTTTCCAGCGGTGATCTGGCTATACCGCGCCGTCCGCCCCGAGGGGCAAGCGGCCATCCGAGCGCGGCCAGCGAGCCGAGGAGCAGCACCGCGCAACCGGTCGCGGCCACCAATTCGCCGTGGATCAGGCCGGACTCTTCCGCTGTCGGCGCGATGAGCACGGGCTGGCCCGGGTTGCGGTTGAGCGCGATCCGCACGGCCTCCCGGACCGGGACCGTGAAGGTCAGGTCGAGGTTGAACGGCTGGCCCGCGTCGGCCCGCTGCTCGAGCCGGGTGTAAGGGACGGCCCCGATGCCCCCGCTGCGGGCACCCCGGACCGACAGGTCGCGCGGGGCGAGCTGGGCGCAGCCCCACTGGTCGGCGCAGCCGCCGAACGCGCCGTACCGTCCGGGAGCGAGCGTGCGGGAGACCGGATGCCCGGCCGCGACGCGCACGGTATCGGAGTGGTAGCTGCGGACCCGAACGCTGATCACGGCGGCGGAGGCCGCCGCTCCGGCCAGGCCGAGCACGACGCCGGCCGTGAGGGCCGCGACGAGCGGCGCGGGCCGCCCCAGCGGCCGGGAGCGGCGCCCGCGCCAGCCGGGCTGTGCTCTCCGCATGCGTAGTGCCACCCTTCGACCAGCCTCACGGCCCGGCCCCGCGCACCAGGATCGGGACAAGGCAGGGAGAACCTGGCAGAAGCGCCACACCGGGCTGAACGTGAACGTCTAGAAGGCGGCCACGATCGCCAGCAGCAAGGCGGGGGCCAGGATCGCGGCGATCGCGGGCCAGGACCAGCTTGAGGCCGGCCGCCGCGCCCGCACGTCGGCGCCGTCCGACCTGACCTGCTCGACCCGGTCGGTCAGGGTCGCCACGACGACATCGGCGTCGAGCCCGAGCGGGGCGGGCGGCGGGGCGTCGTCGATCGGCACCGCCGCGCCGAAGCCCCCGAACCGGATCCCGCGCGCGCTGCTGCTCCCTCGGGCCCGCCGCTGCGCCCGCATCTCGGCCCCGACCTGGCGGCGGCGCGAGGAGTGCACCGCCCACGCGTAGAACGCCCGCATGTCGCTCTCGGTGCCGTCCTCGGCCGTCCACCGGCAGCGGACGCGGAGCAGCTCGGTGGAGTCGAACCCGACCACGGCCGGCCAGCCGACCCGGTGCTCGCGGACCGGGTTGACGATCGTCAGCCCGTTGTCGTCGGCGATGATCCTCGGCCGGAGCGCGGTCGCGTACATGACCCCGGTGATGAGCAGCAGGGTGCAGGCGGCGATCACCGACAGGTGGTCGCGCCCCTGCACCGCCAGGTCGATCAGGTTGCCGACCGCGAACAGCACCCAGACCCACCAGATCAGGGTCGCGATCGGCGATCGGAACACCTGTCTGCCGTCCGGGTCGGCCTGCTTACCCAAGGTCTCTGCCCAGGTCATCCGCCATGAACGCCATCCCCCCGGAGGACGAACTTATCCTCCGCGAACTCGGTCACGAGCGCGTCCACCACGCTCGTCAGGTCGCCCTCGCGGCTGTGCACGGCGCGCTGCCGCTCGTACGGGGCGCCGCATTCGAGGACCTCGGTGGCGACCGCGAGCTCCTCCGCGCACCCAAGTCGCCATGCTACCGGCTCAAGGTCACGAAGAAGCTCGTAGACCTCGTCCCGCAGCGGGGCGGTCGCCCCGGTATCGCTGGTGATGATCGCCGCGTCGAGCCCGTGCCTGGTGGCGCGCCACTTGTTGTCGGCGATCACCCAGGGCGCCCGCGACGGCAGCCGGTACCCCCGGTCGAGCTGGGTGTCGAACAGGTGGACGAGACACTGGGCGAGGGCGGCGATCATGCCGACCTCGCGGAACGTGGGGACCGCGTCCGCGACCCGGATCTCGACCGTGCCGAAGTCCGGGTGCGGGCGGACATCCCACCAGACTTCCTTGATCGTGCGGATCGTGCCCGCCCGCAGCTGGCCGGACATGTAGTCCTCGAACGACTTCCAGTCGGGCAGGCCGAGCGGCGGGCCGGCGTGCGGCAGCGAGCCGAAGACGACCGACCGGCTGGAGGCGAGGCCGGTGGCGTTGCCGCACCAGTAGGGGCTGGAGGCGGTGAGGCCGAGCAGGTGCGGGAGGTAGACGGCAAGGGCGTTAATCACCGGCATCGCCCGGTGTTCGTCGCGCAACCCAACGTGCACGTGCACGGCCATGGTCTGAGCTCGGCGGGACGGGTACTGGATCTCCTGGACGAGCTCGGCGTAGCGCTGGCCGGGCGCCATCTTCCCGTCCCGCCAGTGGCTGATCGCATGCGTCCCCGAACTGGCAAGCATGATGTCGTGCGACTCGGCCGCGCGCTGCAAATCCTTCAGCGACAGGGCGAGGTCGGCCTTGGCCTCGGCCACGGTGCCGCAGATGCCGGTCACCACCTCGATGGTGGACTCCATCAGCTCGTGCCGCATCTTCGGGTGCTCGCCGCTCTCAAGCAGGCCCGGCAGGTCCGCCAGCACGGCCGACGCATCCTGCCTGAGCAGGCGCGTCTCCGCGTCGATGAGCTGCACCTCCCATTCGACGCCGAGCGTCGGTCCGGCAGAAGGGTTCCACTCGATCGTCATGACAGGCCTCCAGGGGGCGCCGAGACCGTCTCGCGGCTAAATTTCGCGATACGGGTGCCTCTCTAGCGTTTCCAGCCCTGGAATATTGAATCGTCCCGCAATAGTGCGGATTGAGCTTTGACGTCCAGTTACTCCTGTTACAGGCGCCCGGGACCGTTCGACCGACTGATTTTAGGAACTCAGCGGGGGGAAGCCGCAGCGATCGCGGACCGCGACCATCGTCTCGCCGGCGATCCTGCGCGCGCGCCGAGCGCCCTCCGCGAGCAGCGCGTCGAGGCTGTCGGGGTCGTCCAGGTACTTGGCCGTCCGCTCCCTGACCGGGGCGAACGTGCCCGCCACGAGCTCGCCCAGATCCTTCTTGAACCCGCCGTAGCCCGCGTCGCCGTAGCGGGCGGCGATGTCGTCGACCGGGTCGCCGGACAGGGCGGAGAAGATCCGCAGCAGGTTGGTCACGCCCGGCTTGGCCTCGTCGTCCGCGCGGACGACCGACTCGGCGTCGGTCACCGCCCGGTTGATCTTGCGCCGGATCACGGCGGGCTCGTCGAGCAGGTCGATGATGCCCTGCGGGGAGGAGGACGACTTGGACATCTTGCTCGTCGGGTCCTGCAGGTCGGTGATCTTCGACACGGCGGGCAGGATGTACGGGGCGGGCACGGTGAACGTCCCGCCGAACCGGTGGTTGAAGCGCTGGGCCAGGTTCCGCGATAGCTCCAGGTGCTGCCGCTGGTCCTCGCCCACCGGCACCTCGTCGGCCTGGTAGAGCAGGATGTCGGCCGCCTGCAGGACCGGGTAGGTGAAGAGCCCGACCGACGCCTGGTCGGCGCCGCCCTTGGACGACTTGTCCTTGAACTGGGTCATCCGGCTCGCCTCGCCGAACCCGGTCAGGCAGCCGAGCACCCAGTTCAGCTCGGCGTGCTCGGGCACCTCGCTCTGCACGAACAGGATGCACCGCTCCGGGTCGAGGCCGGACGCGAACAGCTGGGCGGCCGCCACCCGGGTACGCCGCCGCAGCGTCTGCGGGTCATACGGGACGGTGATCGCGTGCAGGTCGACTACGCAGTAAATCGCGTCCCTGGACGCCTGCAGGTCGACCCACTGCCGGACCGCGCCCAGGTAGTTGCCCAGGTGAAACGAATCAGCGGTCGGCTGGATGCCGGAGAATACGCGACGAGTGCCCATGGGCGTGAAGTTTATCGGCGCCGCGCATCAGGCGGCGTCACGACGACCTCCACCCGCTGGAACTCCTTCAGCTCGGTGTACCCGGCGGTCGCCATCGTCCGCTTGAGCGCGCCCATCAGGTTCATCGAGCCGTCGGGAACGGTCGACGGGCCGTTGAGTATCTGCTCGATCGTGCCGATCGCGGGGACCTTGAGCCGGGCGCCGCGGGGCAGCTCGGGGTGGTTGGCCTCGCTCCCCCAGTGGTAGCCGCGGCCGGGGGCCTCGTGCGTGCGGGCCAGCGGCGAGCCGACCATCACCGCGTCGGAGCCGAGCGCGAGGGCCTTGGCGATGTCGCCGCTGCGGGTCATCGAGCCGTCGGCGATCACGTGCACGTACCGGCCGCCGGACTCGTCCAGGTAGTCACGGCGGGCGGCGGCGACGTCGGCGATCGCGGACGCCATCGGCACCGCGACGCCGAGCACGGCGGCGGTGGTGTGACCGCTGCCGCCGCCGAAGCCGACCAGCACGCCCGCGGCGCCGGTCCGCATCAGATGCAGCGCGGCCGTGTAGGTGGCGCAGCCGCCGACGATGACGGGGATGTCGAGCTCGTAGATGAACTGCTTGAGGTTGAGCGGCTCGGCCCGGCCGGAGACGTGCTCGGCGCTCACCGTGGTGCCGCGAATGACGAAGATGTCGGCTCCCGCGTCCACCACGGCCTTGTAGTACCGGGCGGTGCGCTGCGGCGAGAGCGCGGCCGCGGTGATCACCCCGCCCTTGGAGATCTCCTCGATCCGCTGCCCGATCAGCTCTTCCTTGATCGGCTCGGCGTAGATCTCCTGCAGCCGCCGGGTGGCGGCCTCCTCGCCGAGCTCGGCCACCTCGGCCAGCAGCGGCTCGGGGTCGTCGAAGCGGGTCCACAGGCCCTCGAGGTCGAGCACGCCGAGGCCGCCGAGCTTGCCGATCGCGATCGCGGTGGCGGGCGAGACGACGCTGTCCATCGGGCACGCGATCAGCGGCATGCCGAACCGGTAGGCGTCGATCTGCCAGGCAATCGACACCTCTTCCGGGTCACGGGTCCGGCGGGCGGGCACGATGCCGATCTCGTCGAGTGAGTACGCTCGGCGCCCGGTCTTGCCGCGCCCGATCTCGATGTCAGTCACTGGAGTTCTTTACTTCCCTTACTTGCGGCCGCTGTAGTTCGGGGCCTCGACGGTCATCTGCACATCGTGCGGGTGGCTCTCCTTGAGCCCGGCCGACGTGATCTGGACGAACCGCGCGTCCTGCAGCTCCGCGATGGTCCTGGCGCCGCAGTAGCCCATGGCCATCCGCAGGCCGCCCACGAGCTGGTCCGCCACCGCCGAGAGCTGCCCGCGGAACGGCACCTGACCCTCGATGCCCTCGGGAATCAGCTTGTCCTCGCGCAGCACGTCATCCTGGAAGTAGCGGTCCTTGGAGTAGGACTTGCCCCGCTCCCGGTTGCGCATGGCCCCCAGCGACCCCATGCCGCGGTACATCTTGTACTGCTTGCCGTTGACGAAGACCATCTCGCCCGGGCTCTCCTCGCAGCCCGCCAGCAGGCTGCCGAGCATGACCGTGTCCGCGCCGGCCGCGATCGCCTTGGCGATGTCGCCGCTGTACTGCAGGCCGCCGTCGCCGATGACGGGGATGCCGGCCGGCCGGGCGGCCAGGCTCGCCTCGTAGATCGCGGTCACCTGGGGGACGCCGACGCCCGCGACGACCCGGGTGGTGCAGATCGAGCCGGGCCCGACGCCGACCTTGACCCCGTCCACGCCCGCGTCGATCAGCGCCTGCGCGCCCGCCCGGGTGGCGATGTTCCCGCCGATCACCTCGATGTCGGCGTTGGCCTTGATCTGTCGGACCATGTCCAGGACCGACTGCGCGTGGCCGTGCGCGGTGTCGACGATGAGGAAGTCCACGCCCGCCTCGATGAGCGACTGGGCGCGGAGCTTGGCGTCCTCGCCGACGCCGACCGCCGCCCCCACGACCAGGCGGCCGCCGGCGTCCTTGGTCGCGTTGGGGAACTTCTCGCTCTTGGTGAAGTCCTTGACCGTGATCAGCCCGCGCAGCCGGCCGGCCTCGTCGACCAGCGGGAGCTTCTCGATCTTGTGCTCTTTGAGCAGCCGGAGCGCCTCTTCCGCGGCCACCCCGACCGGGGCGGTGACCAGCGGCATGCGGGTCATGACCTGGTCGACCCGTCGCGACATGTCGGACTCGAACCTGATGTCGCGGTTTGTCACGATACCCAAGAGGGTGCCGTCGTCGCTGGTAACCGGCACGCCCGAGATCCGGTAGTGCGCGCAGAGCCGATCCACGTCTGCCAGCGTCGCTTCAGGTGAGCAGGTGACCGGGTCGGTGATCATGCCGGCCTCGGACCGCTTCACCAGGTCGACCTGCTGGGTCTGGTCCTCGATGGACAGGTTGCGGTGCAGCACCCCGACGCCGCCCTGGCGCGCCATCGCGATCGCCATCCTGGCCTCGGTGACCGTGTCCATCGGCGACGAGACGATCGGGATGCGGAGCCGGTGCTTGCGGGTGATCCGGGCCCCGGTGTCCGCCTCGCTCGGCATCAGGTCCGAGTGCGCCGGAAGCAGCAGCACGTCATCGTACGTCAGGCCTACCGGGGAGAACTTGGGTGACTCGGTCATGATGCCCTCACGGCTCATCGCTGCATTGGACGTAGCAGCTGCTAACGGCGGGATTGCTGTCCATCCTACTGAACAGGCCGACGGCCGTTACCCTTCCTGGCCCGCTGGTGGGATGTCTCACCAGGGGACATAATCCGCCAAAAGGCAGAACGCGGGGGCCACGGTGGTCCGTGGCCCCCGCGTTCATCGGTGATGGGCGGTGGTGAGCTGCTACGGGCGGACACCGGGCCCGGAAACGAGTTCCTGCTGCACGATCGAGCTGTACCAGGGGCCGCCCTCGGGCCTGTAGGTGACGGGATTGAGGATGAACTGCTGGTAACCGGTCTTGAGCTGGAGGCGGAAGGCGACGCCGCGCTGCCCGTTGGGTCCAGGCACGACGGGAGTCACCGTGACGCCCGGGATGTCCCCCATGGCCGTGAAGAGTTTCGCCGCAGTCTTGGGAGGCATCACGTAGCCGCTGAACAACTGGGTGATCATCTGAAAGGCGTCGCAGTATGTGCCGCTTTCCATGCATCCCAGGACCGGGCCGGGGAGCTGGGCGCCGAGCTTGCCCAGGCGGCTGATCAGGGCCGCAGGTTCACTGGGCAAGGACCCGAGAGCGCTATAGGCGAGCGGCTCCGTGGTGAAGGACCCGAGCACAATGGGGAGCCCGCCCGGGGGCATTGTCTCGTTCTGGTCCTTGTATTCCTTGTATAGCCTGCCGTTGAGATAGCCCGCCTGGACGCTGTCGTCAGCGGTAACCCACAGTTCCTGGGTGGATATCTGGTGCGTGTAGTGGCTGCTGAAGGCTAGTTTCTCGTACACCCACTGGCCCGGCGCGATGTCCGGTCCGGTCAGCGCGGCGGCGGCGGCGCGGTCGGCGAGCAGCTTCACGGTCAGTGGCGCGGCTCCCGGCTGGGGCCTGCCGCCCGACGGCAGCATCACCAGCAGCAGTGCCGCGGCGCCGGCGAGCGCGGGCAGGCCGGCGAGGGCGAGACGGCGCCAGGCCGGCCGGGACGCGCGACCGCCGGGCGGGACGCCCGGAGCGAAGCGGCGCAGCCTGGCAGCCGGCCGCGCCCGTTCCTGGTCATGGTTTTCATCAAAGGCGGTGCGGAACATCTGTTCCGCGCGCGGCGAGACGCGGCGCGGGGCGTGGTCCCGCATGCGGGCCAGCAGGTCCATCTCGTTCATGCCTGATTCTCCTCGTGCAGGGCTGACGGGTCGGCGTCACCCAGGATCCGCCGCAGCTTGCTTCGAGCCCGGGTGATGCGAGATCGGACGGTGCCGGCTGGGACGCGGAGCGCCGCGGCGGCTTCCTCATGGCTCAGGTCACCCCAGGCGACGAGAAGCAGCGTGTCGCGGTACGCGGCGGGCAGCGCGGCGAGGGCGGCAGCCAGCCGCCGGTTCACCGCGCTGGCACTAACTGCCGCGTCCACCCGGTCGGTGAACGACTCCGCGACCTGGTCGACACCAACGCGCGCCAGCGCGTGAAAGTGCCTGACCTCTGTCCTGCGATAGCGGCCGATCAGGTTAGTGGCGATCCCGTACAGCCATGGCCGCGCGCTAGCGCGGGACAGGTCATACCGGTCCCGCTGCCGGAAGGCGAGCAGGAAGGTTTCCGCCACCACATCATCGGCCGCGTCCGCGCCGATGCGTCGCGACACGTACCGCTGGATCTGATCCGCGTACCTGCGGAACACGATCTCGAATACTTCGGGCTCATTCCGGGACCGCCCGATGACTGAAGCGTCATCATGCTCCGCGTAGTCGCTGTCAGCGGCGGCCCGGGTCTGTATCGGCATGCGGATCCTTTCGGATGCCATCTGGGACACCCTTTATTGCCCGCACGGGCTCGTTCCGCTCCCGCCCGTCAAACGCAGAACGCGGGGGCCACGGTTGCCCGTGGCCCCCGCGTTCGCGGGTGGTGACCCTGTAATGCGTCTCGCGTGTTAGTGCGAGTGCCCGTGGCCGTCGGCCGGCGCGGGGGACTCCTCGACCGGCTTCTCGACGATCAGGGTCTCGGTCGTCAGCAGCATGCCGGCGATGGACGCGGCGTTCTGCACGGCGGACCGGGTGACCTTGACCGGGTCGATGACGCCCTGCTTCATCAGGTCGCCGTACTCGCCGGTGGCGGCGTTGTAGCCGTGTCCGGCGGGCAGCCCGGCGATCTTGGCGACCACGACGGAACCCTCCTGGCCCGCGTTGAGCGCGATCCAGCGGGCCGGCTCCGACAGCGCCTTCTTGACGACGAGCACGCCCGTCGCCACGTCGCCGGTCTTGCCGAGGTCATCGAGTTCGGACGCGACGTGCACGAGTGCCGCCCCGCCGCCGACGATGATGCCCTCTTCGATCGCGGCCCGGGTCGCCGAGATCGCGTCCTCAAGGCGGTGCTTCTTCTCCTTGAGCTCGACCTCGGTGGCCGCGCCGGCCCGGAGCACGCAGACCCCGCCGGAGAGCTTGGCCAGCCGCTCCTGCAGCTTCTCGCGGTCCCAGTCGGAGTCGGTCGCCTCGATCTCGGTCTGGATCTGGCGGATCCGCTCCTGGATCGCGGTCTGGTCGCCGGCGCCGTCCACGATCGTGGTGTTGTCCTTGGTCACGACGATGCGCCGGGCGGAGCCGAGCGCGTCGAGGCCAACAGACTCCAGCTTGATGCCGAGGTCCTCGGTGACGAGGGTCGCGCCGGTCAGCGTGGCGATGTCGCCCAGCATGGCCTTGCGACGGTCGCCGAAGCCCGGCGCCTTCACCGCGACGATGTTGAGCAGGCCGCGGATCTTGTTGACGACGATCGTGGCGAGCGCCTCGCCCTCCACGTCCTCGGCGATGACCAGCAGCGGCTTCTTGGTCTGCGCGACCTTCTCGAGCAGCGGCAGGAAGTCGGCCATCGAGGAGATCTTGTTCTGGTGGACGAGGACGTACGCGTCCTCGAGCACCGCCTCAAGACGCTCCTGGTCGGTGACGAAGTACTGCGAGACGTAGCCCTTGTCGAACTGCAGGCCCTCGGTGAACTCCAGCTCGAGGCCCATCGTCGGGGA
>Ga0302326_10010810_pt1 | contig 19722 bp, 11 predicted proteins | sample Palsa_T0_3_FD_202264 | JGI IMG/M metagenome (GOLD analysis project Ga0302326, IMG submission 202264) | Peat permafrost microbial communities from Stordalen Mire near Abisko, Sweden - Palsa_T0_3 | ecosystem: Environmental > Terrestrial > Soil > Palsa > Peat permafrost | place: Sweden: Abisko...
ACGCGCACGCCATGTCGCCGGCAAGCAAATCGTCGGCGCGTGCGAGGCTGCTGACGCCTCGGTCGGCCGCAACCGATTCGGATACCGCAAAATCGCAGTTGGAAGCCCGCGCCGACAGAGTCGCCGACGCGCACAAAATCGCCGCGGCGGCCAGCCGAGCCGCCCCCGTGCGCAAGCGCCCGAAAAGCTCGATGAAATTCACATTTGTTGATTGCATGGTGTTACTCCGTTCCATGTCGCATTGAGCCGCGCGGTACCCAGTTGCTATCTGCCGGCGGCGAGTTGGGTGACCACGTCGCACAATTGGGTGTAAGGCAGCGGCGCATCCAGGATGGCCAGCACGCCCGCCTCGCGGATCGACTGCTCGCGGCGCTCGTCGATCGCCGACGACACGACGATGCACCGAGTCCCGGGGGACGCGACTTGAATTTTCCTGAGGAGGGAAGGCACCGACTTGCCCAGCGTGTCGGCTCCGATCAATCCCAGATCGAACCGCAGAATGCGCAGCAGCGCCAGCGCATCGGCCGCCGAGTTTGCTTCCATGATGTCAAAGCGCGGGTCGGCGAATTCCCGCAGGGTCTCGGTCGGCTGAAACGGCGAGGGCGGCCGAAACTTGAACCCGCCCGGCGAGACATCGCTGCGCCATCGGAGCCGGTCGGCCAATGACCGCCGCAGACCAGTGGGCGGAGAGTCCTGCCAGGAGAGATGCGCGTTGTATGGCAACGATCGTGTATCCACGCAAATTGCCAGGACCGCCAGGGATGATTTCGAGTTGTCCATTTCGCTGAACTACCTTTCGTTAAAAGAGTGATCAGCGATAAAGCGAGACGAGTGCCATTTGCGAATCGCAAGTTTTTGATTCGCACAACTGCGTGTGTGTCACGGACTTGAGTGCAAAAGCGCGGCGGAGCGATGCGCCATGCGCGGCACGGGAAATGAAGGTCATTTTGGGGTGGTGATGCCCAGAATGACCCGTCCGAAGGTGAGGCGAAAGCGCCGGCGCGCAGCATCGCCGCCGGGGGGGAGAACGTCGCTATCGAATGAGGTGGGGAAGGAAAGCCCTACGAACTGCGAAGTGGTCTCAGAACAGCAGAAGCATCGCGCCACGCCGAGTCTGAGGTACTCCGAAGGCTCGGATGGAACGCCAGAAGTCCAAACCTTCGGAGTACCTCAGACTCGGCGTGGCCTCTATCTATTGTGGGTATTCTGTTTACTGAACCCTGAACCCTATCCCTGGCTTCGCCTTGCTTCGGCGGGGGGCGTGCGGGGCGACTCTGGCTACTCGACGTTCGGATCCGGCAGCTTGATGCCGTCCCGGATGATTCGGCGGTTCAGGCGTTTGACGTTCATCTGAAGCAGCCGGCTGGCTGCAGCCTTGTTGAAGCGGGTTCGCCGCAGTGCCTCGGTAATCGCGCGGCGTTCGAGTTCGACCATGCTGAGATCGCTGCTCCGGGATGCTTCTGTCGCGTCAAGGATGGGAATTTGCGCCGCTAAGTCGCCAGCGGCGATGTGGGGGGGGAGATCCGCAAGTCCGATAACCTCAGACGCGGCCAGAGCGTGCGCCTGTTCCATCGCGTTGCCTACTTCGCGAATGTTTCCCGGCCAGTTGTAAGCCGACAACGCCTCGGCCGCGTCATCGGAGATCCCTTTGCGATCTTCTCCGTAAGCGTCAGCCTGCATCGCCAGAAAATGGTGGCACAGCGCCAGGACGTCCTCCCGCCGGTCGCGCAGCGGGGGAAGCATCAGAACCACGACGTGAAGCCGGAAGAACAAGTCCTGCCGGAATCCCCCGGATTTCACCATCGCTGAGAGGTCTCGATTCGTGGCGCAAATCACGCGGATGTCCACTGGTCGCGGCTTTGATTCCCCCACCGGCACCACTGCGCGTTCCTGCAATGCGCGCAGAAGCTTCGCCTGCACGGTCAGGTTCAGCTCGCCCACTTCATCCAGGAAGAGCGTGCCCCCGTCCGCGCTGCGAATTGCTCCCAGTGAATCGCGGGATGCGCCCGTGAAGGCGCCGCGCACGTGTCCAAAAAGCTGGCTCTCGAACAGCGAATCCGGCAAAGAAGCGCAATCCACCGGCACAAACGGGCCATTGGCCCGGTCCGAGCGATGGTGAATGAACCGGGCCAGTACTTCCTTCCCCGTGCCCGTTTCGCCCAGCACCACGACGGTGCAGCGGCGTTTGGCGACGTCTGCCGCCATCTTGCACAAGCGCTGCATGGCCGGTGAACCACCGATCAACCCACGAAAATCCATGGTGCAGGAATCGGTGCCCGTTCGGTGCCGGGAGTCTTTGCGGCTTGAAGTTCTCTGTTCCTCGCTGCTCATGTGCATTGGGCGGCTAAGAAGGGCTTTGCAAGCCGCCACAACATGCACAACAACATGCCGTATCAGCGGACCGCATTCTCTCTCCACGCAGACCCGGGGCGGATTATCAGCAGAACTGGCGCGAAATTCAAGCGAAATATCCACATCTGAATCAGGAAACAATATTTGCGGTGTGTTAAGCTCATGAATGGCGGAGGATAGGGCGCTTCTGCCGCACCCCCGGTTCGCTGAGGCCGCGAAACCATCGCCCGTGTCCGAATAAACGCCGTTTTTTGCTCCATTTGCGTAAAGCACCCATAATTCGGCGCCAGTGCGCAGGATGAAGGCGCTAGCCAGTGCATCGGACGGTCGCTGCGCAGGAGCATCCCACCGAAGTTGGATCGGACATGACCGGACGTATCGTTATTTGCTGTCTACTGCTAGGTTTAGCGTCCATCAGTTCCATCGCCGGAGTGATAGCCGGGAAACGCCCGAAGCGCCGATCCCTTCACTGGCCCCCGGTTTCTGAACCCCCAACCCGCTCCCCCATCATCTCCAGCGCCATCCGCGCCACGTTGTCGGAAGCTCCCGGCCGATCGAGCGTTCGCACCAGTTCGCCGAGCTTCGCCTGCTGGGCCGCCCGTTGCTCCGGGTGCTGCAGCAGTCCGATTGCCAGCTGTGCCACGGGCGTATTGGAACCGTACCACGGGACGAATTCGGGAACGATGTGCCGCGATTGATCCTCCGTTCTGTCCGGCGGTTTGCCTTCTGCCAGGAGGTTCACCAGCGCAAACGTTCGCGTCTTCATGAGCCAGCGCGCCAGCGCATGCCAGGCTATGGGACTGGCGCGATAGACGACGATCATCGGCACCCCGAAGCTGGCGACATGCAGCGTCGCCGTGCCGGAGACGGTGATGCACAGATCACATCGCCGCACCATCTCATCGAATGCATTCTGTGAAAACACAATGGTCTTCCCGGTCCGCCCGGGCTTCGCCGCGCGCCACGCCGCGACTTGCCGCTCGACGATCGGATGCGTTGCCGCGGTTGTCGGCACCAGAAAGCGAACTTCCGGAATGGCCGCCCGAATCTGCTCCGCAGCGTCGAGCATGTGCGGGAAATTGCTCAGCGCCTCCGACTTGCGCGATCCCGGCAGCAACCCAACCACCGGCCCCTTTTCGGAAGGGTCCCCTTTATCTGCCACTGCGCGGTCCGCCGGCAGTTCATCGAAGAGCGGATGCCCGACAAACGTGGCATTCACGCCATGCCCGCGAAAATACGCTTCTTCAAACGGCAGCAAACACGCCACCCGATCGACATTTCGCCGCAACTTTTTCATCCGTCCTTCGCGCCACGCCCACAACTGCGGAGCGACGTACATCAGCACCGGCACGCCCATCGCGTGCGCCGACTTGGCGAAATGGATATTCATCGCGAACGAATCGACGCAAATTTGCAGGTCCGGCTTGTAGGTGTTGAAATACCGTCGCGTCCAGCGAAGAAGCTGCCACACTTCCACCGCCCGCAGCGCCCCGCGCCAAGTCATCGCGGCGCCCCCGACGGTTTCCCGATGGAGCTTCGCTCCCGCCGCCGCCATCGCGGGGCCGCCGATTCCCTCGATGATCAGCCCCGGCGCGAGCCGTTTCAGGCTCCTGATGAGCTGCGCCGCGTGCAAGTCGCCGCTGACCTCGGCGACCGTGATAAAGACGCGCTTGCTCATCCGGCGGTAGTGCAACGGCGGCCGCCGGGAGTGTCAAGCGTGTGAGACGGCTTCGATCACGCTCTTCGATCGTCGCGGCACCCCTTCGTAACCGGCGGCATAGGTGGCATCGAGCGGCAGGTTGATGTACCAGTCGGGATCGTAAAACAGAGGCATCTCCGGGACCGGCTCGCCGGGCGCAAACGACTCGCCATAGCAGTGAACCCCTTCGAAAAGCGTTGGTCTGCTGAATGAGGGACCCGAGGCAGGAGGGCCAGCGGGGTCTGCTGTCTGGCATGCGGGCTGCGGCAGAATATCCCCCGACTCTCCTTGCGATTTTGGGCTCGGGCCATCCTTCTCCGCCGCTGTGGCGGTGATACCATCCGCCGATGCAGCATGATCGATTGTTCAAGGAGCTTCTCACCACCTTTTTCGCCGAGTTCGTCGACGCCTTCCTGCCGGACGTGGCCGGGTACATCGACCCTGGATCTATCGAGTTTCTCGACAAGGAGATCTTCACCGACATCGCATCCGCCGAGAGCCACCAGGTCGATCTGATCGTCAGGGTGCGATTCCGCGGCGGCGCGCCGGCTTTCTTTCTCATACACGTGGAGAACCAGTCGTCCTCGAAAAAGGATTTCGCGCGGCGGATGTTCCGCTACTTCGCCCGCCTCCACGAGAGGCACGCGCTGCCGGTCTTTCCGGTGGCGCTCTTCTCCTTCGACCGTCCGTTGCGACCGGAGCCGGATCGATATCAGGTGGATTTCCCCGAATTCCGCGTGTTGGACTTCGCGTTCCGCGCGATCCAGCTCAATCGCCTCAACTGGCGCGACTTTGTGCGCCATCCGAACCCGGCCGCCAGCGCGCTGATGACGAAGATGCGGATCGACGCTGGGGACCGCCCGCGGGTGAAGCTGGAATGTCTTCGCATGCTGGCGACGCTGCGGCTGGACAAGGCGCGGGCGACCCTGATTGGAGCGTTCATGACCAACTATCTGAGACTGACTTCCGCCGAAACCGTGGTGTACAATCAATTGCTTAAACGTGTGGCACCCGAAGAACGCGAGGCTGTGATGCAGTGGACTAATGAATGGATCGAGGAGGGTATTGAAAAAGGGGTTCTCAAGGGCCGGCAGGAGGGCCGACAGGAGGGCCGGCAGGAAGGCCGACACGAAGCTGCGCGAGATTTGGTCCTGCGTCAGCTCCGTCGGCGGCTGGGCGCCGTCCCCGCGAACTTGGCGAGGCAAATAGAAGGTCTCGACGATGACGGAATGTTCGCGCTCGGCGACGCCCTCCTCGATTTCACCGTCCCAGCCGATGCCCGACGATGGCTCGCGCAACACAAAAAGAGCAAGTGAAACGGGGACTGTGATGCAGTGGACCAATGAATGGATTGAGGAGGGTGTTGAAAAGGGGTTCTCGAGGGCAGACAAGAGGAGCCGGCACGAAGCGGCGCGCGATCTCGTCCTGCGCCAACTCCGCCGGCGGTTGGGCGCCATCCCGGCGAACTTAGCCCCGACAAATCGGAGATCTGGGCTGGGTCGTCCGGACTCCTCGTCACTTCACTGCGACGGCCGCCGACGCGGTGTGTCCGACCGCATCGACGACGCGCACCTGGTGCGTTCCCTGCGACGGTGACCACCAAAGCGGCTCGTCGCTGGCGCCGTTACCGAGGTAACGTCCATCAACAAACCACCACAGCGCCGGTCGGTCAGACGAATCGGACGAATGGGCCCGCAACGGACAGCGCTGAGCGGCATCCGGAATCGACGCGTCGTGGATAATCTGCTGGCCGTCGGCGGGCGAGATCATTTGAATCACGGCCGGATGCGATTGCACCGCAATCGGGCCCGCACTGACAAGACTGATCCGTGATGTCGCTGGAACAAAACCGGCTCCCGCTGCCGCGTCGCACCCCGCAATGATCTTCAGCGCCAGCGGCGCGGCCGCTTCCTGGCCGACGAGACGATCCGCGCCGGAGCCGTCGGGATTGCCCAGCCATACCACGACCGTCCGGCGCGGAGTCACCGCCGCACACCATGCATCGCGGTGTCCGCTGCTGGTTCCGGTCTTCCACGCCGGGCCAATCGGGACGGCCGCGGGGCAGACGCGGCGCGTGCGGTCCGGATCGGCCAGGCAATTCAGCGTCGCGATGCAGCTCGTCGGCCAGAACGCCGGGCCGGGGAGAATCCTTTCTAACGGCCTACCGGAAGCGATCGACGCGCCCGGGGTTTCGTCGCACAGCAGCGCCGCCGCGCGGTGTTGCCCGCCGCGCGCCAGCGACGCGTAGGCTTCGGCCAGCTCCATCGGCGTTGCGTCAGCGCCACCGACCGCCAGTGGCAGCCCATATCGATCCGGCGTGCGCGACAGCGTCGAGAACCCCGCGGCGCGGAGCAGCTCAACCGCCCGGCCGACACCGACTCTCGACAGCAGCCCGATTGCCGGCAGATTTCGGCTCTGCGCCAGCGCCGCGCTTGCCGGCATTCGGCCACGAAAATCGTGGTCGTAATTCGCCGGCTCGTAGCCGGACCAGTCGCCGGGCGCGTCTTCCAGGATGGTCGCCGGTGTGCAGATTCCCAGATCGAATGCGGCAGCATAGATGAATGGCTTAAGCGTCGAGCCGGATGAACGGGGACACTCAGTGAGGTCCAACGCTTGAGAATCTTCGCTCTTCGCCGTCGTGAGACTTACCGATGCCAGGCATTTCCCACTGGGCGTTTCGAGCACGACGACCGCGGCCGCATTGACATGCGACGGCCCCAACTCCCGCAGCGTTTCCCGAGCGGTCAACGCGCACTGCCGCTGCACTTGCAAATCGACGTTGACGCACAGCCTCTGCCCGGGATGGCTCTCCGCCAACCGGGTCAAAGCGGGAAGCAGACCATCGGCCTGCTCCGCTTCCTGTGGTAACGGGTGCCACTGAGCGTCGATCGGTTCGTTGGCCGCTTCGGATCGTTGGGATAAGGTGATCAGCCCGCACGCAAGCATTCGATCGAGCACGTGATTGCGCCGGGCGCGGGCGAGTTGCGGATGCCGATCCGGCCGCAGCCGATTCGGACTCTGCGGCAACCCCGCCAGCAGCGCCGCCTGCGCGAGGCTCAGCTCACGGCATGGCTTGCCAAAATATCGCCAGCTCGCAGCTCCCGCGCCAACGAGGTTCCCGCCAAACGGCGCGCGATTGAGGTATTCGGTCAGAATCGCGCGCTTGCTTTGTGTCTGTTCGATCTGGGTGGCGCGGATCGCTTGCACGATCTTTCCCCAAAGCGATCGAGCGCTCGGCTCGCGCAGCCGTTGGAGCTGCATGGTGATCGTGCTGGCGCCGCGCCTGGCATGTCGTGAGGCGATATCTTCGCACAGGGCTCCGCCAACGGAACGCCAATCAACACCGCCGTGATCGTAAAACCGCGAGTCTTCGACGGCGACGATCGCGTCCAGCAGATGCGGGCTAATCTGCTTTTCGTCCAGGGGGAGATGCCACTGGCCCGTGCATGAAGCGAATGCCGCCAGCGGTGCGCCGGCGCGGTCTTCGATCCACGTCGATGCCGGCGGTGGCGACGAGATCCCCGGCGGGTATGTCCAACAGGCGACTACTAAGCGGAAGGCCAGCGCCGAGAGGCAAACCAATGCGACAGGCGCGGCGATGATCACGCGGAATGCGCGCGCTCGGACAAAGCCTGGTTTAGGCAATCGGCCTGCTCCCTCTCCCGGTACTCCGGGAGAGGGCGGGGGTGAGGGTGATTTCGAGTACCAACCGCACCGGAATTCCAAATCACCCTCACCCCAACCCTCTCCCGGAGTACCGGGAGAGGGAGCCGGAAGAACGCGGACAATAGCCGCGCGAAGGGGAATGGCCGGCGAGCAGGCTCGCTGCGGGAATCGCAGAACCTTTATGAGTGAATCGAACAAGATTTTCAGTTCCCCGCGTCTGCGACACTCGCCGTCGTGGAGGTGACGGTGAAACGTCCGCCGGCGCCGGAAATCGCGTTGGTGTTGATGTCGTACATCGCCTCCACGCGCACCGGCGGCAGAACGTACACCCCCGGCGTTACGGCCCGTGCCAGATAGGTGCAACGGGCGACCGCAGCCGGCATCGATCCGATCATCACCATCCGGTCGTCGCGCGCGTCGATTCGATCGCCGGCAAATCGCTGCAAATCGTGCTCTTTTTCGTCAATATTGTCTGACTCCTTGGCCGAGGTGCTCAGTCGGGCGTTTTCGATCTCCAGCCCGGCGGGAAGCATGTCTTCGACTGCGAGCCCCGTCTCAGGGACGGAAGACTGCAGCGTAATTTCGACGAGGACGAGATCGCCGCTGCGCACGGTGTTGTGCGGAATCTCACCGCCATCGGGAGTCAGATACCGCCGATGGATCTGAATTCCGTGCGAAGCATCTGCCGGCGGCTGAAGCGGAACGCCGGTCTGAAGCCACGAGACGTGGCCCACCGCGGCAGGGGAGCCCGCAAGCACCACGCTGTATTCAGAAGCGACAGGCCGAGTAGCTGGCGGGGCGACCATCGCCGGCGCATCCCACGCGAGCGAGGCCCCGCCGCTGGCCTCGGCGAGCACGCGTCCTCCGAGCAACAGCCGCGCACTTTCGTAGGGCTCGTGCTTCTGATCCAGACGCAGATAGCGGCCGATCGCAATCATGGCAAAAGCCGTGTCCTGCGTGCTTGCCCAGTTTCCTCGTCCGCCTTCATCGGCCAGTTGCTGCACGAGTGACGGCAGCGCCGGATTCGCCGGCTGCACCATCGTCAGCGTGCTAATCAGCACCGCCCGATCGCGAATCGGCGAACCGATGTTTCCATCCTGTTGTCGATGGAGCCGCGGAACGGGCAACGTCTGAGGAATCATCCCGTCGGCGATGTCGCGCCGCCCGGTGAGCATCCAGGCGCTGGCGAGCATCATCCGCGCGCTCTCGCGCATGGCCACGTCGTCAAAATCGATCGAACTGCTGGGATTGGTATTCGTCAATTCGCCGAGACGATTGAGCGCAGCCCGCGGCGGAGTGCCCGCCAGTGACAAGACGTATGCCGCATACGCTTGTGTTTCCAATGCGCCAGCCTCGTCAGTCGATTGGTCGACCAAACGCCGCAAGTATGCCATGGTCTGTGTGTAAAAATCGTCCGGCACGTCATACCCGGCCGCGCGGGCTTCGACGAGAAAGTTGGCGGCGTAGACGGTGCCCCACGGCCAAACGGTCGTCTCGCCCGGCCACATCGCAAGTCCGCCATCGGGCGTCTGCATGCCGATCAAATGCATCATCCCCGTCCCAATCGTTTCCTTCATGCGCTCAGGATCGAATCGCGCTGGATCGATTTGCTTCCCGAGTTCTCCCAGCGTGATCAGTGGAAACAGCGCGCTGGTGGTCTGTTCCACGCACCCGTACGGATAACGGTCGAGGTAATCGAGACCCTGCGGGAGGCGCAGCGTCGGCCAAGGAGTGATGCGAACGTTCATCGCTTCGGTGCCGGGAAGCAGCGGCTGCAGGTTGTTGAGAATTGTCGGCTGTGTCGTGGATGCGGCTGCATATCCGCCAAACTGCAGCGTCGGGCTCGCCGGTCGCACCGGAAACTCGACGTTCTCCTCAAACGTCTGGTCATTCATGCTTGCGGTCAGATGCACATCCGCAACGCCGGCTGCCTGCCCCACGCTCACCGGAAGATCGATTTGCGTCTGTCCATTTCCGCTGAGCGTGACCTCCGGCAGAACGATCGACGGCTGCTTCTCGCTGCCAAACATCAGCAGGTTGTTGCCCGCGCTTTCCTGAAGCAGTTGCACGCGGACCTTCGCCGACCCGCGCGACGTGGTGTTGTTGAAGAGGACTACCGGAACGGTGAATCGATCTCCCGGCGCGGCAAACCGCGGCCAGCTGGTCTGTGCCAGAATCGGCGAGCGAACGGTGACCGGCGCGTCGCTGGAACCAACCGATCGATCCAGATACGCCACTGCCATCACCCGCAGCCGGCCCTGAAACTGCGGGACCGGGAAGCTCACGTGCGCAGTTCCCTCCCCATCGGTGTGCGCGACCTGCCAGGCGAGGGAAACCGGCACAAACCGCCGCGCCACCACCGGCGATTCATGCCGTGCGTCCGCCGGCCCTTCACTTGCATCCCCGCCGACGGAGCTGATCTTGTCCGGCCGCGCGACCTCCGGCATCAGCAGCGAGTAGACATCTCCGCTCTCCACCGCCAGTGCCCGATCGCCTTGGAAGAACTTCAGTGGATCGGGCGTTGCGAAATCCGTCAGGGCGCAGATTCCCTCATCCACCGCCGCGACAGTGACGGCCGCGTTGGCAACGGCCTGCCCCTTTCCGTCCGTCACTTTCAGCCCAACATCGAGACTGCGCTGCGGCCGCATTTCAGTTGGCGCGCTGATCGCCACGTGAAGTTGCCGATCACCCGGATCGACGCGCAGCCGCGCCATGCCGAACGCGCGGTGCGTCCGCCATTTCGCCTGCGGATCGATCGGCCGCACGACACTGGCCGCGATGAATGCGTTGGGCCGCATCGCTTCGGTGATTTGGATGGGAACGATCACGTGTGACGCCTTCATATCGAGCACCGTTGTGGTCACGACATCGTCGGTTTCCACCGTCAGCAGCAGCCGCCCCGCGAATGGACTGGAAACCAAAACATTCGCGGTTTCGGCGATACGTTTCGCCGCCGCTTTGGCCTTCACGGGAGATTTGCCGTCGCTCGAATCCAGGATCTGAACGTCGATATGCTCCGGATTCGCCCGGTCCACGTTGTCGTCCCATGGCGATCCATCTTCCGCCGACAGCTCCAGCGTCGTGTTCGCGCCACTCCGCATGTCGTGCAGATTCACAACATAGTCTCCGTTGCTCGGCATAATCGGCCGCCAGATTGCGTATCCGGCCGCGAGCTGAACCGTCTCGCTCTTGAGTTGTTCGAGCACGCGCGAGGAGTTGTAGTGATATTGCCCGTTCTCGAAGCTCAGAACCGTATTCCACGTCGCGCGCGACAAGGTGCATTGCAGCATGGCTGAATTGTCCGCCGCCATCGCTCCATCGGGGCGCACCATGCAGATTTCCAGCGGGCACGATTCCCCAGGGCGCGGTGCGGCTGCATCAGCAACTCGTGCTCCGATATAGGCCGTCAGCGCATCGATCTCCATTTGCCGCACGACTGTCACCGCTCGCCCTCCCGTCTCGCGCACGCCGGCGTTGGCGGTCAGAAGCCAGGGCCCGGCGAACTGGTTTACCGAATCTTGTGTGATCGTCTTCGGATCAACGCCAACCACTTCCGCGGCGTCGATCATCCAGGTGTAGTGACCGGCTTCATCGAGCGACGCCTCGGGAATCTCATCGGCTGCTGGTGCCGCGCTCTTGCCGCGGAGACCGCGCCGCACCTGACGCGGCGCAACGTTTTGCTCGGGGCTGCCGAACGTCCAGCCGGTCCACTTGTCTGGCGCAAACGTGCTCGGCTCCGCGTGGACCGCCAGATCGACCGGAAGGTTCGCCGCTGGTCGACCGAAGAGATAGTCTCCCTGGACGATCGCGGCCACAGTATTGTCCATGGCAAACCGGGGGAGCGCGGCGTCGCTGGCAAGCGTTGACGAACTGCTTTCGCCGGGAAGGGAAAGACGCACTTTCATCCGGTTTGGCACAAATTCCTCAACGCCGAAACTTGTCGAGCCGAACGATTTGTCTGATGTCGCCGAGCCTTCAGGAATGCCGATTGAGGCCGACCAGTTTCCGGTGACCAGGTCGCTGGGAAGCGGCACGTCGACGGCCGCCGCGCCGTCGGAGTCGAGCATGACCGTCTTGTTGATCCAGTTGTGATGGTCCGGCCGGCGGAACTGCCACCGCACCGGAAATATCCCAGCCGGCGCCGCGCCGTCAGGGGCGCGCACGATCGCGCGCAGATGCACCGTTTCGCCCGGACGGTAGACACCGCGATCGGTGTAGACATACGCCTCGTAGCCGCTGCGCAGATAATCGCGGCCGCCGGTGTCGGTGTCGCCCAGATCCCATGACGAACGGCGAAGATCGAGCCAGGTTAGACCCGTGGCAACACGGGCCGCCGGCGCGGTGGTGGGCATCACCGGGCCAAGCGGCTCAGCTGTCGCCGGCGGAAGCTGATCCGCCAGAAGCACCGCCGCGCTCTCGCCGTTGGCTGGCTGAACGTGCTGGATCGTGGCAACTCCGTCTGTTCCGGTCGTCGCTTCGCCAAGGAACTGATTCTTGTCCGAGTAGACGCGGGCACGCACGCCAGCCATCGGCTCGGCGGAGCGCAGCGAGACCGCCCACACCACGATCCCATCGCGCGTGCGCTTTCCGGTCAGTCCGATGTCCGAAAGCGTGACTAGCGACGATGTGCTGGAGTGGAAACCTTCGCTCTGGTCATCATCGTTGCTCTCTTCGTCGGCGCCCGTGTTTTGCCGATTCAGCTCGACGCTGACGCGGTACACGCCATCACGCTGTGCATCGGGCGGGAGCAGGTCATCGAGCTCGATCGGCAGATCACACTGCACGTTTTTCTGCGCCGGCAGATGAATGGTGCGTTCCACCAGCGGCCGGGCGAATGCGTCGATCTCCGTCCAGCGCCGCTGCGCGCTGGCATTGCGCCAGGCGACGAGATTATCGTCATACACCCGGGTCACGGCGAGATGGACCTGATCGACGTTCATCGCGTGGGCCATCAGCGTGCGATTCCCTTTGGTAGAGAGATATCCTTCGTCGTTGTCGAGCCAGACACGGCGTTCGCGGTCCCCGACAAATGCCGCCAGCCGCGCCGGGCGCGGATAGCGCGCCGCGTCGGTCCCAGCCGGTCCGGCCGCGAGGATCACCGTGTAGCGCGTTCCGGGCTTGAAGTCCCCCGTGAGAACCACCTGCGAATTCAAGTCCGTCGAGCACGTAAACGGAACCGGCGGATCAATCGAGAGAACCTCCTTCACCGTTGCGATGTCGATCGGGTTGTTAAAACTCAGCCGCAACTCAGGCTGTCCGCTCGCCGGCGACGAGGCTTCGATGCCCGTCGCGCTCAGCCGGCGCCCGAGGGGCACGCTCAACGTTTGATCGGCGGCGATCCCCAACGGCCCGCTCAAGCCCGAAAGCCCGCTGGAGAGATGCACGCCGATTTGCGTCTGAGATCCGTTCTCCTGGTTGTCATTTACAAGGGCGGCGGGAATCGCACCGGTCCGAACGCGCACGATCCGGTCCGCGGCCTGTCCGACCAGCTCGCAGTTGATCGCTTTCCCCGCCGGATCCGTCACCCGCAGGTGCTGCAACACATCGCCGGGAGCGACGCGATCGTTAAACCGCAGCTCCAGGACGTACCGGTCATCCTCCGCCGCCGCGGCTTGCCGCGCTTCCTCCAGTTCCAGCGGTGTGCTGCACACGGTGTTGACGCACGGTGCCGGCAGGCTCGCACCCGTTCCGCTGCGCAACAACGCCGTCGCCAGCGCAAACGTTACCCGCGTGGCCCGCGGCAGATCGCTGTCCGGCGTGAAGCAAAGCGTGCGGGGATCGTTCCAATCCCAATGTCCGGCCACCGCGGGCGCCACCCTTCCCGGGTCGGCATGATACACCGATGTCGGAATCACATCCGCGCTGAAGTGCCAGCGGAACAACTCCCGCGGCCCAACGACCGATCCATCCCCCGGCTCAAACGCATCAACGCGCAGCGTCCCGCGATGCCGCCAGGCGAAATAGCGGTCATACGCCAGCCACGCGGCCGTATTCAGCAGTGAAAAGCAAAGAACCGCAATCCAAAACCGCCGGCTTCCCGCCCGCGTTTCTGGTGAAGCATGATTCGACATGGCCAGTCCTCCATGACTCGGCGATGAACAGAATTCAAATTGTCGCGCGCAGGCTACCGAACTGATCGGCTCGTTTCAATGCGCATTTTCTGCCGGTCGCGGTGGGATGCGCATCTCGCGCGCGTGACGAGCGGTGCAGTATACGAAGAAGACCTTTGGGATCAGATGAATTGGGCAACGGGCGGTTGCCCATTCGCAGGCGGCAGCAAGCCGCGTAGGGTCCGCTGGCGTCGACGGCTGACTGCGAATTCGAGGCGTCTATCCGCCCTCCTGCGGACCATTCCTCTCGGGGGTGCCAAGGTCCGCAGAAGAGCCGACAACGTCATGACCGGGACCATGCCAATCGGCCGGCTCTTCAGCGGACCCTACGTAACTGGTTTACCCGTCATTGGTCATTCGAACAACTTTTGGAAGGGGATCCTCGTTTATCGTCGGCTCGGCAATCTGACGGGTGGTCGCGAAGCTCTTTTGCGTCGCGTTCAATGCAGCAACAACTCCGAAGTCCAATTGCGCACCGTTGTGGCGATTTGCGCTGCGCGGTTCTGCGGCGGATTTCACCTTTTTCGCTCGCGGCACGCGCGTCTTGGGCTGGGCGGGAGTGGGGGGAGCGAGCATCGGGGACGACTCGCTTTCGAAAATTGACTCTCCGGCGGTTGCTGCCGCTAGCCGCTTCTGGATTTGCGCGGCATAGTTCTTCGATAGTTCGAATCCGATGAATCTGCGTTCCAGCTTCTTCGCCGCGACCAGCGTGGTGCCGCTTCCGCCAAAGGGATCCAGAACGGTGTCCCCTTTGTTTGAACAGGCCTTGATGATGCGGCCGAGGATCTGCTCCGGCATCTGGCAGCCGTGCCAGCCGGCACGTTCTTTGAATGTGCCGCAGACGCGCGGAACGTACCAGGTATCTTCCTGGGCCGTGAAGCTGTCAGGCGCATCCTGCGGGCGAAGGATCCACGTATCATCCGGAAGCCGGCCGCGGGAATCCGCTCGGGCATCTCCATATACCAGTTGCCGCGCCGACGGCACGCGAATCTCTTCGGTGTTGAACGTAAACTGCTTGGGGTCCTTCACAAAATGGAACAGATGCGTGTGGCTGCGGGCAAACTTGTATTTACAGTGCACCCCGAACGTGTAATACCAAATGACCCAACTCCGGCACACCAGGCCAAGGTCCCGCTGGAACATTAATTTCAATTCGGCGGCAAAGTCATCCCCGATGGCAAGCCAAAATGTGCCGCTGGGCTTGAGGACACGGACCAGCGCTGTTCCCCATTTTTTTGACCAGGCGAGATACTGATCGGCCTTCATCCGATCTTCGTAGACGTCGTATTTGTAACCGATGTTGAACGGCGGATCGGCAAACGCCAGATCGATGCTGCCCTCGGCCATCCGCTTCATTCCGGCGACGCAGTCTGAATTGTGAAGCATGTCGAGCTGATTTGGATTTTGCGACCGGTCTCCCATGCGCGAAGATTAGCGTAGGGGCGAAAAAACGCAAACAGAAGACAGAGTTTCCGTCACGCTCCGATTCATATCCCGTTTAGCGGCAGCCCCGCAGGGGCGCGAGTCCCGGACGTCTCTTCGCCGGTGTGTGCGTTGATGCGCCAGAAGTACGCCGTTGGAATCGCGCCCCTGCGGGGCTGCCGCTAAACGGGCTCTGAAACCGCTGCTGGAACTGAGCTAAGGGGAACTTCACGGCGCCGAATTGTGCACCGTCGTTTACAGCAGCGACACGTCTGGGTTGAGCAGGCGCTCGTCGAGGCTCTGGGCCAGCGACTGGCCGTCATCCCAGCGAACGGCGTAGAGTCGGCTGGGGTATTCGCGGGCGCGGAACTGCGAGCGGATCGCGGCGAGACGCGGGTCGCGCGAGTCGAAGCCGGCGGTGAGAAATTGGATGCCGCGCTCAAAGGCTGCACGCCGCAGGGATTGAAGCAGGACGACCAGCGACGCGGGAGTCGTTGCGGCCAGATGCGATGCGAAGGCCAGGGGGATAACGTGGCCGACGTCGTGAATGGGCGACCGGCGGAGCAGTCGCGCGGCGACGTTGAACAGCGGGCGAAGCTTCCGCATGCGCGGAGAGTAGCCGCGGATGACGTTTTGCCGGAAGGGGCGCTGGTCCCAGATCGCGCCGCAGGCCAGCAGATTGCCGCCGGCGTCATGCATCAATTGGAAATCAGCCGGGGTCAGGCCGACGCAGGATCCAAGCCCCTCGGGGGTCCAGAAGGGAGCGAACTGATAGACCTGGTTCTGCTGATTGAGGAAAGCCGCGATCGCGGGGAGATCATCATTGGTTGCGATGCGGATGCCCGTGCCCGTCGGCAGTGATGGACCGCGCCGTTTTGGGCGGATCATCAGGGCGATCAGTTCGGTCACACGGGTGTAGGTGGGCATCTCCGGAAGATTGCGCTCCAGAAAACGGATGGCCGGCAGATTTTTGGAGAGAATGCTGGAGAGGTAGATGCGCGGCGGATCGGCGTGCGTGCGGTGCAAATCGCGGAAAAACTGGTAGGCGCGAAGCAGGATCGACGATCGGCCACGGTGGGTGTTGTCGAGTCGCAAGCTGCCGAGGTATCCGACGCGCATCGCCTCGCCGTTGATGTATCGGACGCGGATGTTAGCGGCGCCCGCACAGATCGCGCGGCCGTTTTCGAGGGAGACGATTGTTGTGCACTCGGCGCCGTCGATTGCTGCGCCGGCGAAGTAGTTCGGTTCCCGCTCGAGCGAAATCTCAATCGATCCGGGCATCGGATTGTCGCGGAGCAGCGCCCGCAGGAGCGCGTCGTGCTCGGCGGTCGCCACCACGAACCGGCCCGGGCGCTTCTTCGCAACCGGGGTTGCTGGCCGCAGAGACTCATCTAATTCGGTGAATGGCTTGCCTGACTTGGACGCGACGTCCGAAGATTGGGTCTGAACCTGAAGCGAGCCGCCGGAAACCGTGGAAGGTGAAGAGCCCATGCTGATGCTGCTATCGGCTCAGAATGGGGGTGCGGATAAGACGGACTGTCTGGGCATTTCATGCCCTCGCCTTGTAGGCGGCGCACTAGCGGGATACGCTTGAATCATCGGCTGACCGGCGCACCTTCGGGTCAAGAGCCGTCCAGAGGCATGGCGTGCAAATATCGACATCTCATAGGTTTATCTTCATCCACATCTTCAAGACCGCCGGCACCAGCGTGCGTTCGGCACTGAATCCGTACGTGGATCGGCGCGAGTATTTGCTGTGGAATTTCATTCGTCGCCGGCTGGGATTTCCGCCGCCCGATCCGTATCCGGGGCTTTCATCGCATGCGCACGCCGATGAAATCCGCGCGGCGCTTCCGCCGGAGATTTTCGACAACTATTTCAAGTTCGCCTTCGTCCGCAATCCGTGGGATCTGCAGGTTTCGCTGTATCACTACATCATGCGCTGGCGGGCGCATCACGAGCATGCCGCGGTCAGCAAGCTGGGGGGCTTCGAGGAGTTTCTGCGCTACCGGATCGAGCATCCGACGTGGTCGCAGAAGTGTTTTGTCGCCGATGCACAGGGGAAGCAGATCATCGATTTTGTCGGACGATTCGAGAACGTCGAAGCCGATTTTGCGCATGTTTGCCAAACGGTGGGGATCAGCGTGAAGCTGCCGCGCCTGAACCGCTCAAAGCACAAGGACTATCGCACCTATTACACCGATCGCGGGCGCGAGCTTGTCGAGCAGACATGCAAGGCAGACATCGAATACTTCGCCTACCGCTTCGACAGGCAGGAATAGAAGCTGCCGGCGCGCGGTTGATTACGCCCGCGGCCACATCAGATGAAGGTCAATTTCTTTTCTGACGGTGGACTTGGCGACGCGGCGGAAGTTTTCGAAGCTGTCGTCGGAGATGTTGATTCCGTTGATGATGTTGGCCGTGTAGTAACTGCTGCGCGCCGGCACCGTGCGGACGTAGCCGCGTGGGACAATTTCCTTGACGAAGTAGCGTCCGATCGGGGGGTCGATGAATGAGTAGTATCCCGATGCGTCGCTGACGGTGCTGGCGAGAAGCGGATCGGAGCGGTCGAGCCTGCCGTCATCATTGGCATCGAAGTAAAGTTCGACCGTAACGCCGGGCATCAACGTGTCGTCGGGGGTGGCGCGATTCCTGGAGACACTACTCAGGATCTCGCCGCTGATCGTGCCGGTCATTGTCGTCGGCGGCAGCGTTGTGTCGGGAGGCGCCGAGGTCAGGGGCGGAGGAAGTGTCACGGGCGCGCTCACTCCCGGAGCATCGACGGTGAGTGTAGTGGCGGCGGAGGTGACGGTGGCGCCGGTGCCGTTGGTGACTTCCACTTCAACGTTGTAGACTTTGCTGGTTGTGCCTCCGTCGTTGATCCCCAGCGCGCTGAGTTGTGCGGGAGTGAGCGTGGGCGTGACGCCGGCTGCGTCACCGAAAACGCCGTCACCGTTGACATCCCACGAATAGGTCAATGCGCCGGTGCCGGTGGAGCCGGAGGCATTGAGGGTGAGAGAGCTGCCTTGCGTGATGACGTACGGGCCTCCCGCGCTGGCGGTCACGGTGGTGGTCAGAGTACGGGTGACCGTGGCGGTGGCCTGCAGGTTACCGAGGGTCGCGACAATGGTGTCCAGGCCGATATTGGCGCCGCTGTAGGTGAACAGAGCCTCGCCGTTCGTTCCAGTAACCACCGAGTTCGAAGACGGGTTGGCTCCGGTGTCGGTAAACGTGACGGTTTCGCCGCTCACCGGTACGCCGTTGGTGCCGGTGACGGTTGCGGTGATGGTTACCGGCAGATTGATTGCCGAGCTGGTCGTCGTCGGGGCGAGGGTGAGGGAGGTTGGACTGGCGGTCGTGGCGGTCGCCTCTGCCTGGATGGCAAACGTGTAGGGCGAGGCGGTGGTGTCGTTGTCGGTGAATGATACGTCGCCCGCGTAAGTGCCTTCCGTCGTCGCGGACAGTTCGATCGTGAAGCTGGTGGTGCCGGCGGCAGGGACGGTGGAGGCGGGAGGCGTGATGAGAGTAAATCCTGCCGGCACGGTCGGCTGGCCGAGGGTCAGCGTGGTAGTGCCCCCGTTGGTCACGGTGTAGGTTTCCTGGGGCTCCGAGCCGGCGGGGACGGAGCCAAAATCCGTGCCGGTGGTGGTGCTGACCGCCGTCTCCCCATTGGGGATCGGGGTGGCATTGTAGGAAACCTCAATTCCGGTGGCGGTAGGAGTTGGGGTGGGAGTGGGAGTGGGAGTGGGGGTGCTCGTCAGGTTCCAGCCAACTACATTCAGTGCCGTCAGCTCGTTGGCGCCCAGGATTGGCGTCGCGCCGGGGGTGCCAAAGGCGTCCTGTACCTGCGGCGGAGTGTTGCCCTCGGCATTCCCTGTAGGGCTTCCCCAGTCGCCGAAGTCCCCGCCAAAGTCGCCGTTCTGTTGGTTGAAATAAACCAGGTTTGTCGTTCCGCCATTGATCGAAAAGTAGGCCGAAGTATTTGGGTTGTAGGTGAAGCTCCTGACGCCCGGGGCGCTATACCGGAAGAAATCCAACCCGCTCACGTCCGTCGGGAGCGAACTTGGGGCCGTTGCCCCAGGCTGGTAGAGCGTCGAACCATTTCCACCAATGCCGAGAACTTCGTCCATCTCATGTGCGGCCGCCGCCTGCAGGTCGTATTTGGTGGGGTCCGCATCGGGTCGGGAGTCATTGAGCACGGAGAAGTTCAATTGAACTGTGCCGTCGAATCCTCCGTTTCCACTGACAAGAGTGTTTGCGTCCGTCGTATCTCCAATAGCCGCAAGATTGGCGGCCGTGAGATAGACCTGCGTGGCATTGTTAATCCCGGTGTTGGACCCCGTGGGCATGGTGGCCAGAGCGGCGATCTCATTCGCCGACTTGTTTGGATTAGCCTCCAGATCAGCGAGGTACGTGGAATAATTGATATTGTCCTGCGGGGTGAGGCTGTCCGACAGGCCTGAGTTCGTGCTC
>Ga0302326_10010812_pt1 | contig 19716 bp, 16 predicted proteins | sample Palsa_T0_3_FD_202264 | JGI IMG/M metagenome (GOLD analysis project Ga0302326, IMG submission 202264) | Peat permafrost microbial communities from Stordalen Mire near Abisko, Sweden - Palsa_T0_3 | ecosystem: Environmental > Terrestrial > Soil > Palsa > Peat permafrost | place: Sweden: Abisko...
CCGTGGACGCGGTCACGTTCTTCGACGAAGACACCCCGCGCGAGCTGATCGCCCTAGTGCTGCCGGATATTTTGATCAAGGGCGCCGACTGGGCGCATTTCATCGCCGGCCGCGAAGAGGTGGAGGCTGCCGGCGGCCAAGTCCTCGCGCTGCCTCTGGAACCCGGCTATTCGACCACCGGAATCCTGGAAGAGATCATTTCTAGAAATGCCCCTTAGTCAGTTCAGTTCCAACCTCTGAATCACCGGCTCGCTGCCATCGAAGCGCACCCCGCCCGCGGCTGGATGACGGCGCCACGACACGACCAGCGCCACGGCGGCTCCGGCAAAGAACAGGACCGCGATCGCCCAGTGCCCTTCCATCGTTTTCTCCAGGTCGGCCATGTGAAAGCTGTAGCCGGTAACACCGTAAATGTACAGGACAGTCAGCACCGCCAGGCTGGTCGTTCCGGGAAAGTAGGAACAGGTGAAAGGAACTTTGTCGAAATTCCAGAACAACAATTCCACCAGCAGCGCCGCGGCCACAAGCTGAACCGCCAGGTGTGCCAGCACCGCCGGCCAATCCCACACCGCGACTTCCAGGGGCAACGCGATCACCAGCAATGGAAGCAGGCTGACCGCCAGAACCAGCTTCCTGGTGGCGCTGCGCGATACTTCGCTCCAGCGCGCTTCGGTCATGCGAAAGATCCAATTGGAGGCCAGCTCCGCGGGAAACTGGAACACCGCGCGGAAACCGGAGATCGCAAAGAATCCCAGGACGAATGCAACCGACCGCGCGCCGTCGGCCGACAATGCGATCTTTCCATCGCGAATCGCGACACCGAAGAATAAAGCAATCGAGAGCCCCGCGCTGAAGTAGGTCGCGATAAAGAACTGATGCCGTTGGCTGCGGGCCAGCGTTTTGGCGGCGAATCCAAATAGGACGCGCTCCTGGGGCGATGAAACCAGCCAGCTCGGAACGTTCCAGGAGCGCGGGGGATGAGCCCGATCTTCCGACTCGAGAGTCCGTTGGAAGTGACGCCTGAAACCCAATCCCCAAGTGACCAGCATGATCACCAGCGCGAGTCCGGTCATTTTGATCGCCAGCATCCCGAGCGACGCCAGGACCTGGTTCTGTCCCCCCAGAAACAGCTCAAATAGGCCGCTGAACCATACCGGCGGAAACAGGTATAGCCAGAATTGTTTCTGCTCGACGGCGGGCCTCAAGAGTCCCGCGAAGAAAGGGAAGCCTAAGATCGACACCACCATCGCGCTCATACCGAACATCTGAATCCAGGGCGAAATACGGCGGAAGACAGCAGCCGATGTCAGGCTGATGAGAATCCCCTGCCCGGCAGCGACCGCCAGAAAACCGAATGCCGACGCACCAGCCGTAGCGCAGATTTGCGCGGCGGCCAGCCGAAACCATGCCGCTCGCGAATTTGTGCCGAACATGCTCAGCAACACGATGGAATCGGGAGTCACGTTCACTGCGCCTGCCAGCAGCGCTACGAAAGCTAACAGTGCCGTGAATTTGGCCGCCACCAGTTGGCTCAGCGGGATCGGAAACGGAGCCAGGATGAGGAAATCGCGCCGATCTGGAAACAGCGCGTCCCAATAAAACAACGCCGTGAAGCCGGCCACTCCGAACGAGAAATCAGGCAGGAACAGCCGCACACTTCGGAGCATCCAGTCGCTTTGAATCGATCTGGCCCCGTGCGAGAGATCCGCGGACGTCAACAGCACGGAGTAGCCGGCAATCAGGCCAACCGTGATCAGAATGCCCAACATATGATGGATGTTGGTTTGAAATCCGCCGCCGGGCGATACCGAGTCGTTTTCGAGAAATCGATTTCGAAAAAGCCTGACCAAAAGTTGGAACGGCGATTTCACGGCGTTATCAAGATGGACCTATGACCGACGCGATCGCGCGAGCTCGCGACTCCAGATCGTCCTGCTGCACCAGCTGCATGAAAACACCCTCCAGATTCGGCCGCTGCATCAGGGTTCTCAAGCCGCTCACTGAATCGTCGGCGACGATTCTGCCTTTATGGATCACCACGATGTGATCGCAGACTTTTTCCACCAGCTCGAGCACGTGCGAGATATACAGCACCGCCTTGCCGCGCGCGGCCAGTTCGCGCAGCAGATGCCGGAACAAGAGGCTATTCGTAATATCGAGTCCGGATTGCGCCTCGTCGAAGATCAGGACATCGGGATCGTGCAGAAGCGCGGCCGCGATCAACACGCGCTGCTTCATCCCCTTCGAATAATTCGAGAGAGGAAGCCACCGGGCGTCGTCCAGGTATAGCAATTCCAGAAGGCTGCCCGCGCGCTCATTCACGCGCGCTTCCCCAAGACCGCGCAGTCCACCGGCGAGCTGCAGGTATTCCAGTCCCGTCAAATAGCCGTACAGGTTCGGTTCCTCGGGCACATAACCCAGGCGTTGCCGGAAGGCGATCGGGTCATCGTACACATTTTGTCCCTGATAGAAGATGTGGCCCGCGCTTGCGTGCAGCAGGCCTGTGAGTATTTTTACCGTCGTGGATTTACCGGAACCGTTCGGCCCCAGATAACCCGTGATCTCGCCTGGACGCACGGTGAAACTCACGTCATCCACCACCGGCGCTCCTCGAAATCGCTTGGTGAGATGGCGAATCTCGAGCATGGGGTTAATTGAGCAGCCGCAGCGTGATGAACGAGCAGCGAGCGTAAAAGCGGGTGACGACCAATGCCACAAACGCGTTCAATAGGCTAGGCAAAACAACCAAGACGACCGAGTCAATCAGCGGCGGGTACCCCACGCGCCCGGCTTGATGGCTCCCGATCCATAGTTCCACGCTCTGGGTGAAAGCGCACAACGCGAAGGACAAGGCTGGGACAAGCACGGACGGGTTCGACCTTTGGCCAGGCAGCGCCACCGTCAGCACCTCGCGTAGCGCGCACCACCACACCCGGAGGCTGCCTATGTTCTTGATATCTTCCGCAAATGCCAGCGTCATCTCGCCGCCAAAATCGCGCCGCAGATCTAGCGGGTAAAGCAGTAGCAGCTTCTGATAGAGCCAGGCGTTCATCACGACTCCGCTAACCGCAGCCGCATGGCTTTCGACTTCTTCACCATGGCCTCCATGCGCGCGAGCTCGGCATGTAAGGCCGATTTTCCAGCGCCGGTAAGGCGATAGTATTTGCGCCGGCTATCGCCGTGCTCCGGACCCGGAACTTCGCGAATCCGGTCGGAGTCCAACAGCCTCTGAATGGTCGTGTAGAGCGTCGCGGGCCCCATCTGAAAGGTGTCGTCGGAGAGCTTTCGCGCCTCCTGCATAATTGCGTAGCCGTGCTTGTCGCCGGCCGCCAGCGCGAATAGGATAAGGAAGGCCGCCGGGGCCAGCGGCGAGTCAGCCTGCTCCTTCGTCACCCGCTCCATAGTCACCTAAGGATATATCATGGATGGATATAGTTGTCAATAGCGGTTCGCGCTAAGATGTAGCTGTACCGCGCGATTTTCCTCGCCCTTCATTTGTGACTCGGCACCTGTGACACACCCGGCAATCCGCGATCTGTTCCAGTCGCTCGGCCGCGACCCCGCCTTTCAGGATGCCGTCAGCCGGCTGATTCGCGACCCGCACGCGCGCCTATCGCTCTCCGGACTCACCCCTACAGCCAAAGCTTTGTACATCGTGTTGCTGTGGCAGGCCACCGAGCGCAACCTGGTGGTGGTTGTCGACGGTAACAATCGAGCCGACGCGCTCACTGAATTGGTGGACACGTTTTTCGATCTGCTGGTCACATCCGATTTACCGCGGCCGCAGACCATCCCAGCCTTGGACGTGCTTCCGGCGCAGCGCATGTCGCCGCACAACGAGATCAGCGAGCAGCGGGCCATCGGTCTGTGGCGGATGGCGTCGCGCAAGACCAGCATCACGATTACCCCTGTCGCTTCCGCGCTCCTGCGCACTGAAGCGGCCGATTTTTACCGCCAGCTCGCGCTTACGCTACGCGTGGGCGAGGAGATTCCGCTGCAGGATCTGCTGGCCCATCTGGAAAGCATCGGTTACGAAAAACGCGATCCGGTGGAAATGGTGGGCGAGTATTCGCTGCGCGGCGGTATCCTGGATATCTTTCCCGCCGAAGCATCCAAGCCGATTCGCATCGAGCTGTTCGGAGACCTGATCGAATCCATCCGAAGATTTGACGTTCAGACCCAGCGCTCAGTGATGAAGATTTCCGAGACCACGCTGTTGCCATTGGCCGAGTATCCCAAATCGCGCGAACTATTCGATGAGTTGGGCGAACCCGCTCCAGGCTGGGAATTCACGGTTCCCATGGTCCGGCCGCGATCGCATTCGCTGTTCTCGCTCACTGAGAATCCCGTGATTGTGGTGGATGAACCGGAGCAAGCCGCGGCAGCCGCCGAGCGCTTTTGGAAACGCTTGCGCGAAAAGTCCGATCGGCCGTTTCCCCTCCCTCCCGAAGCAAATTTCTTCAGCTGGCCCGAGCTGCTCGACAGTCTGGCCGGTTTTGCCGAACTCGCTCTCCGTGAACTAGAACTCTTCACCAGCCACCAAGAACCAGCCACCAGCGACGACGGCGCGACAACGTCGCGTCCGTCTCTCGCCTTCCACGGCAACATCCAAGCCGCCGTCGCCGAAGCGCGCAATCTGGTGGAGCAAGGCTATCGCGTGGTCTTCTTCGGCCGATCCAGCGGCGAACTGGAGCGGCTCGCGGACATTTTTCAGGAATATTCGGTGCCATTCCAATTGGGTCTCGATCCCGCCGATGCCACCCGCCCGTATCTCGCCGAGCGTTCCTACGTCGCCGGCACGTCTGCGAGCACCTTCCTCGTCAAAGGACTGATCCGCCGCGGTGTCGTGTTCCCGGCCGCGCGCATCGCTGTTTTCGGATCGGAAGACCTCTTCGATTCGTCCGATCTGGTGGCGAAGCCCGGCCCCTCGAAGTCCCAGCTGGCCGCGTTCACCGCCGACATGGCGGATTTGAAACCCGGCGATTACGTAGTGCACGAAGCTCACGGAATCGGCCGGTTTCTGGGCACGCGCGAAATCGCGCAAGGCGACAACAAGGGCGATTTCATGCTGCTCGAATATGCGGGCGACGCCAAGCTCTACGTTCCGCTGGCGCGCCTGGATCTGATCCAGAAATATCGCGGCGCGGGCGAAGGCAGCACGCCCACGCTCGACCGGCTGGGCGGCGTCACCTGGGAACGAACCAAATCGCGCGTGAAAGCCAAAATGCGCGACATGGCCGACGAGCTCTTGAAGCTTTACGCGCAGCGCCGCATGGCCGAAGGTTTTCGCTTTTCGCCCGACAGCAATTGGCAGCGCGAATTTGAGGATTCGTTCGAATTCACCGAGACCAAGGACCAGCTTTCGGCCATCCAGCAGATCAAGAAAGACATGGAGAGCGCGCATCCCATGGATCGCCTGTTGTGCGGCGACGTCGGCTACGGCAAAACGGAAGTGGCCATGCGCGCGGCTTTCAAAGGGCTCGGCGACGGCAAGCAAACCGCGGTTCTGGCGCCCACCACCGTCCTGGCCTATCAGCATTTCGAAACGTTCAAGCGTCGGTTTGCGGCCTTTCCGGTGCGCATCGAAATGCTCAGCCGTTTTCGCGACAAAAAGGAAATCGCCGAAGTGTTGCAGGGTTTGGCCGAAGGTAAAGTGGACATCGTCATCGGAACGCACCGCATTCTTTCGAAGGACGTGGTATTTCGCGACCTCGGCCTGCTGGTCGTAGATGAAGAGCAGCGCTTCGGAGTGCGCCACAAAGAGCGCATCAAACAACTGCAGCACAATGTGGATGTGCTCACCATGAGCGCCACGCCGATTCCGCGCACGCTGCATATGTCCCTCGCCGGCTTGCGCGACATGTCGGTGATCGAGACTCCCCCCAAGGATCGCCTGGCGATCCACACCGTGGTGGCGCACTTTGGAAACGAGCTGATCAAGACCGCCATCGAACAGGAGCTGGCTCGCGGCGGCCAGGTGTATTTCATACACAATCGCGTGGACAGCATCTATATGCGGGCGGCTCAAATTCAGGAGCTGCTGCCGGGTGTGCGCGTAGGTGTCGGCCATGGGCAGATGGACGAAACGGAGCTGGAGCGCGTGCTGCTCGGCTTCATGCAGCACGAATTCGATGTCTTCGTATGCACCACCATCGCCGAAAACGGGCTGGATATTCCACTGGCCAACACCATGATCATCGAGAACGCCGAGCGGCACGGTCTTTCGGAGCTATATCAATTGCGCGGACGCGTGGGTCGATCGAATCGAAGAGCTTATGCGTATTTGCTGGTTCCGGCCGACACCGAGCTGAGCGAAATCGCCCGCAAGCGTTTAGCCGCGCTCAAGGAATTCAGCGATCTGGGCGCCGGGTTCAAGATCGCCGCGCTCGATCTCGAGTTGCGCGGAGCCGGCAACATTTTGGGCGGCGAGCAGCACGGCCACATCGGCGCGGTCGGATTCGACATGTATATCCGATTGCTGGAGGAAACCGTGCACGAGCTCAAAGGGGAAGAAGCGCCGCTGCAAGTTCACTCCACGCTCAATCTCGGCCTCGACATTCGCATCCCAACCGAATACATTTCGGACGAGCACCAGCGATTGCGCGCCTACAAGCGGATCGCCGATACTGGCACCGCCGAAGCCGCTGCGGAAGCTTTGGCCGAGCTCGAGGATCGCTATGGCCCCGCGCCCGCAGCCGTTCGCAGTCTGCTGAAATTCTCGGCGCTCAAGGGCTCCGCGCAGAAGCTCGGCATCGAAGCCATCGACCGCCGCGCGGGTGCGATCAACGTCAAGTTCCACAAGGAAACGCACATCGATCCCAAGCGCCTGATGAGCCTGGTGACGCGCACCGAAGGCGCGCAGTTCACCCCTGCCGGAGTGCTGCGCCTGCCGTTGGACGGAGCCTCGGATGCCGAGAAAGTCCTGGAACTCGTGGAGTCGCAATTGCAACAGCTCGAGCCAACCGAGCCGCGCGCGTAGCAACTTCGCTAGTAAACGGCTAGTAAACGCCTAGCTAGTAAACAATGGTGCGCTTCGCTGCGTCCGCCGCTGTGGCCATATCCATCAGCGTGTCGAGGAACTCCTTGGACTGGCCGATGAACAGCCCGTCAGCGGTGAAGCTTGCGATCGTAGCCACTGCGCCTGCGAATTTATCTTTCAGCGGACGTATGACCGAGACATGCGGAAGGCTGGCGTTGATGAATTCGCAAGGGACAGGGAAGATTAAGCTGGGCTGAATCGACCGATTCAGAGGATCGAAAAAATTGGGGAACGTCAGGCGGGAAACGGGATCCGTAAACGGCGCAACAGGGGCTTGCACTCCGTTCCCCGCAAAATCGACCCATTCCAGGAAATGAGCGATCTCGTCTCCGCCAATCCCCAGAGTGACCTCAAGCACTTCCAAATCCGACACTTTTCTACTCATGGCCGCGTACAGACTTGATCCGCCCTGCTCGATGTACCCGAAGTGAAAGCCCGCAACATTCGCGATCGCCTGAATATGTTCGTTGCCGGGCAGGGTCCCGCCTTGCAGGGGCGCGCCGTTGAAATCGTTATCGTCTCTGGGAATCGCTGTGACGTTTTTGAGAATGATCGCCTGAGGGAAGGTGGCGCCGAAATCCGGATTGGCGGCACTGCGGTAGCGAACGTACCAACTGGTATCGACGGTCAGATTCATGAGGTTGGTGAGACGTTTGATACCCGACGATCCTGTCGCTGTGCTTCCATTCAAAGTGCGGAACTTATCGAAATTGACGGGCCGTGCTCCTCGATACTCGAGATAAGCATTGAGGAAGGTTGCGTGACTCACTTCATCCAGCGTGTTGCTGCTGATGTATTGCGGCCCGTCACCATCAAGATTCGAGAGGGCCAGCTGGTAGCTATTCAAGGGCGGGTTCGGGTTGGGATTTACCTCAATAGGCTGATCATCGCCGATACCACCCAGTTCCGCATATTGCGTCCACAGGTCCGACTCGATCAGCTCGGCTGCTGCGAGAAATTGGAGAATGGCGACGTCTCCCGGGCCGAGGGGCTCGACCGGAGCCGCGAACAGTTTGCTCTCACTTAGCGCGGTGGCGCCCAGTACAGCCGCTCCCGTGGCGAGAGAGCCTCGCAAAAAAGAGCGGCGATTCTTAAGCAGCTTCAAGTTAGTCTCTTTCATATATCTCCTGGAAAAGTTCGTTCGCGCGTTTCGTGCGCGCCATTCCAGTGTGGGGCGTTGCGATTGTGGAGTTGTTCGAAGTAAGTAAAGAAGTTGCAAAACTGAATTCAATCAGCCGAGCCGCGCGTAACCGAATCGCGCACTCTTACTGAACCGCGACCGTGAGGGAGCGGCCCCGCTGTTACAATCACCACGTGCGCCCGCCCCTCCCCGCCCGTTGGGTCGCCATCAGCGTCTTCATTCTCGCTTCGGTTCTGAACTATCTCGATCGCCAGATCCTCGCCACTATGGTCGACATCTGGCGCGCGCGGCCGGAGTTTCCGTTTACTTACGACGATTACGGACTGCTGCTCTCCGTCTTCTCCATCGCCTACGCAGTGAGCGCCCTGTTCGCCGGCTGGTTCATCGATCGCGTAGGTCTGAATCGCGGAACCATCGTGGCGGTCGCCGTGTGGGCCATCGCCAGCTTCGGAACCGGAGCTTCGCATAGCGTCCGCGAGTTGCTGATTTGGCGCGCCGTGCTGGGGGCCGCTGAAGCCAGCGCGATTGCCGCCGTCACCAAGGCCGTCGCGATGTATCTGCTCCCACCCGAGCGCGCAGTCGGACAAGCCATGAGCCAACTGGGCTTGAGCCTGGGCGCCGGCCTCGCGCCGGCGTTCGCAGTTTATTTCTCGTATCGCTACTCCTGGCACTGGGCTTTCTACTCCGCTGGATTGTTGAGCCTGGCTTGGATTCCGGTGTGGCTCGTCACATCGCGCGCGATCCCGCCCGTCCGGCTGCCTGGCGACGGCCAGGCGACGCACTCCTTCGCCCTGCTGCGCGACCCCAAGCTCTGGGCGTTAATGATCGCGAACATGCTCGGCATGGCCGTGTACAGCCTGTGGGCGAATTGGGCGCCCACCTACCTGGTGCGCGTCCAGCATCTTACGCCGCAGCAAGCCTCGCACTACACCTGGATCGTGCCCATCAGCGGCTACTTCGGCGGCCTGCTGGGCGGCGCAATCTCGTGGCGATTCGTCATCTCTGGCCGCGCGCCCATCGCCGCGCGCAAACGCGCTTGTCTCATATCCGCTTTGTTCTTGCTCGGAACCATGGCCGTTCCGCTCGCGCCCAATCCAGCTCTTGCGACTCTCGGAATGTCGTTCAGCTTCTTTTGGGTGTGCGCCTGGAGCGTCAATCATTACACGCTGCCCATCGATATCTACGGCGCAAGCCACGCCGCATTCGGCGGTGCAGCGCTGGTGTTCGCGTACGGCGTGATGCAATCCATCATTTCGCGGCCGCTGGCGGACATAATCGAAAACTTCGGCTTTGCGTCGGTCTGCCTTGCTTTTGCGATACTTCCCATCGCGGGTTATCTCTTGGTGCATGTTTTGATTCGAGATGAATCAAATCCGGATCCCGCCGCCCATCAGTCACAAACCATTGCAAAAACTACTAGTACCTATTAACGCGCCGGTACTGCGCGGCGTAAGCTCCGCCTGAATAAGGACTAAACGAGCAGTAACTTACACCGCTTTTGGTCGATCTAATCTAGTGAAGGACAAAACGGAGGCGCGGATTTGCTTCGAGAGGATGTAATGGGAGTATGAAAGTTCAGTGGCCCTATCGCTGCGACTATTGCCTGAACCTAAAAGGCGAAACCAATCATTGGTGGCTGCGGCCCAATGACATTGATGCGTTCCGGCTGGTACGCTGGGACCAAACTTTGGCCGATCAGGCAGGCTACGAACACATTTGCTCAGAATCGTGCGCGTCGAAAGCGCTCTCGCAATGGTTGGCGCAGGCAAGCGGCCACTCGGTGCGGACGACATCGAGACCGGAAGTGTCCCTCCGGACCCAGTAGTCACTTTAAATAGCGTAGCTCCTGTTTTGCCGCCGCCACGGTCCAATTGTGCCAGGGCGGTTCATGCATCGAGATCTTTTCGAAGCACGCCGCGGCTTCGCGGTAGCGCTTGTTGTTCTCCAGATACTGGCCGTAGTAAAACCACGCCGTCGGCAATGAAGGATGAGCCCGGATAACGGCCGTCGCCGAGGCTTCGGTCTCGGGCAAACCAAGTTGCGAGAACAGGTACAGCAGCGTAACATCGGGCGTTGATTCCAGTTCCGGGAATTGCTTCAGCGCCTCGCGCGTAAGCGCGGCGCTCTGTTCACGATGGCCCATGGAGAGAAGCTCTAGCGCGGTGTCGACAAGGTCGTCGGCTCCCGCTGGGCTGCCCAGCAAACCGAGCGCGATCTTGGAACGCAGTACGTTTCCATCCTGCAAACGCGCTGCAGTCAGATCCCCCGAAATTACCAGCGTGAGGTTCTTGCTCGGGACTCGAATCAGTAGCACGGAAGGTCCGAACGACCACAGTAAGCGCTCGCCCCCGTACTCCTGAGTGAACCAGCCGAGCGTCCCGTGCTCCTCCATCGCAAATTTCAAGGCATTCGGAACAGGCGCACGCCCCGCCATCGGCTTCAATGCCTCGAAGAATTCCCGATTGTCGAGGATCTCTTCTCCCGGAGTTCCGTCCGCGGTGTTCGCGAGCACTTGCCGGATCGTCGCGCCCGGCGGAATCGGCGCTGGCTTGTCCAGCAAATCTTGCGGGATGCGTTCCGCGATCACCGGCTCTTCGGGCGCTTTTCCCGTTATCTTTCCATGTTGAAAAACAATATGGCCCGACTTGATCACCGCAGTATCAAAATGGTCTTGCCCCGCCGCTGGCAGGACCGGTAGCAGTGCGGCTAGCACCAGCAGCGCGGTTAGCACCCTCATCGCTTGTAGCCGATTTTTCGCAAAAACCCGTGCCGCCACTCGGCATCCGCCTCCGTTTCCACGCCCTTGGGCGATGCACCGTCGATCACGCCCAGCACTCCCCTGCCCTGCTCCGTCTCGGCGACGATCACCTCCACCGGGTTCGCGGTGGCGCAGAAAATCGTGCAGACTTCGGGCGTCTCTAAAATCCGGTTCTTCACATTGATGGGAAACCCGCCACGCAGAGCCACCACAAACAAGTGCCCCGCTCCCACCGCCGTGGCATTCCGGCTCGCAACGGCTTTCAACTCATCGTCATTGCCATCCACGCGCGTCAGACACGCGCCCGAGGCCTCATTGAACGCGATGGCGAACTTCATCTGCGGAGCGCTATTCACGATCGCCTCGTAGATGTCTTCCACGGTTTTGATGAAATGGCTTTGCCCCACGATGATATTGCCATCGCTCGGAATCTCCAGCCGAATCGCATGCAGGTCCATGCCATCCATTAAGGCATGTTATAAAACATTATGCGAACTTCCATACTCGCTGGAGTCAGCGCGACTCTGGTGTCCGTGACATTACTTCCAGCACAGACACCGCGCGCGCGTGATCTCGGAGTTCCCTTCTCCGGCACGCCCGCAAAGTTCAACGCGATTACCGACGTTCCCGGCATTGAGGTCGGCTACAGCACGCTCATCTCGGGACAGGGCAAGCTCAACGTGGGCCAAGGTCCCGTGCGCACCGGCGTCACGGCCATCTGGCCGCGCGGCAAACAGTCTACCGATTCCGCCTTCGCCGGGTGGTACTCGCAGAATGGAAACGGCGAGATGACCGGCACCACCTGGATCGAAGAATCGGGATTCCTGGACGGCCCGGTTCTCATCACCAACACCCACTCGGTCGGCGTGGTGCGCGATGCATATATTCAGTGGCAAGTCGAGAACAAGCATCCGGCCGGCACCAACAATCTCGGCGGCGAGGAGTTCTTTTCGCTCCCGGTGGTGGCCGAAACCTACGACGGCTTTCTCAACGACATTAACGGCTTTCACGTGAAGCCCAGCCATGTCTATCACGCGTTGGACACGGCCGCGTCCGGCACCATCGCAGAAGGCAATGTCGGAGGCGGCACTGGCATGGTCTGTTACGGGTTCAAGGGCGGATCGGGCAGCTCGTCCCGCGTCCTCGACGGACCCTTGAAGGGCTACACCGTGGGCGTGTTCGTGCAATGCAATTGTGGACGGCGGCCGCAACTTCAAATCGCCGGCGTACCCGTGGGCCTGAAGATTCCCGAAGACGTCCCGTATGCCAAAGGAGCAAGCTGGATCCAGGAAGACGTGGGCTCCATCATCATCGTGGTTGCCACCGACGCGCCTATTCTTCCGCAACAATTGAAGCGCCTTGCGCGACGGGCCACCATGGGACTGGCGCGCACCGGCTCGACTTCGGGAAACGGCTCGGGCGATATCTTTGTTGCGTTCTCAACGGCCAATCCTGGAGCGGCGAAATCCAGCGGGCTTCGCGATCTGAAGATGCTGCCCAATGACGAGATGAACCCGCTGTTTGAAGCTACCGTACAGGCCACAGAGGAGGCCATCGTCAATGCGCTGGTGGCCGCGGAAACCATGACCGGCGTCGACGATCACCGCGTCATCGCGCTCCCTCATGCGCGCTTGCGAGAGGTGCTCAAAGATTACAACAAACTTCAATAGGGCGGCTTTACTTACAGATGTCGAAGCGTGCCCGCTGTGCTATGCTAGAAGTTCCAACAGCTAGCCGAAAGCCACTGATTTTATTGCACTTATGCCGCACTCCGCGCCGAGTATCGCAAGTCTCATCGATCATACGCTGCTGCGCCCGGAAGCCACGCGCGCCGACATTTTCGAGCTCTGCCGCGAAGCCCGCGACTACAACTTCGCCAGCGTTTGCGTGAACGCGTATTGGGTGCCCGTCGCCGCCCGGGAACTGGCCGGATCCCCGGTGTTGGTGTGCACCGTGGTCGGGTTTCCGCTGGGCGCGACATCCACTGCGGCCAAAGTCGCCGAGACCGAAGCCGCGCTTGCCGCCGGTGCGCAAGAGATCGACATGGTGCAAAATATCGGAGCTCTCCGGGGCGACGATAGCCACGCTGTCCAGCAAGACATCGAAGCCGTGGTGAAGGCCGCGCATCGCGCCGGCGCAATCGTCAAAGTGATTCTTGAAACCGCTTTGCTCGATGACGATCAGAAGACCGCCGCTTGCCTTCTGGCCAAAGCAGCCGGCGCCGATTTTGTGAAAACGTCCACCGGATTCGGCGCATCCGGCGCAACGGTTCACGACGTTGCGCTGATGCGCCGAACAGTGGGCCCCGGCATGGGCGTCAAGGCCTCGGGTGGAATCCGGACTCTCGACGATTTGAACAAAATGGTCGCGGCTGGCGCCACCCGCATCGGCTCCAGTTCGGGCGTGAAGATCCTAGATGCTGCGCACACTTTAGAGCGGGCGGCCGCGGAGTCCCGGACCTGACATGGCCCCCTCGTCAAAATCCAAGGTGCGTTTTCAGGAACGCGCCGAGCTGCTCGACTTTCTCCTCGAGGTTTCAGCCGTTACTTCGGAAACGTTGGACCTCGACCGCATTCTCGCCAACGTCGCCGCCATCGTGAAGGACGTCGTTCCCTACGACCTGTTCGCGATCCTGCTGTATAGCGACCGCCAGCACGGCCTCGGCATCCGTTACTCGATCGGCCATCGCGAGGAGGTGGTGCGAAACCTGGTCATCCCGTTGGGCGAGGGCATCACCGGAATAGCGGCTGCGAGCCGGCAGCCGGTTTTATCGGGCGACGTCCGCAACGACCCGCGGTATTTGACCGCGCTCGATGCCGTACAGTCGGAGCTGGCCGTGCCCATGGTTACTCGCGGCAAGCTGGTGGGCGTTATCGACCTTCAATCCACGCGCCCCGGCGCGTATCGCGAACAGGATCGCGCATTGCTCCAGTTGATCGCGTCCCGCGTGGCCGTGTCCATTGACAATGCGCGTCTGTATCGCCGGGTGGACCGGCAGAATCGCACCTTAAAGACGCTTTCGCATCTGTCCCAGGAATTCAGCTCCATACTCGATTTGGATGAGCTGTTGCGCAAAATCGCCACCACCACGCATTCGCTGGTGGCTTTCGACGCGTTCAGCATTCTGCTGCTCGATGCCGAACGCAAGGTGCTGCGGCACCGTTTCAGCGAGCGCTACGACGAGCGCGTGAAGCTGGATAATATTCCGCTGGGCAAAGGGCTGACCGGCGCGGCCGCCGAATCGCGCGAAATCGTGCGCGTCGCCGATACCCTGGCCGACCATCGTTACATCGCTTCGCATCCCGACATCCGCTCGGAAATCGCGGTTCCTTTGATGGTGCAGGACCGCGTAGTGGGCGTCATGAATCTGGAGAGCGAGCGCATGGGTTATTTCACCGAAGAGCACTCCCGGCTGCTGGCCCTGCTCGCTCCGCAGATCGCCAATTCGGTCGAAAACGCGCGCTTGTATGAAGAAATAGCCGAACGCGAGCAATGGATGGACCGCGACCTGAAGGCCGCCCGCAACGTGCAGTCCATCATGCTGCCGCGGGAAGCGCCCGACATTGAAGGTTTGGATGTCGCCATCCGCTCGCGCCCGGCGCGCGAAATCACTGGCGACGTGTACGACATCTTCGAACACAGCTCGGGCGAAATTGTCTTCATCTTTGGCGACGTCAGCGGCAAAGGCGCGGCGGCGGCCCTCTATGGCGCCATGGTGAGCGGCTTGCTTCGCACGCTTGCCCATCGGCGGCGCGATCCCGCTGAACTTCTCAAGCTGTTGAACAGAGTGCTTCGGGAGCGCATCGTCGAAGCCCAGTACGTCGCGCTGCTGGTGCTGGTATGGGAAAACGCTCGACATCGTTTCGTCATGGCCAACGCCGGCGCCGAGCCCCCGCTGATTTGCCGCCAGGGTGAGATCATCAAACCGAAAGTGGAAGGCGTTCCCGCCGGCCTGCTCGACAATCGCGAGTACGAGGAAGTGATCTTCAATGCGCTGCCAGGCGACGTGATCGTTCTGCACTCGGATGGCATCACCGACCAACCCAATCCGAAGGCCGTCGAGTATGGAACCAATCGTCTGGCCCGCACAATGCGCAAAGCGTGCGGCAAGCCCGTGGAAGCGATTGCGACCCAGATTCTCGCCGACCTCGACGCCTACACATCCGACGCGCCAAGATTCGATGACCAGACGCTCGTCGTAATGAAGGTGCGATGACGCGCATGCCCTCCTTACCGAACCACGACCGTCAGGAAGTGGTCCCCTAATGGAATATCGCGACCACACCTTGTACCTCGAAAACACGCCGCTGGCCGATATTGCGCGCCGCGAGGGTACGCCGTGTTACGTGTATTCGCGCACCGCGATTATCGAGCGCTTCCAGGCCTATCATCAAGCCTTCGGCGACGTTCCGCACCAGGTTTGCTACGCCGTCAAAGCCAACAGTAATCTCGCGATCCTGAAGCTGCTCTCCGAAGCCGGCGCCGGATTCGATATCGTTTCCGGCGGCGAGTTGTTCCGCGTGTTGCAGGCCGGCGCCGATCCTGCGACCGTGATTTTCTCCGGCGTCGGCAAAACGTCCCAGGAGCTCGATTACGCGCTCGAACAGAACATTCGGGGCTTCAACTGCGAATCCGAGCCCGAATTGGTTTTGCTCGACGCATTGGCGTCGCGCCGTGGAGTCCAAGCCCGCACCGCGCTACGCGTGAATCCCGATGTGGACGCGGCCACCCATCCCTACATTTCCACCGGCTTGCGCGAGCACAAATTCGGAATCGATATCGCGGACGCGGAAGCCGTCTATGGGCGGGCGCGCGCTCTCGGCAATTTAGCTTTGGACGGCGTCAGCTGCCACATCGGCTCGCAAATCGTCGAGATCGCACCCATGCTCCAGGTCTTCGATAAGATGATCGCGCTGGTCGAGCGGTTGCGCGCCTCCGGCATTGCTATTCGGACTCTGGATCTGGGAGGCGGCCTGGGCGTGGCCTACAAGCCCGGTGACCAGGCGCCACCCATTTGCGAATTCATCGAGGAAATGTCCCGGCGCACAGCCGGGCATGGCGTCGAGATCCTGATCGAGCCGGGCCGCTCCATCGTGGCCGAAGCCGGCCTGCTGCTGACGCGCGTCCTTTATCGCAAGACCAACGGCGATCGCGAGTTTGTGATCGTCGATGCGGCCATGAACGATCTCATCCGTCCCGCGCTGTACCAGTCCTATCACAAGATCGTTCCTTTGCGCGAAAGTAATGCCGGCACAATCACCGCCGACGTGGTGGGGCCAGTATGCGAATCGGGCGACTTTCTCGCGCGCGACCGCGAGATCGCCAATGTCATGCCAGGCGACCTGCTGGCAATTTGCACCGCCGGCGCCTATGGATTCGTCGCGTCCTCCAACTACAATTCCCGTCCCCGCCCACCCGAGATTCTGGTGGAAGGCGACCGTTTTCGCGTCGTCCGCAAGCGCGAAAAATACGAAGACCTCGTTCGTGGCGAAGAAACTTAGTCCGCTGTTTTCCCATCCACTGAGCCGCGCCCGGCCGGAGGAGTTAGCAGCCGAAGAGCAAAAGCTCACCAATGGTCTTTTGCGGACCCGTTCATTCGGACTACGCTTGTATTCAGGGTGCCATAAATAAGGCAGGAACAGAGACCTGAAGCGCACGCCATCGCTGGCCGATTGAGCCAAGCTCCTGGCGCCCGCATTGCCTCGAAGCAGGAGTTCGATAAGGCCCACCGTAAAACCAGCACCCAGCATGCCGGTCGCCCACCCGGTAATAATGTACTTGACATACCTCTGTATGGCGTTACGCTCGGGGTGGCGTGACAGGCCAGAACTACGGAGAGAATCGAACCTCTTGGTGTGGACCTTTCTTGAATATTATTATGCGGATGACGTCATCTGGCGTCGGTTCCGGTTGTGGTCCAAGCGGTATTTGGAAAAAGGTTGGATCGAGTTTCGAAGGTCCGATCGCTGCTACTAGGGCTTTCGCAGCCTGCACTACTTTCTCGGGCGCATTTGGCTTGACGGCTATAACAATGTTGGTTTCTGGAAGAAGCAGTTCCGAATTAGAAAGGGCTGTTCCTAAATCCCATTTGGCAGATCCCAGTAAGATCACGAACCAACTGATCGTAGCGTGCCGCTCAGGATCGGAGTCTACCACCAGGACATATTTCTGTCCCGCGAATTTCTTTAGTGGCTCGGCCATTGCGGGTATCAAGCCACGATCAGGATCGCGCCACGCCGTTCTTTCGTCAAGCGCCACAACTTGCTGTTTTGCTGATGCAATTTCCTGTCTGAATGTATCTGCTTCCTTGCGCGCGCCGCGTGCCAAAGTTGCGGCATCGGACGCGGCTTCTTCTGCTTTACTCGATTTATCGGTAGCTCTGCCAGAAGCATCTTCGGCCAACTGCGCTTTGGTTTTCGCCTGTCCAGACTGAGTTAACGCGGCGCCGGCGTCGTCTTTCGCCTTGGCGGCCTTTTGGAAGGCTTCGTCAGATAGATTGTTCAAAGAACCTAATACTTGGCCAGATATTTGGTTCGTTCGGAATAGGCAAACCGTTTCAAATACCAAGGACGTGATCAGGAGCAGTGTCGAAAGCTTCCCTAAATTGTCCTTTCTCTTTTCCATCGGCCCAAGGCGCACCCATATACCACCTCTCTGCCACCATGTTGTGAAGTCCGCTATATATTCGCCGAAACAGGCTAGAGCGACCAGAACGGCAAACGTGTATTCCGCATATTCCCAATACCCCATGCTCCGCGTGAGCGATGCAACATCGGACACGGTTAGAGTCATCTTGAATCACAAACGTCACGAGCGCTGGGCACATTGTCCGATCCGCACTGCGGACACTTCACGACACCGTCTGGCCATCGAAGGCGACGATGAACTGGTGGCAGTGTTCGAATTCTGTAAACCCACAGAATCGCTTGACGAAGAGTCGCTGGCGCTTCCATGAATCAAGTATGCGGCAGAATCTACGGTTTATCACCGCCTACCCTTCCCTTTGACGGATCTTCGCCCGAACTGGGCTGCTATCCCATAGACGGTGGCTTAGGACATTCAGGCGCAAATAGCATCGGGCCACTGTGATAGAGTCGGTCAGGCGTGATATTCATCTCCCCGCAAGCAGCCCGGGTCGTACGAGACGGGCGAGGCATGCGACGCTCGTGCTATGGGGAATGTCTGTGCATTCTCGCGACGGCTTTCGCCTTGGTGGGCGCATGCTGTGCCCAAGATTCCCGCCCCCTCCCGAATGACACCGCGCCCGTCGATTGGGCAGCGTACCAGCGGCTGTGGGTCACGGGATTGCCACCAGCGACAAACACGGAGCCGATCCTCGGCCACTTCGATCAGAAGCGAGCCACCGCGTTCCTTGACGATGCGTCGCTCCAATGGACCCGGCAGAACAAGTGTGCGACCTGCCATACAAACGTCCCGTACCTTATGGTGCGCCCACTGCTCAGCGGCGACTTCGCAGCGATGCAAGAAGTTCGTTCAACCGTCAAGAAGTTTGCCAGCGGGCAGCAAGAAAAGCCCGGGAATGACGCTAATTTCTTGATCGCAGCCGCCGCAAGCGCCTTGGCCGTCAATGAGGCGAGAGCCGGCCACGAGTTCGATCCAGACGTGCGAAAAATGTTCGACTATTTGTGGACCACGCAGGATGCAGACGGCGCATGGCGATATTCACTCGACGGCATGTTGCCATTCCTGGAACGAGACCAATACTACGTGTCCCTACTGGTCGCACTCGGAGTAGGTTATGCACCCGGCCATTACTATGAGACGCCAGCTGCGCACGATGGCTTCGTCAAGCTCCAATCTTTCCTGCGGAACAACATTCCGCAGAATGTTCATGAGCGAGCAGTATTGCTTTGGGCCTCCGTCAGGACACCAGGATTGCTGTCGGCTCACGAGCAAGCGCGCATCGAGAAAGACCTGCTGAAGCTGCAAAACGCCGATGGTGGCTGGACTTTGCCTGCGCTGGGGCGCTGGCCCCGCCACGATGGGGCGACGAATGATCCGAATGGACCAAGTGACGGGTATGCAACCGGCCTAACCACCATGACGCTATGCGAGGCAGGTTACGGGCTCCGGGATCGTCCTATCCAAAATGCAATCACTTGGATCGAGACACACCAGCGCACTTCGGGCCGTTGGTTTACGCCATCTACATACTCCGATCGGTTTAAAAACTATCTCTCGAACATGGGGACCGCCTATGCAATCATGGCGCTGAAGAGCTGCAAAGTCCCCGAAATCCCTTGAACTGGCTGCATCCTCCGGGAGAATCCCGAATACGAAGTGCGTAGACGTCGAACATCATCGATCTGATATGCTTTCGGATTAGTAATCGCGTTCAGCTTGCGGAGGTCTCGATGCGGCGTGTCCTGCTCGCACTTTCCTTGGTCTTCTGCGTCTTCGTCCTCCTTGCGCAGTCCCAGAAAAAGACGAAGGCGCCGGGCCACTACATGTTTGCCTGGACCGGCGATGTCGCAAAAAAAGGCAATGATTTTCTCGCAGTCATCGATGCGGATCCGGATTCTGAGACCTACGGACGTTTGATCACGACTCTGGTGACCGACCAGCAAACGGTGCGTGTGCATCACACGGAATACGTGATGCCCGCGAGTGGAATGCTGTTCGCGAACGACCATGATGCCGGACGCACGTTTATCTTCGATGTGCGCAACGCGCTGCACCCAAAGATCGTGACCTCGTTCACCGATATGGACGGCTATATGAATCCGCATTCCTACCTGCGGTTGCCCAACGGGCACG
>Ga0302326_10010813_pt1 | contig 19714 bp, 19 predicted proteins | sample Palsa_T0_3_FD_202264 | JGI IMG/M metagenome (GOLD analysis project Ga0302326, IMG submission 202264) | Peat permafrost microbial communities from Stordalen Mire near Abisko, Sweden - Palsa_T0_3 | ecosystem: Environmental > Terrestrial > Soil > Palsa > Peat permafrost | place: Sweden: Abisko...
CGCACGTCTGTGTGCGGTCGAAATCGACACGGATCTCGTCGAGATCTTGCGCGAACGGGCCGACTTGAGCGCCGCGCGCATCGTTTGCGCGGACGCGCTTACGTTCGAATACGCGGCGGCGGCCGAGGGCGAACCGTGGTGCGCGGCCGGCAACCTCCCCTACAATATCGCGACGCCGCTCATCACCGGCTGGCTCGGCGCGGCCGACCCTCCGCAACGCATCGTCGCGATGGTGCAGCGCGACGTCGCCGATCGCTTTTTGGCAAAACCGTCGACGCCCGCCTACGGCAGCCTGACGCTCTTTACGAATTATTGGGCGACCGTGACGCGCGCGTTCGTGCTCGGACCCGGTGCGTTTTATCCGCGCCCCAAAGTCGATAGCGCGGTCGTGATATTCGAACGCAGGTCACACCCTGCAGTGAGCGTGCGCGACGAGGCGCTGCTCCTGCAGGTCGTGCGCGGAGCATTCGCGTACCGCCGCAAGACGCTCGCCAACAGCCTTTCGCTCGCGCTCGGTATCGATCGAACGCGTACGCAGGCGGCGCTCGGCGCGCTGAACCTCGATACGGAGATCCGTGCAGAACAACTCGACCTGGGCGCCTTCGGTGCCCTCGCCGATCGATTGGCCCCGTGAAGCCTGGAACCCCTGGTTCACCGCGCTCGCGTTTGTGGGCGGCCTCGTCGTTTTCGTCGTCGCGCAAACCGCGTACGTCCTGCTAGCAGCTAAATTTCACACGATCGACCCGAACCACCTCACCCAACTCTCGGTCACCCAAACGCTGATCGTGGAGTTCGTGAGCTGGGGCTCGATCGCCGTATACTTCCTGCTCGTGCTGCCGTACGCGCTGCACGTTCCGCTTTCGGCGCTCGGCTTTCGCGCACCAACGGCCTTCGACCTCAACTTCGCCGTCGTGGGGGCCTTCGCGATGTTCGTCATCGTCAACGGCACCGGAACGGTGACGACCGCCCTCTCCCACCGTCACGACACCGAAGCCGCGCTCGCGCTCCTGCACCAGTTGCACACCCCGCTCGAGCGAGCGGGGTTCGTCGTGCTCGCCTGCGGCGTCGCACCGTTCTGCGAGGAGCTGACCTTTCGTGCTTTCCTGTTCAGCGCGCTGTCGCGCTATTTCCCGTTCGGCGTGGCGCTCGTCGTGAGCGGCGCACTCTTCGGCGCGCTGCATGCGACGGATTCGTGGCCGGGAGAGCTGCTCACCGTCGGTCTGCCGCTCGCACTGGGCGGAATGCTGCTCGCGTACGTGTACGCGAAGACGCGCTGCTTTTGGGCGAACGTGATCACGCACGCGCTCTTCAACGCAGTCGGCGTCGTCGGCGTCATGGTCTTTCACGTTTCCTCGTGAGCGCACTACGACTCGCCGTGGACGCGGCGAACTTTGCCCACGACCGGCGGGGGATGGGCCGGATCGGTCGCGCCGTGCTGCTCGAAGCCGCAAACGACGGCAGCGTCGAACTGACGCTGCTCGCCGATAAGCGCGCGGACGTGCGCAGCCTGCGCGCGCAGTTCCCGCGTGCCGCCGTCAAGTCACCCGCTACGGCCGCGCGACGGCGCCGCTACGACGCGGTCTGGTACCCGTTTAACGGTATGCGTTTCCCCACGGCCGCACCGTCGCTCGTGTGGCTGCACGACGTTTTTGCGTTCACGCAGCCGCACCTCGAACGCGTCGCGCGCTGGCGCGAACAAGAGCCGATCCGCGCCGCCGCGAAATCGGCCACCCGCATCGTTACGGGTTCGGCGTGGAGCCGCGATGAGATCGTGCGCGTTCTCGGCATCTCCGCGGATCGCATCGACATCGTCAATCCGTCGCCCGACCGGTTCTGGTTTCCGGCCCTCGGCGACGTTTTGCCGGCGCCCCTCCCGGGCACGCGCTATGCACTGCTCGTCGGCGTGCGCGAGCGCCGCAAGAACGCGCGACTCGCGCTCGAAGCGTGCGCCCGCGCCCTGCGCGGGAAAAACGAACTGCTTGTGGTCGCGGGCGAACTCGACGAACGCGATCGCGCGTTCGCGCGCGCCCTCCAGCTGCGTTGCGGCGAGATCGCCGCGAGCGACGAATTGTTGCGCGCGCTCTACCGCAACGCGAGCGCCGTGCTCGTGCCCTCGTTCGCGGAGGGCTTCGGTCTGGTCCCGATCGAGGCGATGGCGTGCGGCGCGCCGGTCGTCGCCGCGAACGCGGCCGCGCTTCCCGAAGCGACGGCCGGGCTCGCGGTTCTGCTCGACCCGCGCGACGTGATGGCGTGGACGAACGCGATTCGCGAACTCTTCGACGACGAGGTCTACTCCTCGACCTTGCGCGCGCAAGCCGCCGCCCGTTTCGCCTTCTCCGATCGCACGGCATCGGCACGCCGCACCCTCGGCATCCTGCGATCGATCGCCGGCCGAAGGCTATAGGGCCGGACGCCTGCCGGCGACGATCTCGCCGACCAAGGCCGTGAACGTCGCTTTGAAGCGGTCCGGCGCGAAGTTCTCGGCATGCGCGCGCAGCGTCGCCGCATCGTAACGGCCGGGGTCGAAGGCGCGTAAGACGCCGGCGAGCGAGTCGGGCGTCTGCTCTGCGAAATATTCGCCGGTGATGCCGGGTGCGATCGTTTCGAGCGCTCCGCCGCTTCCGTACGCGATCGTCGGGCGCCCGCACGCGCTTGCCTCGAGCGCAACGAGCCCGTAGTCTTCTTCTCCCGGCACGACGATCGCGCGCGCACCGCCCATGAGTTTCGTCAGCTCCGCGTCGGAGAGCGCGCCGAGAAATTCGGTCCGCGTGCCCAGCGCCGCCGCCTTGAGATCCTCGAGCGCGGGACCCGTGCCGACCACGAGCAGCCGCATGCCCACGCGCCGGCACGCTTCGATCGCGAGGTCGACGCGCTTGTAGGCGAGCAGCCGCGAGACGACCAGCGCGTAGTCGCCGCTCCCGTCGCCGACTGCAAAGCGGTCGATGTCGACCGGGCAGTGCACGACGAACGCGTCGCGCCCGTAGTAGCGGCGCACGCGCTCCGCGACGTTGCGCGAGTTCGCTACGAACGCCGTCGGGCGAGCGGCTGCGCGGCGATCCCACGCCACGAGCCGGTCGACGACCGGACGCGCGAGCCGCGAGCGCAGACCCTTCCGCGCTCCGAGTGCCGAGAATCCGCCGACGTACTCATCGTACGCGAACGCAAACCGGCTGACGGTGTGGATGTAGCAGACGTGCACCGCATCCGGACGAAAACGCACGCCCTTGGCCCACGATGTCGTCGTACTGACGATCAGATCGTACGCCGAGAGATCGAAATGTTCGAACGCTGCGGGATACAGCGGCGCGAGAAAGCGGAAGTACCGCGACGCGCCGGGCAGCATTTGCAGCGCCGACGTCCGGACGCGCGAAGCGTCCACGAGATCGCCCGTCGCGCGAGCGTCGAAAAGCGACGTGTAGACGGGTGCCTGCGGATACGCATCCGCAACGTGACGAAAGACGCGCTCCGCGCCGCCTCGTTGATTAAGATAATCGTGAACGAGCGCGACGCGCGTCGTCATATGATGCCGGGGGCCCCGCGCGCTTTGCGTGCGGGGGGCGGGGAGGCGAAGCCGGACCGCCTTTTCAACCGAAGGGGTCCCCGCGCTGCCCCGCAGCGTGGGGCGCAGTCGTGGACCAACGCGACGCGATGCGCGATTATTGTCCGCGGGGCAGAACGAGCGCCACGATATAGCGCTGCAGGTACGTCTTGGCCACGCGCTGCACGTCGGCTGCGTTCGTCCGCTCGAGTGCGGCGAGCGCCGCGTTGATCGAGTCGTCGCCCAGGCCTTGTGAGGAGAACGCGCCCAGCAGGTACGCGCGATCCGAAACGTTGACCGAATCCGAGAGAAACTGGCCTTGGGCCGCCGTCTTGAAATGCGCGAGCGTCGAGGGACCGAGCGGGCGCTGCGAGAGCGAGCGCGAGACGAGCAAGAGTTCGCGCAGTGCGAGCGACGGGTCGACCTGCGAACCGTTGACGTACACGACCAGGCTCGCGGGCGTCGAGTCGTACAGATAGAACGCGCCGACCGACTTCTCGAGGAAGCCGACCGTCGTCGTGGCTTGGCGCTCGAACGCGTCCGACAGCAGCGCCTCGAGCACCAGCATCGCACCGAAGTCGCGGCTGGCCGGAGCCGGCGCCGCGAAGCCGACGACGACCCACGGCGCGGCGACGTCGCGCCGCGCCACGATGCGCGGTGCGGTGGACGGAATCGTACGGGCCTTCTCGGAAACCGGAGCGATCGGACCGTCGGCGAGACCGCTCGCGAGCCCGTTGATCGCGCTCGAGAGCTCCGGCGTTACCGTTCCGACGACGCTTGAGAAGATCGCGCGGCGCCGGTAATTGGCGCGGTAGAACGCGCCGACGTCCCGGCTCGACAAGCCCGCAAGCGTTCCCGAATTGCCGAGCGACTGCTGCCCGGTGCCCGATGCATAGTACGATCGGCGAAACATTTGAATGCCGACCGAGAGCGGGTTGCTCTCGAACTCGATCTCGCGCGCTGCGAGCGAGGCGCGCGCCGCCGCAATCGTAGCGGACGAGAAGTCGGGAGCGGCGAGCGCCGTCCCGAGCAGCGGCACGAGAGCCGCGAGATGCTCGGAGCGCGCCTCGAGATAGTAGTGGACCGATCGCCCGTCGACGGTGTACGACAGGCTGCCGCCGGCGGCTCCGATCGCATCGCGAACCGGCACTCCGTTGACCGGCGTGCGCGTGACGCACTCCGCGACGAGCGCGGCAACGCCGTCGTTTGCAGCCGATTCGCGATCGAGACCTGCCGCTACAAATACCTGCAGGCCGCTGACCGCGGAATCCGCGTCGTTTTCGGTGACGAGCCGCGTCGCGCCGAGATCGGTCGCAGATGCGGTCGGGTAGCGCGTTGCGGATGGCGGCACCGGGGCCGCGCCCAGCAACGCGAACAAGGCAACCGCGGCCAGCGCGCGCCTCATTGCGGTTTCGCTTTCGGCGGCGTTCCCGGTCGCAAGGTAACGACGACGGGCGCGGCCGCGAAATATTTTACCGCAACCGCCGCCACGAAGTCCGGCGTGAGCGTATCCGCGGCCTGAAAGTACGCGCCGCGATCGCCGTCGGCTCCGGGCGCATATTCGGGCGCACCTTCGACGGTGTACCAGCCAAAGTTGTCGGCGATTTGCGTCGGCGTTTGCAGATCGGTCAACAAGTGATACTTGAACGCGTCGAGCGCGTGCCCGAACGTCGCCGGATCCATCGGCTTTTGCATCTGCGCCAAACCGTCGTCGACGAGCGAGCGCAGCGCCGTCGTGTTGTCTTTCGCCGAATACACCACGAGCATGACGCCCGGATCGTGCAGCGTGATGAACTGGCCGAGCAAGAATGCCTCGGGGTATTTCTCACCGACGACCTTGGTCACCGATCCGCCGTCGCTGCGGAAGAGATAGTCCGCGATGAAATCCATCGCCGTCGCCTCGCGCGTGTCGGCGATGCCGGGACCGACCCAGCCATAGCCCCCGACCTCTTCGGCGAAATTCTTCGTCACCGGTTGCACGGCGCTCGCGAGCCCCGGCGTCACCGCAGCTTCGGGACCCTCGCCGCTGTCTTCGGGACGCCCGCCGACGGCGGCGGCCGCGATCGTGGGATCGACCGCACCGCTGACGACGAGAATCGCGTTCTGCGAGCGGAATGCGCGGGTCGCGAACGCCTTGGCGTCCGCAAAGGAAATCTGCAGGACGTCTTTCGGCTCGCCGAGTGCCGGAAAATGCTGCGGCCCGCTCGCAAAGAGTTGTCCGAAAACGGCGTCGCGGACGACGGTCTCGGGATCGTAGCTCGAGATCTGTGACTCTTGCGCGACGTCGCGCCGCGCGGTGCGGTAGCCGTCTTCCGTAACGACCGGGGCGAAGTAAGCGGTCGTCAGCGTCCTGACCACGTTGCGCGCGGCCTGGGCCGGAACGACCGCCGAGATCGACACCGAGTCGCTGTACACGGTGATTGCAAGGCGGCCGCCCGCGTCTGCTACCGCCTTACCGAGGGAATCGCCGACGATCGGCTTTGAGGCGGCCACGACCTGCGCCGCCAGCCGCGCGAGTGCCGGAGCCGGCTTCGCGCCGAAACCGGTCGAGGGGGCGCGATACCACAACTCGATCGCAGCGACGGGCGCTCCGGCGGCCGGGCGCACGATGAAGGTCCCGCCGCCGGCCGGCAGCCGGCCGATGGTGGTGTTGGGTCCCAGGTCCGGAAGGTCGCCGGTCGCCGCCACCGCTGAGGCCGACCACCCGGCGATAGCGACCCCAAGCAGCCCCGCACGTAGCAAGGTTTGCACGCTCATGGGGTCAGGATACCCGGATCAGGCGGGTTCCGGTGAGATGTTCGGCGGGAGACGCTTCGGCTTTTCGCGCTGCGGCTCGGGATCGAGCGGCGTGCTCGCGGCCATGGGGATCTGCGGCACTTCGTCGTCGGCCTTGCGCGGATAGGGCAGATCGTTGAGGATCGCGACCACTTCGTCGGTCTCGACGGTCTCGTGTTCCATCAGCGACGCAACCATCCGCTCGACCTTGTGCCAGTTCTCTTTCAAGAGCGCGGTCGCGTCCGAATAGCAGCTCTCGATGATCTTGCGAACTTCGCCGTCGATCTTGCCCGCGATCTCTTCCGAGTAGTTGCGATCCTCGCCGAAATCCCGGCCGAGGAAGACCTGATGGTTGCCGCGGCCGTACTGAATGGGGCCGAGCGAATCGGACATGCCGTACTGCGTCACCATCCGGCGCGCGAGCTCGGTCGCCTTTTCGAAATCGTTCGACGCGCCGGTCGTCACGTCGCCGAACTTGATCTCTTCGGAGATACGCCCGGAAAGCGCCATCGTGATCTGCGCGAGCAGTTCGTTCTTGGTGCGCGAATGCCGGTCTTCATCGGGCAGCGACCACGTGATGCCCAGTGCCATGCCGCGCGGGATGATCGTGACCTTGTGGACGGGGTCGGCCTTCGGCAGCAAGCCGCCGACGATCGCGTGGCCCGACTCGTGGTAGGCCGTGTTCTCTTTCTCTTTTTGCGACATCACGAGCGACTTGCGCTCGGGGCCGGCCACGACGCGGTCGATCGCTTCTTCGCAGTCGCTCATCTCGATGATCGACTTGTTCTTGCGAGCCGCGAGCAGCGCGGCTTCGTTGAGGAGATTTTCCAGATCGGCACCCGAGAAACCGGGCGTGCGCTTTGCGAGCGTTTCGAGCGAGATCTCTTTCGAGAGCGGTTTGTTCTTGGCATGCACGCCGAGAATTGCTTGCCGGCCCTTGACGTCGGCGCGATCGACGACGATCTGGCGATCGAAGCGGCCCGGCCGAAGCAAGGCGGGATCCAGCACGTCGGGACGATTGGTCGCCGCGATGAGAATGACGCCCGTGTTCTGGTCGAACCCGTCCATTTCGACGAGCAGCTGATTGAGCGTCTGTTCGCGCTCGTCGTGCCCGCCGCCGAGTCCGGCGCCGCGCTGACGGCCGACCGCGTCGATTTCGTCGATGAAGACGATGCACGGCGCGCTCTTTTTCGCTTGCTCGAAGAGATCGCGGACGCGGCTCGCGCCGACGCCGACGAACATCTCGACGAAGTCGGAGCCCGAAATCGAGAAGAACGGAACGCCCGCCTCACCCGCGATGGCGCGAGCGAGCAGCGTCTTCCCGGAGCCCGGAGGTCCCAGCAGCAGCACACCCTTGGGAATCCGTGCACCGAGCGCTTGAAATTTCTTGGGGAACTTGAGGAACTCGACGACTTCGCCCAGCTCTTCCTTGGCTTCTTCGATGCCGGCGACGTCGTTGAACGTCACCTTCGGGCGGTTCTCCGAGAGCAGCTTCGCGCGCGAGCGTCCGAACGAAAGCGCTTGGCTCCCGCCGCTTTGGGCTTGGCGCAGAATGAAGAGCAGCAGCAGCGCCATCAGCGCGAACGGAATCAATTGCGCGAGCATCGTGAGGATCGGTGCCGTCTGCGGGTTGTCGACGGTGATCGCGACGTTGTGCTTGCGCATGTCGCCCAAGAGCGCCGAGTCGTCGAGAATCGTCGAGGTGAAGCGCGTGTCGCCCGAGCCGCTCGCCTTCTTCAGGTCGCCGACGACGTCGTGCTGGCCGGAAATCGTCACGTCTTTGACGTTGTCGCGGTCGACCTGCGCGTACAGGTCGGTGTAGCTGAGCTTCGTCGCGGCAGGCTGGTTGAGCACCAGCTTGTCGACGATGAAGATCACCGCAATGAAGATGAGAACAACGATGACGATCGATCTGACGTGCTTACCCAACGTGACTCCTTGTGATCGAGGCGGCGAAGCCCCCCGATTGCCCCCGGCCCGGACTCCCGGACCCCTCGTGCGTTTCTCTCGACGAGTTGCTAGCGATTGTAGCGATCTGCGATCTATTCCGTGACGGTGCTTTCGTCGAGGCGCGCTAGGTAAGGGAGATTCCTATATTTTTCTTGATAGTCCAGACCGTAACCTACGATGAACGCGTCCGGGGCGGTCAACCCCGCGTAGTCGATGCGAACGTCGACTTGGCGGCGATACGGTTTGTCCAGGAGGACGCAGGACCGTAGCGATGCCGGGTTTCGGCTTCCCAGAAGCCGCTGGAGGTAAGCGAGCGTCAGGCCGTTATCGACGATGTCCTCGACGATCACGACGTTCTTCCCCTCGACGCTTGCGGTCGTATCCTTCAGTAATCGGACCTCGCCGCTCGAACGCGTACTGTTTCCGTAGCTCGAAACGTAGATGAGATCGATGACGACATCCATTTCCTGGGGCAGCGCTCGGGAAAGGTCCGCAGTGAAGAACAACGCCCCCTTTAACACCCCGACCAGCATGACGGGTTCACCCGCCAGGTCCCGGGCGATCTCATCGGCCAGCCGCCCAACCGCCTCCAAGATCGTCGCTTCCTCAAAAACGACCCCCGCAATTCCCAGGGGCCGGTGAATCGTGCTCAATCGCCCACCACCACTTCGACGCCGCGGCGAAGAAAGTGACGGCCGCGAGCGCCCCGCAGGACGGCGCGCGCGGCCGCATCGAGCCGTTCGAAGGTCAGGTCTCGGGCGTCGCCGTCGAATGCGGACAGCTCCTCGCGAAGCTGCCGGCGCAGCAAGGCGGCCGGGTCTCCCGCACGCTCCTCGCGCAAGATCGCAGCGCAGCGCGCGACCGCAGTGTCGAGGTTAGGGAAGTCCGCCCGCAACGGCGCGAGGGCAGCGCGGACGGCATTGCGCCGGTAGGTACGCTCGACATTTGTCGGATCGATCGCAAACGGCACGTGCCGTGCGTAGCAGTACGAGCGCAGCGTCTGGGGCGAGACCTCGAGCAGGGGCCGCGCGAGCTCGAGCCCCGGCGCGAGCGCGCGCCGCACCGGCATACCGCATAGCCCGCCTGGTCCGGCGCCGCGGAAAAGGGCCAGCAGGACGGTTTCGGTTTGGTCCTCGGCATGATGGGCCGTGAATACGCGCGAAGCTCCCACCGCCGTCGCGATCTGCGCCAGCTTCGCGTAGCGTTCGTCGCGCAGGCGCGCTTCGTCCGCGGACCCGGCCTCGAGTGCCGCCGTGACCACCCGGGCGCCGAGCGCCGTACCGAGGGCCAGAACCACCGCCTCGTCTTGCCACGCGCCGCGCCGCACGCCGTGATTGACGTGCGCGAACACCGCCCGAGCTCCGGCGCGCTCGGCCGCGAGCGCCAGGAGCGCGGCCAGCGCGGCGCTGTCCGGGCCACCGGAAACCGCCGCGACGAGTACCTCGCCCGGTCGCGCGGAAACCGCGTCGGCAACGTCCATTTCGAGCGCCGCTTGCGGCCGCGCACCGCGCATCTAGCGAACCCTCATCGCCGCACCGCACGCGCGAGTTCGCGCTGCACGTCGCGGTCTTTTTCGTCGCGGCGCTTGTCCCACGTCTTCTTGCCGCGCGCGAGCGCGATCGAAACCTTCACGCGGCCCCGCTTGAAGTACAACCGGACGGGAATCAGCGTCAAACCCTTCTCCGAGACGCGCCCCGCGAGGCGATCGATCTCTTTGCGATGGACGAGCAGCTTGCGCGGCCGGTTCGGATCGACGTTGGAAAAGCTGCCCTCTTTGTAGGGCGGGATGTGCATGGAGAGCAGCCACAATTCGCCGTCACGAATGCGCGCGTAGCCCTCGGCGATACTGATTTGCCCGGTGCGGATGCTCTTGATCTCGGTGCCGGTCAGCACGATGCCTGCTTCGAATTGCTCGAGCCATACGTACTCGAACCGCGCCCGGCGATTTTCGATCGACGGCGCCGGCGCGGGCGGCTTTTTGGGTGCCGCTACCGCCGTCGACTTTGCCTTCGGTGCTGCCATGGAGACCGCTCAATTCGGCAGAACCGGCTCCGCTCACTGTGCGTTCAGCTCAGTTGAGCGAACCGCGTGCCGGGCTCGACGGTGCCGCGGCCGACGAAGCTGCCGGTGGCCGAGGCCAAGAGGCGCCCGGACTCGTCGCTGACGCTGGCCTCGATGCCCAGAACGCCGCGCCGTTGCCACAGAACCTTGCCGCGCAGGACGAGCGGTTCGCCGACCGGCACGGCGCTACGAAAGCGCATCTTCATCTCCCCGGTCACGCCGATCACGCCGTGCGCACCCGCGGCATAAGCCATCGCTTCATCCAAGAGCATCGCGACGATTCCGCCGTGCACCACGCCGCGCCAGCCCTGAAACCGGCTTTCGACGACGACGCGGCTCGTGACCGACTTATCCTGCGCCGCGGCGAAGGTCAGCTTCAGACCGATCGTCGACAGCGGCCCGCACGCGACGCAAAAGCCGTCGTCGACCGGTTGCGAATCCGTGACTATGACCCGGGCGGTCCGGGCGTCGAGCCCGCGGTATCGTAGTCGCCGTTCTTGATCTTCGCGAGCAAGGTGCGGGCGTAGATCGTATCGACGTCGGCGTCGACCGCGGTGTTGAGCACGGCGGTCGCTTCCTTGAGTTTATGCTGGCCGATGTAGATGCGCGCGATCAAAGTGTAGCCGTGCTGGCCCGCTTCGCCGACGTGATCGACGTCGAGCGCGAGGCCTTTCTTGAGATAGGTGAGCGCCGCATCCGGTTCGCCGAGGTCGCTGAGCAGCGAACCGATGTGAAAGTCGATGTCGGCGTACTGCGGAACGAGGTTCGGAACGTCGATGACGTATTGCAGTCCGCGCTCCGGATCGCGCAAATCGGTCTGGTACAGCTGCCCTAAGTACTCGCGCGCGAGCACGTTGCTCGGATCCGTCCGCAACGCCGCAAGCAGTTCCGTTTTCGCGCGGTTCGCGGAGCGCTCGTTGAAACGCATGATCCCCAAGCCCACGTGACCCGCGGATTGATCGGGATCGATCTGCACGGCGAGGTTGAGCTCGTCGCGCGCGTCCTGGGTGCGATCGCGGCCCGCGCCCGACTCGAACATGTACGAGAAGCCGAGGCGCACGTGATTGACGTAGTTCCGCGGCGCACCGGCGACCGCGTCTTCTTCCAGGTTGGTCAGGACGTCGAGCTCGCCTTGCTGCTGCGCCGCCGCCGCGTTGAGAAACGAGATCGCGAGCGTATTGTCGGGCACGACCGCGAGCGCACGCTGGAAATCCGCTTCGGCACTCTTGAAATCGCGCGCGTAGAAGTGCCGCAACCCGTCCGAGAGCGGAGCCGTGAACGCGTCTTTTGCGTAGTCGTTGCGATCGCCAGTAGCCGTGCGTCCCGGCGTCGCGCCGGCGAGCGCGATGGCGCCCAGAGCCACCACCGCGATCGAGAACTTGAAGAACATGAAACTCCTACATCCCGATTTCAACGGCCCACCGTAAGCCGTCGTGCGAGAGCATCGGGAAGATGTGCTGCACCGATTTTTTCTTGCGTTCGAGCGACCGCGTACGGCACGCGCTCCCAGACGATCGTGCGCGCGTCCGGATCGTAAAAGACGAACGAAGCATCGGGATTGAGGTCGCGCGGCTGACCCACGCTGCCGACGTTCACGAGGTACCGCACGCCGGGTTCGAGGTCGATCCGGCCGCCCCGCTGGCAGAAGGCGTGGGCGAGTGCCCCGTCCTGCGCCAGCGCGTAGTAGTCCGCGACGTGGGTGTGACCGACGAAGATCAGCGGGGCGTCGGTGGCTTCGAAGGCCCGCTGCGCGGCCGCTTTGTCCAAGATGTAGGCGAAGTACTCGACCGGCGCCCCGTGCACGAGCAGATATTCGGGGGTCCGCACCTCGTAGGACAATCCGTCGAGCCAGCGGACGTGGTCGGGATCCAGCACCCCCTGGGTCCAATGGATCGCGGCGCGAGCGTTGGGATTGAAGTACGCGAGCCCGTGGCTGTCGATCGCCGCGACGTCGTGATTGCCCAGCACCGTCGCCGTGGCTCGCTCGCGTAGCAGGGCGAGGCATTCGTTCGGGTTGGGCCCGTAGCCGACGATGTCGCCCAGACACAGCACACCGTCATCCGGCCCGATGCGCTCGAACACCGCGGTGAGCGCCTCGAGATTCCCGTGGACATCCGAGACGATCGCAAACTTCATGGGCCGGACCACTTTCTCGGCCGGAACGGCGGGCGCCTCGATGGGCATCCGCAGCAGCGTGGCGCCGGATTCTTAGGGCGGAGCGAGCGCTTGGAGGGAAGCGAGCGCTTCCGCGAAGACCGGCGCAAGCCGGTCTCGCTCGGCCTGCGTACCGACGGTGATGCGGACGTGTCCGTCGAGCGGCGGCAGGCCGGGCTTGCGGATGAAGACGCCGCGCGCGAGCAGCGCGGCGACCATCGCTTCGGCGCGGTGCCGCGAACCCAGATCGATGCAGACGAAATTCGTGCGCGAGGGCAGCGTTCCGAGGCCATGGCGCGCGGCCATCGCCCGATAGTCGGCGCGGCCGCGTTCGACCTCGGCAACGACCCCTTCGACGAACGCGCGTTCTTCGAGCGCGGCGAGCGCACCGATCTGGGCCGTGCGATTCACGCCGTATTGTAAGCGAATTTTCCCGAAGGTCGCGATGAGCTCGGCCGCGCCGATCGCGTAGGCGATGCGCGCTCCCGCGAGCCCGTAGGCCTTCGAGAACGTCCGCATGCGCACGACGCGCGGGTCGATCGTGTCCGGGAGCACTTCGTCCGGCGCGACGAAATCGGCATACGCCTCGTCGAGAACGAGCAGCGCATGCGGCGGCAACGCGGCGACGAATGCCGCGACGTCCTCCTTGCGGGCGAATGCGCCGCTCGGGTTGTCGGGATTGGCGAGATAGACGTGGCGCGCGTTCGTCGCGTACGCGTGCGCGGCAAGCGCTTCGAGGTCGACGCCGCCCGCTGCCGTGTAGGGAACGGTCTCCAAGCGCGCGCCGTAACCGAGGACGTGGTAGACGTAGGTCGGATACGAACCGCTGGTCGCGACGGCTACGTCGCCCGGCGCGAGGTACGCACGGACCGCAAGGCCGAGGAGATCGTCGATACCCGCGCCCACGGACACGTTCTCGGGGCTGCAACCGTGGCGCGCGGCGATCGCTTCGCGCAAGTCGTTCGATTCGGGATCGCCGTACCACGCCGTTCGTTCGAGCTGTCCGCGCATCGCGGCGAGCGCTCGCGGCGGCGGCCCGAACGCGCTCTCGTTCGCGCCGAGGCGCAGCAGCGCACCGCGCCCGGCGCGGCGTGCCAACTCTTCCGGAGCGATAAAGGGCCGGCTCTGGGGTAATTCGCGGACGATCGGTGCGGGCTCGGGTCCCCCGTTCACGAGCCTACTTTCAAACGGTCGCGCACGTTCTTCACCCCGGGAGCGTGTTTGGCCGCATCGACGATCGTTTGGTCGATCGCGCGCGTGGGCGCGCTGCCGTGCAACGTGACGGTCCCAGCGTGCGCGTCGACGTGCACCGAAAATGCGTTGATGCCCGCTTGCGCCGCGATGTTCGAGTCCACCGCAACCACGAGCGCGAAATCGGTCGCGGCTTGTTGATCGGTCGGCATCTTCGGGTCGACGTTCAGCGCGGCATCGACCGACTTCACGCTGTCGATTTTCTTCGCGGCGGCAACGAACGCATCGCGCGATGCGGCCGTGCGAACTTTACCCGTCAGCTTCACGTGACCGTCGTGGGACGCGACCGCAACGTGCAGCGACGAGTCGGGATCGATCGTCACGAACGCGCCTTCGACGCGTGCGACCAAGAGCGCGTCGTTGACCGCGGACGCAGCGGGGGCGGCGCCCGCCGCGGCATTGCTCGCGGCACTGCTTACCGCGTTGCTCTGCTGCTGCGTGCAGCCGGCCAGTGCGACGAGCGTTCCGGCAGCGAGGAGGTTGACGAGCTTCATGGGGCCTCAATCGGCGCGCCGCCGGAGGAAAAGAGTCTGACGTTTACGCGCTGCCCCGCTCTGCGGGTGCCGCTGCGGTCATCGACGGTAACGTACCCCGAAGCGCGCGCGAGTAAGCTCGTTTGCGAGGAACGAATCGCGAGCGGCTCCGCTTCGAGTTCGTCGCCGCTACGCCGCAGTCGCACCGGAACGTACCACGTCCAGCCTGCGCGGCCCTCAAACGTTGCGGTCGCGACGGCCGACAGCGTTATCGTTTCGCAGGGTCGCTCGCCGCACAGCGCAGCGACGATCGGCCGTACGACCGCTTCCAAAATCATCAGCGACGAAGCCGGGTTGCCGGGTAAACCGACGATCGGTTTGCGACCGATTGCGGCGAGCAGGGTCGGTTTGCCGGGCTTCACGCGCAGGCCGTGGACGATCGGCCCGGGCGCGCCGAGTTCTGCTACGATGCGCGGAACCAAATCGCGATCGCCGACCGACGATCCGCCGCTCGAGAAGACCGCGTCGCATCGCTCGAGCGCGTCGCGCAGCGCCGCTCTCAGCGCGTCCTCGGTGTCGGCGGAACGCGCGATCTGCACGGGGTGCGCGCCGAGCGCGGCGAGCGCCCCCGCGATCGCATAGCGGTTTGAATCTCGAACTTGACCGGTCGCCGGCACCACGCCGGGATCGACGAGTTCGTCGCCGGTCGAAAGAATTGCGATGCGCGGCCGCGCGAACACCGGGACGCTTGCGATCCCAAGGGTTGCGAGCACGCCGAGCTCCGGGCCGCCGATCCGCCGGCCGGCGCGCAGGACCGTTTCGCCTTCGCGAACGTCGTCGGCGCGCTGCGTGATGCTCTCGCCTGCAGCGACCGCGCCGCGCAGCACGATCCATCCGGGCTCGAGCACGTCGACGTCTTCTTGCGGCACGACCGCATCCGCGCCGCTCGGAACGGCACCGCCGGTAGGAACGCGCACCGCTTCGGCGCTGCCGACCGCACATGGCGGCGGCGACCCCATGAACACTTCGCCCACGATGCGGCGCCGGCCGGCTCCGTCGCTGCTGCGCACCGCATAGCCGTCCATCGTCGAACGGGGATGCGAGGGATGGTCTTCGAGCGCGCGCGCATCGTGCGCGAGCACGCGACCGGGTGCGGCCTCGAGCGTGACGTGCTCGATGCCTGCGGGTTCGATTGCAGCCCGCGCAAAGAACGCCGCAACCGCATCGTCCGGCGCATGGAGCCGCTCCGCGACGAAGCCGCGATGCCCGGCGGCGCCGTCGTGACCCGGTGGTAGGAGCGCTCGAGAATCCTGCATAACCCTTTCACAACGCTTCACTGACATCGGGGCGGCGTGCCCCCCGATGGCCCCCAGTAACATCGGGGCGGCGTGCCCCCCGATGGCCCCCAGTGAAGCGTTTTTCTTCTCTATAGACGTGTATCGATGCTAGACCTTGCGCTTCTGCGGCGCGATCCCGAGCTCGTTCGACGCTGCGCTGCCCGGCGGCCGTTTGGTGCTGCCTTCGTCGACGAGGTGCTCGCGCTCGATACGGAGCTGCGCGCGGCGAAGACCGCCGTCGAAACGCTCCGTGCGGAGAAGAACGCGCTGAGCGCCGGGATCGCGAAAGCCTCCGATCGGGCGGCCGAAGCCGCGCGTTTGCGGCCGCTGCTCGCGCAGCTCGACGCGCGCATCGAAGCCGGCGCGCAAGCGGTCGCTCCGCTCGAGTCCGCGATCGACGCAATCCTCGGCGACGTGCCGAATTTACTCGACGATTCGGTGCCCGACGGTTCGGGTGAAGACGACAACGTTCTCGTGCGCGATTCCGGGCCGCCGCCCAAGCTCGGTTTCGAAGCGAAAGCGCATTGGGATCTGGGCGAAGCGCTCGGCATTCTCGATTTCGAACGCGCGGTGAAGATCTCGGGCGCGCGCTTTTCGATCTTACGCGGCGCGGGTGCGCGCCTGTCGCGGGCGCTGATCTCGTTCTTTCTCGCGCGCGCGAACGAACGGGGCTACGTCGAGATCGATCCGCCGTTTTTGGTCTCGCGCTCGACGATGTGGGCGACCGGACAACTCTCCAAATTCGCCGATGCGATGTTTCGCGACGACGACGTCGACCTGTTCCTGATTCCGACGGCCGAAGTTCCGTTGACGGCGTTGCACGGCGGCGAAATCCTCGCTGCGGACGCGTTCCCGCTGCACTACACGGCCTACTCGCCGTGCTTCCGCAAAGAGGCTGGCGCCGCGGGGAAAGATACGCGCGGGCTCATCCGTCAGCATCAATTCGAGAAAGTCGAACTCGTCTGGCTCGTGCAGCCCGAGAAGTCGTTCGAAACGCTCGAGCGGCTCACCGCCGATGCGGAAGCGCTGCTCGCAGAACTCGAGTTGCCGTATCGCGTGATGATGCTGTGCAGTGCCGACGTCGGCTTCAATGCGGCAAAGACGTACGACCTCGAAGTCTGGCTGCCGGGCCAAAACAGGTATCGCGAAATCAGCTCGTGTTCGAACTGCACCGACTTTCAAGCGCGCCGCGCGCAGATACGCTTCCGGCGCGAACCCAAGGCCAAGCCCGAACTCGTGCACACGTTGAACGGTTCCGGGCTCGCCGTCGGGCGTACGCTCGTGGCGATCTTGGAGAACTACCAGCAGCCCGACGGCAGCCTGCTCGTACCGAGCGCGCTCGTACCGTTCGCGGGCTTCGAAAGCATCGCGGCCGACGGCGTCGCCCGCTAGACCGAGGTTCCGGGCGCACTCGCCCGAAGCCCTCGATAGCGTTCCCCCAACAGGAGGTTTAAACGTCGTGCGAACCCTCATTTGCGCTGCACTCGTCATGGCCGTTTCGTCGCCCGCGTGGGCCGATTCGGATCCGGGCTACCTGCCGGGTCCGTGGCATTTCAAGGCGATCTCGTGCGTCGACACGACGGTCCGTTCGGTGACGCCGCGCTTGGAATCTGCGGGGCAGACGACGTTCACGGCCGAGGATTTCAAGCAGTCCGGCGTCGCGGTCGTGTTCGCAACCGGCCTCGGCATTCAGCCGTTGTTCTCCAGCGGAACCGCCTCCGTCGTGCACTATCAGGACGCGACGGGCAACAACATCATGGCCGCGGAGCGCGCGGGAGATCGCGTACAGGTGTGTTATCTGGGCGGACCCGCGCCGACCCAGTACTGCAATCCCGACAAGGACGATCGCGGCAGAAACTATCGCGTCTACGACTACCGGCAGCGCGCGCAGTACTGGGGCGGCAACGAGGAACACGATTGCGGTGGCGCCTGATCTAACGGAGGGTTGCGTACCTCGCCGCGCTGCGGGCCTTCGCCTTGGTCGCTTCGACCTCTCGGTTCTTCGGCGGCGCACTCGTTTCCAACCCGTGCAATAAGCGCTCGGAGATCCCGGCGATTTCTTCGACCGCCGCGAGAAATGCCGGCTCGTTCGATTTCGACGGTTTGGCCACGCCGCTGATCTTGCGCACGAACTGCAGCGAAGCCGCCCGGACTTCGTCGTGCGTTACCGGGGGATCAAAATTGAACAGCGGTTTGATATTGCGGCACATACCCTGCGAACGATACGCCGCGGGCCCGAAAAATCTTCGGCGGAGCGACCCTTCCCTCGCGGACCGCTAACCGGAGGTCCGGGCGACCGAGTCGGATATCCAATTGGTCTCCCACGTCTTGCGGCCGTCCGCGGAAAAGGATTGCTCGAAGTGCCAAACCGTGCGGCCGGTATGCGTCCAGTGGTAGCGCACGACGATCGGTTTGCCCGCGTAGGTTTCATTGTCGTAAAAATCACCGACGCCGGCCGCGTTGAAGCGCCCGACTTGCGGGGGGATGCTCAAGCCGCTTTTTACGGTCGCCCAATACAAGCTCCAATCGTGCGTCGCCGGGTTGTACATGCGCAGCGTCAGCGCATCGATGCGCCCCGCGGGCCGGTAGAGATAGCCTTCCTCGATGTTGCCTTGATCGTGCAGCAGCGGCCGCACGACATTCGTGCCGTCGAATTCGTACCAGTCGTGCGATCCGCTCAACGGATGCCGTAACACTTTATAGTGCGACTTCCACGAGCCGAGCAGAAAGTCGAAGTCGTGCTGTCCATCTCGCTGCGTCGTCGCTACCGGCCCATTGACGGCGACGAGCGCCGGATGAGCGAGCGAGCCCGCGGGTCCGAAGGCGAGCGCGCAGAGAAGCGCTGCGCCGAATGTAAATCTGGCCATGCACGGAGCGTAGCAGCGGAGTGGTCCCAAGAAAAGAACCACATCCGCTCAAAACGATTGGTCCACGAAAGGAGCGGGTCAGATTCGAACTGACGGAACGTTTTCTAGACGTTCAAACGCTTTCAAGGCGTTCGGTTTAAACCAGGCTCACCCACCGCTCCGCGGACCAGGGCTGGTTCGGCGCAGTCGCCCTACTTCCGGCGGATGAGCGCTTACGCGTTGATCTTGAGGACGAGTTTGCCGAGGTTTTCGCCGCGGAACAGTTTGAGCAGCGTGTCCGGGAACGTCTCCAGACCCACGGCGATGTCTTCGCGCGACTTGAGTTTGCCCTCGTGCATCCAGCCCGCAAGGTCGCGCACGGCCTCGGGGAAGCGGGCGGTGTAGTCGAACACGACCATGCCTTCCATGCGGGCACGGTTGACGAGCAACGTCAAGTAGTTGCTCGGTCCCTTGACCGGGGTCGTGTTATTGTACTGCGAGATCGCACCGCAGATCACGACGCGAGCTTTCATCGCGAGGCGCGTCAGCACGGCGTCGAGCACGTCGCCGCCGACGTTGTCGAAGTAGACGTCGACGCCTTTGGGACAGTTCGCGCGCAGCGCGGCGTGAAGGTCGTCGCCCTTGTAGTCGATCGCCGCATCGAAGCCGAGTTCGTCGACGAGGAACGCGCATTTTTCTGCGCCGCCCGCGATGCCGACGACGCGACAGCCTTTGATCTTTGCGACTTGACCGACGACCATGCCGACGGCACCCGCAGCACCCGAAACGACGACCGTCTCGCCTTCTTTTGCTTGGCCGACGTCGAGCAGGCCGAAGTACGCGGTCATGCCCGGCATACCGAGCGTGCCGAGATACACCGGCAGCGGTGCGAGCTTCGGGTCGACCTTCGTCAGCGTTTTCGCCTTGGCGATCGCATATTGTTGCACGCCGGTCACGCCGACGGCGTAGTCGCCCGGCGCGAACGACGGATCTTTACTCTCGAGCACGCGGCCCGCGCCGCCGGCGCGCATCACTTCACCGATCGCCACCGGCGCGATGTACGACTTCCCTTCGTTCATCCAGCCGCGCATCGCGGGATCGAGCGACAGATACTCGATCTCGATGAGGACTTCGCCGTCGCCCGGTTCGCCCACGGGCTCCGAGGTGTAATCGAAGTCGCTCCGTTTGACGAGTCCGACGGGACGCGCGGCGAGCCGAAACTGATGGTTCGTTTTGATCGCGATGCTCATACTCGAGGCTTCGGACACGAAACGGGACGGCCTTTCGGCCCTCGTTAACATCGGGGCGGCGAAGCCCCCCGATCCCCCC
>Ga0302326_10010821_pt1 | contig 19703 bp, 18 predicted proteins | sample Palsa_T0_3_FD_202264 | JGI IMG/M metagenome (GOLD analysis project Ga0302326, IMG submission 202264) | Peat permafrost microbial communities from Stordalen Mire near Abisko, Sweden - Palsa_T0_3 | ecosystem: Environmental > Terrestrial > Soil > Palsa > Peat permafrost | place: Sweden: Abisko...
CGGCACCGTCGTCGAGAGTCTGCACGCCGAAGACGCCGGCCGCATCCGCACCGGGCAGCGGCGGCCGCACCGGGACCGCGCCGGTGGCGATGACCAGGGAGTCGAAGCCCTCGCGGTACGACCGCCCGGCGGCAAGGTCACGAGCAGACACCCGCCCGGCCTCCAGGTCGATCTCCTCCACCTCGGTTCGCATCCGAAGGTCGATGCCGTTGCGCCGGTGCGCCTCCGGCGAACGGGCCACCAGACGCTCCGGCCCCTCGACGTCACCGGCCATCCAGTACGGGATGCCGCAGGCAGAGTAGGAGGTGTACGCGCCACGCTCGAACGCGACGACCTGGACCGTATCGCCCGCGATCCGCTTGGCCTGCGCGGCCGCGCTCATCCCGGCCGCATCCGCCCCGATGACAACAATCCGCTCGGTCATCGGATGAGGGCACGCCATCGACCGGGCCGCGGCGCCGCGCACGTCGGCACCGGTCAGGCCGCCTCAAGAGTGGTACGGATCTCGGTTCCCGCCCGGACCGCCCTGGTGACCGGGGTCTTCTCCGCGATCTCGGCCAGCTTCGCGCGCTGGTCTTCGTCGACGCCGTGCAGGGTGATCAGCCGGTCGATCCACCTGGTGTTCCGGTCCATGACGACGTAGGTCAGCTCGACGTCCACCCCGGCCAGCGGCCAGCCCTGACGTTCGGCGTACATCCGGAGGGTGATCGCGGTGCAGGCACCGAGCCCGGACAGCAGCAGGCCGAACGGAGCCGGACCGCTGTCCGCCCCGCCGTGGTCAACCGGTTCGTCGCCGCGCAACTCGTGGCCCCCCGCGTCGATGCGGACGCCGTACGGCTTCTCCTCACTTATCACGGTGGCGGTGGCGATGGTGTGGTCGTGGTCGGTGCTCATGAGGTCGTGACCTGTTCGCAGCCGGCTTCCTTGAGACTGGCGATGTCCTTGAAGCCGCAGACCGCCAGGCACAGGTCAAGTTCGGCGAGAAACGACTTCAAGAAGTGGGTCAGGCTTTCGGCGCCGCCATAGGACAGCGCGTAAGCGTATGGCCTGCCGATGCCGACGGCGGTAGCGCCCATCGCCAGTGCGATAACGACATCCGTCGCGTCCCGCACCCCGCCGTCGAACATGACCGGGGTCGAGCCCGCCGCCGCCAAGATGCCGGGCAAGAGCTCAAGCGTCGAGATTCCCGAATTCGCCTGTCGACCGCCGTGATTGGTGCAGTACAGTACGTCGGCGCCATTATCGATCGCCATGCGGGCGTCATCTGGGTGCTGAATCCCTTTTACCGCGACCGGAAGATTGGCCTGCGACCGGATCCAGCGGAGATCTTCCCACGACACCGGATGCTGAAAGATCTTCCCATAGTGCTGCAAGGCGGCAGGCTGGTCTTCGTGCGGCGGCTTGGCGAGGTGTTTGGTGAAGTTCTCGTCAGAGTAGTAGTTCTCCATGCAGAAGCCGCGGAACTGCGGGAAGTTGCCCCACTGCAGATCAAGTGGCCGGTAACCAAGAGCCCAGGAGTCGACGGTCAGGATCAAGGCAGAATAGCCGCTGGTCTCAGCACGATTGATGAGGCTGGCCGCCAGTTCCCGGTCATTGGGCAGATACAGCTGGAAGAAACCCGGCGTGGCTCCGGTGTGCGGTTTGACCTGCTCCATCGGAACTTGGGCGAACGTCGAGAGCGTGAACGGCACGCCGGTGGCGGCCGATGCCTGGGCTGCGGCTACATCTCCCTGGAAGTCAGGCGCGCACAAGCCGATCAAGCCGATGGGGCACATAAAGACCGGAGTGTCGAAATGCTGACCGAACAACGTAATCGACAGGTCACGTTCGGGCGGGCTGACCATCATCCGGGGAATGATTCCGTAGCGTGAATATGCGGCGATGTTGGCGCGCTGAGTCCGCCCATCCCCGGCGGCCGCCGAAACATATCGATATACCCAGTCGGGAAGCGCCTCGGACGCCTTCCGCTCGATCGACTCAGAGTCGAACGGGTACCGGGAGTTGACGCCATTCACGGCATCGAGATAGACGCCCATTTGAAAGTCACCGAAATTGCCTGGCATAGCTTTTCGCCCTTCTCACCCTACGGCTGGGCCGCATGAGTACTTGGTGGCGGTATTTCGGGTGTCCTTCTATGGCCCGGCTGGGGGCGGATTATGTTCCCTCATTCGCCAGTCCATACGGCTGGCTCGCGGTAGTAAAGGCGGAGGTGGCTATCGCGCTATTGGCCTGAGCTATAAACGGAGGCCAGGCCGGCCGAGCCGCCATGCGTACCGCGCAAAGCATCACCGAGGGCCGACCACCAGCACGAGCTTCCCGCGCACGTGACCGTCCTCGCTGACGCGGTGCGCCGCCGCGATCTCGGCGAGCGGGAAGGTCTGCGTGACCGGGAGCGAGAAGCGCCCGGAGGAGATCAGCTCGCCGATCTCGGCGAGCGCGTGGACCGCGCGGCCAGCGTCCCCGCGGCTGAACCTCACCCCGTGCTCCTGCGCGCCACCGAAGTCGGCGATCGTCATGACGTGCTCCGGGCCGCCCGCGAGCTCGATGAGCTCGGGCAGGACGCCGCTCCCGGCAACGTCGAGCGCCAGATCGACGCCGTCAGGTGAGAGCGCGCGAACCCGCCCGGCGAGGCCCTCGCCGTAGCCGACGGGCTCGGCTCCCAGCGAGCGAAGGTAGGTGTGGTTGGCCGGACTGGCGGTGCCGATCACGCGCGCACCGCGCATCACGGCGAGCTGAACCGCGGCGCTGCCGACGCTTCCGGAGGCGCCGTTGATGAGCAGCGTGCCGCCGCTCCCGACGCCGAGCTGGTCGAGCGCGCGGGTGGCCGTCTCGATGGCGGCCGGCAGCGCCGCCGCGCCGGGGAAGTCAAGCGACGGCGGGATCGGCGCGTAGTAGGACAGCACCGCCAGCTCGGCCTGGGCCGCCCCCTCGGCGGAGAAGCCGAACACGCGATCGCCGACGGCCACATCCGCGACGCCCGCGCCGAGCTCGTCGACGACGCCCGCCGCCTCGTAGCCCAGGGTCTGCGGGAGCTCGGCGTCCATCAGGCCCTTGCGCTTCTTCCAGTCGCTCGGGTTGACGCCGGCCGCGCGCACCGCGATCCGGACCTGGCCGGGACCCGGATGCGGATCGGGGAGATCCACGATCTCGAGGACCTCAGGCCCCCCGAACTGGCTGAAACGGACTGCCTTCAACATTCGCTCCGATCTCGACTCAGGTGTCGCGGTTGCGGCGCGCACGACAGTCTGCCAGCCTCGCGTGCCGGGCCCGAGCTCGGCGCCACGCGCGGGCAGGGCTACCCCACAAATGTATTCTCACCCCGTACGCCTCAGTCCGATTTGTATGGTTGTGGCAACGTAAACAGTCTTATGTGTAGGTTGCCGCAACCACACCACTACGTCACCGGCACACCACTACGTCACCCCGGCTGGGGTGGGAGCACCGGACCGGCCGGCCTGGATCAGCCGAGGGGCAGGGCGCGCGGACCTGGGATCCCGTCTGGTCGCGGGTGATCTGGAGGGTGCCGCCGACTTCGGCCGCTCGTTCCCGCATGGACGGACGTCAAGGCGATCAGCGCCGTCATCGTGCTGGCCAGCGTGGTCGCCGTCGTGCTCATGCTGCGGCGCGACCGGGGCCCGGTCGCGGTAACCGACTAAGCCGCCGGCCGGGCACCAAGCCCGCACCGTCACCACCCGGCAACCTGTGCCGACGACAGCGGCCAGACGCGGGCGGCTGATCTTCGCCGCGCACGTCTGCGCCTGATGGCGTCGAGGTGGGCGTCGCTCCCGGCCGCCGCGGACCGTGGCAGCACCGCCCGTTCCGAATAAGGATCTTTTGCCGAACGAACTGTGGTTCCAGCCCTGGCACAGCCGGTTCGCATCCTCACCGGGCGAGTGCTGGTCAATGTGACCCACGGCAGGTGGGGTTTCAGTTAGCTGCTCCGGCCGGTGCCCGGCGCGGGTAGAGCAGCGCCGTGACGACGGCACCGGCCGCGAACAGGACGATCAGGAAGGTGAACGCGGTGACGTCGCCGTGCACCGTGGCGTCCTGCAGGCTGACCCGCTGCGCGTGCCGGGCCAGGTAGTCCGCGGCCGCGCTCGCGGCGATCGTGTTGAGCAGGGCGGCGCCCAGCGAGCCGCCGATCTGGTTGCTGCTGTTCACCAGCGCGGCCGCCACGCCGCTGTCGGCCGGGCGGGCGCCGGCCGGGCCCAGGCTGAAGGCCGCCGTCACGATGCAGCCGATGCCGAGCCCGATGAGCACCAGCGCCGGAGCCACCCGGGTGCCGTAACCGCCGTGGACGCCGATCCCGGTCAGCAAGGCGGCCGCCCCGGCCGCCAGGATCATTCCGGCCGGGACAATGACCCGGGGACCGAACCGCTCCAGGCCCACGTTGCTGACGAAGTTGGCCGCGACCACGACCCCGCCCACGAACGGCAGGAAGGCCAGCCCGGCGCGCAGCGGGGAGAACCCAAGCACGCCCTGCAGGTAGTAGGTGACCAGCAGGAAGGTGCCGATCAGGCCGATCCCGGCGATGACCGCCCCGAGGTAGGCGGTGCCGCGGGTGCGGTCGGCGATGATGCCCAGCGGTACCAGCGGGCGGGCGACCCGGCGCTCGACCAGGACGAAGACAGCCAGCAGGACGACGCCGGCCGCGATCGGCCCGGCGGTCCACGCGCTGCCCCAGCCGCTCGCGGCGGCCTGGCTGAAGCCGTACACGATGGCGACGAGGCCGCCGGCGGCCAGCAGGCTGCCGGGCACGTCGAGCCTGGCCCCGGGGTTGCGCGGCTGGTTGGTGATCAGCGGGACGGCCGCGGCCAGGGCGACGGCGGCAAAGGCCACGTTGACGTACAGGCACCAGCGCCAGGACAGGTACTCGGTCAGGACGCCGCCGAGGATCAGGCCGATCGCTCCTCCCCCGCCGGCGATCGCGGTGAAGATGCCGAGCGCCTTGCCGCGCTCGCGGGTGTCGGTGAAGGTGGTGGCGAGCAGGGCCAGCGCGGACGGGGCCAGCAGCGCGCCGAACGCGCCCTGCACCGCCCGCGCGGCCACCAGGGTGGCGAGGCCGTTCGCGGCGCCGCCGGCGGCCGAGGCGGCCGCGAACCCGGCCAGCCCGGCGATGAACGTCCGCTTGCGGCCCAGCAGATCGGACAGCCGGCCGCCCACCGCCAGCAGGCCGCCGAAGGCCAGCGCGTAGGCGGTGATGACCCACTGCCGGTCGGTGACGGAGAAGCCCAGCGCTCGCTGGGTCGAGGGCAGCGCGATGTTCACGATCGTGGCGTCGAGCACTACCATCAGCTGGGCCACGCCGATCACGGCCAGGATCAGCCAGCGGCGCCGCCCCGGATCGGGGACAGCGACGGCGGCGGCCCGGGCCGGCGCGGCGGGAAGAGCTTCGTTGGTCATGGCCCATCCTTCTAAGTTAGCTAACTAACTCAGAACTGTAGCGGCCGGATTGGGTTGTGTCTATACTTTGTTAGGTGACTAACTCAGTTGATTCCGGCGGCCCGCAGACGACCCGGGGACGTTCCCGCGGAGACGCCGGCCGGGAGGCGGGTAAGCGCGAGCGCCTGGTTACGGCGGCCCGCCGGGTGCTGTACGAGCACGGCGTCGAGAAGGCGACGCTGGCCGACATCGCCACCGCGGCCGATGTCCCGCTGGGCAACGTCTACTACTACTTCAAGACCAAGGACGCCCTGGTGGCGGCCGTCATCGAGAGTTACCGGCGCAGCTACCACGAGCTGAGCGCGGAGCTGGACCAGCAGGACGGCCCCGCCAGCCGGCTCAAGGCGCTGGTCCGGGCCCTGACGGCGCGACGGGATCAGCTGGCCAGCTACGGCTGCCCGGTCGGATCGCTCAACTCCGAGCTGGACAAGCGCGAGGATGGGTTGCGCGCCGACGCCGGGACCATCCTGGCCGGGCTCATTGACTGGGCCGAGGTGCAGTTCCGGGCGATGGGCCGGGGCGATGCCCGTGAGCTTGCGGTGGCCCTGATCGCCGCCTACCAGGGGATCGCCCTGCTCGCAGCCACGCTGCGGGATCCCGGCCTGATCAGCGCCGAGGGCGGCCGCCTCGAGCGCTGGATCGACTCCCTGGCCGAGTGCGGTCAGTAATTCCCGGGTTGCCGGGCCGGGCCAGCCGATGGCGTCAAAGACTGCTAGCGGGTCGAGGTAGTCCCGCCAGTGCGTGATCTTGCGGTCAACGATCGACAACACCGAGATGTAGCGGTTGCGGTAGGCGGTTCCGGTCGGGATGGCACGGCCCTGCGAGGCGTATTCGAGGACGACGACGTCCGTGGCCTGGTCGTGGTGGACGGCCAGGTCATAGCAACGATCAAGGAAGAATGTGGCGCCATAGGGACGGTACAGCTCGGCTACGGCTTGGCGCCCTTCGACGCGGCGCGGGTAGCCAGGGACCGTAATGACGTACTCGAAGACGACGTCCTCGGCCAGCAGGTCGAAAAAGTGCTCGCCGTCCACCAGGCCGGCCACGCCTTCCTCGATGATCCGGAAGAACGGGTCCAGGGCCCGGAAGTCGTCGAGTTTCCCGACGGCCGTCATCGGGGCTCGTCCAGGGCCCGGGCCGCGGCCGTGCGCCGCGCCTGGCCGCTGACCTTGGTCTTGCTAGTAGCGCCGGGTGCGAGCGTAAGAGAAGCCGAGGTCAGCATGACTCCATCTTCTGACCTGTGATCGAGCTAATCAATGCGCGATACGCTCCGGCAGGGCCGGACGCGATTGACCGCTGTTTCATCGTGACCGGCAGACGCGCTGGATCAGGTCCTGCCAGCCTCGGCCGAGGCGTTCGGAGACTTGCGGGGCGGCCTGGGCGAGAATGACGGACGACAGGTAGAGCAGCAGCGGGCCGTCCAGGGCCGCGGTCAGCTGGGTGGCCAGGACATCCAGGTCGGCCGGGCCGAGGCTCATTTCCCCGAGCAGGAACCGGATGTGTGCCTGCGACATGGGCGTCTGCGATCCGGCTGGTACCCGCTCCCTGCTGTCCAGGGCGGCGCGGGCGATCTCGCGGTGCCTGATCAGGAAGTCGATCCTGGCGCGGCCGTAGGCGATCAGGCGGTCCAGCGGCGGGGCGCCGGGACCCAGCGGCGGGGGTCCGGCGAGGACCTGCTTCTGGAAGTCCCGCTCGTCGTCGTCAAGCAGCGCCCGGAAGATCCCGGCCCGGGTGCCGAACCTGCGGAACACCGTTCCCTTGCCCAGGCCCGCGCGTTCGGCCAGCCCGTCCATGGTGAGCTGGCTCGCTCCCTGCCCGGCGATTATCTCGCGCGCCGTGACCAGCAGGAGCCGCCGGTTGCGGGCGGCGTCGGCGCGCTCGGGGGGCGGCGGTCCCCAGGTCACGGGCTGGTTCATGGGTTCCACCCTACGGCCGGAATATAACCGGGGTAAGGTCCGATTACGCCTCCAGCGATGCACGGCTCATGACCAACATCGAGCTGTACGGGCGCCAGGTCATTCCGCGCGTCCGCGAGCTGCTCAGCTAAACCCGATCTGCTAGACGCCCGCCGGCCGCGGAAGTCCGAGATGGTCGCGCAGCGTGTGGCCGGTGTACTCACGGCGGAATCGGCCCTGGCGTTGCAGGATGGGCACGACATGGTCGACGAACGCGGTCAGCTCGTACGGAAGCGTCGATCCCATGATGGTGAAGCCGTCGACGGCGCCCGCGTCCTGCCAGGCGATCACGTGCGCGGCGAGTTGCTCGGGTGTCCCGGTGAAATGCATCTGTCCCGCGCCGCCCGTCACCTGCTGGGCGACCTCGCGCAGCGAAGCGTTCGGCCGTGCCCGCGCGAGCGCGAACAGCTGCTCCGCGCGGCTCGACGGGGCCGGCTGCCCGGCCCAGAGCTCAGCGGGCAGTGGAACGTCCGGGTCGAAAGCGTCCGGGTCAAGCCCGGCCGTGTAGAGCGCGTTCTGCCAGCGGAACTCGGGACTCATCAGCTCTTCCAGCCGCCGCGCCCGGGCCTGAGCTTCGGCCTCGGTGCCGCCCAAGGTCACCATCAGCGCGGGCAGGACGAGCGCCTGCGCCGGGTCACGGCCTGCGGCGGTGACCTGGGCGTGCAGGTCAGCCCGGAAAGCCACCGCGGCCTCTAGCGACGGCGGCCCGGAGAACACCAGCTCGGCGTACCGCGCGGCCAGCCCCACGCCGGCCGCGGACTGCCCGGCCTGAACGAGCACCGGGTGACCTTGCGGGGAGCGGGGGAACGGCAAGACTCCTTCGGAGTCGTAGTACTTCCCGTGGAACCGAGGGTCGTGCAGCTTACCTCGGTCCGCCCACACACCGTTTTCGCGGTCACCGACGACCGCGTCGTCCTCCCAGCTGTCCCACGCCCGCGTGACGACGTCGACGAATTCGTGCGCGCGCGCGTAACGGTCGGCATGTCCGGGATGGGCGGGCTCGCCGAAGGCCGCCGCGGCCAGCGGCGTGACGGTGGTAACGATGTTCCAGCCGGCCCGGCCGCCGCTGAGATGATCCAGCGTCGCAAACCGGCGGGCGAGCTCCCACGGCTTGCTGTAGGTCGTCGAGCCGGTCCCGATCAGCCCGATGTGGCTGGTGACCGCGGCCAGAGCCGAGAGCACCGAGATCGGGTCGAATTGCGTCTGCGGCAGGTACGTGGCGCGGTATTCGGCGATGGCGATGTTGTCGGCCAGAAAGATCGAATCCATCAGGCCACGCTCGGCGATCCGGGCGATGTCGGTGTAGTAGGCGAGCCCGAGAACGCCGCGGACATCGTCTTCGACCACGCGCCACGCGGACTCGTGATAACCGTCCGGCCAGATGAAAGCGTTGAAATGCAATGGCCGTACGCTCATGGCTGGACTCCTTCGTGAATTTTTTCTGCGCGCGAAGCATACTTCGGCAGCCGCTGCGGCTCCCGGCCGCGGTTACCGCGCGGTCGTAGCCGCCGCCGGACGCTGGCGAGGATGTCCCTCGGCCGGATCTTCTGGTGGTAACGGGCGCCGCGAAGCTGACCAAACGCATAATCAGCAGGTGGAGAGTTCGGTGACACACGAAGGCGCAGCATCGACGCCGCGCGCCTGCGGCCCGATGATCACACCGAGTTCGGGCCTCAAGACGGCAGGCAGACCGTACGGCAGCGGCGGGTGAGACGACCCTATGCCCGCAAGTCCGCACCCTGATCACAGAGCCCCGCTGAACATAATGACGTTCAATCTCCGCTATGCCAGCGCGAGCGCCCCTCATTCCTGGGCCGAGCGCCGCCCGGTCACGCGCAAGCTGCTGCGGGGTGAATCCCCGCACCTCATCGGCACCCAAGAGGGCCTCTACCAGCAACTGCGCGACATTGAGCAGGACCTCGGCGCAGGTTACGCGTGGATCGGTACCGGCCGTGAAGGAGGCAGCCACGGTGAATTCGTGGCCATCTTCTACGACACGAGCCGGCTCGCCCCGATTGAATACGATCACTTCTGGCTCTCCGAAACCCCCGGCAAGATCGGATCCAAGGACGAATTCAGGAAGAGATCAGAACGGGCCGGCTCCCCGCGCATGGTGACCTGGGTCCGCTTCGGTGTCCGGGGCACCACCAGCATGTTCTATGCCCTCAACACGCATCTGGACAACCGGAGTGAGACCGCGCGCCGGCGCGCCGCGACTCAGCTAGCCAGGTACCTCACTAACCGCCTTGACCCGGAGCTGCCGCGCATCGTCACCGGCGACTTCAACGCCCCCGCGGCCGCGGGCACGAGTGTCTACGACATCATGCTCAACGAGGGAGGCCTGGTCGATTCGTGGACCCGCGCCGCCAGGCGAGGTGAGCACTACAGCACGTGGCACGGCTATAAACAGCCGGTCCCCGGCGGTGTGCGCATCGACTGGATCCTCACCTCACCCGACGTCATCACCTCCTGCGCCGCCATCAACCCCTACTGCGATCAGGGCCGATACCCCAGCGACCATCTGCCGGTGCAGGCCGTCATCAGCCTTCCCCAACCCGGCCCCAGGCGTTGATGGGGCATCGGCCACGCCGCTACGAGGCGTCCCTGTCGCGCAGATCTGGACGCTCAGCAGCCCGAAGTCCAGCAGGTCGAGCAGCGCGCCTGTAATCGGGGCGGAGTACCACGCGCCGATGGTGCGCCCGATGAGGACGTCGCCGCCGGAGTTGATTCTGGTCCCCGAGAAGTGCCGCCATGCCCACCACTTGACCGCCGCGGAGGCCGAGCGGGCAAGGGGGAGAAGACGGTGCAAGTCCTGACACACATCTCGGGGCGGTAACATATATATTACGCCAAGTAACGTCGACTTGCGCCTGTCATCCGCGGCCGCTGTCAGCCGGCGTGCGCGAGGATGGCCGTGATCAACGAGCGCGCCGTCGCGCTTACCGGCCGGTGCCGTGGATAGCACAGCGCGATCGTCCGCGGCGCGCCCGGCTCATCCGGCAGCAGCCAGGTGAGCGCGGGATCGATCGCCCTGGTGGCGGCCAGGCGGCCGATGCAAGCGTGGCCGAGCCCGGCCGCCACGAGTCGCTGCAAGGCCAGGTTATCGTCGGTGCGATACACGATCTTCGGCGCGAGGTCGGCAAGACCATCCGCTGTCCCTACCACGCCTGGACCTACAGCCTGGACGGCCAGCTGGTCGCGGCGCCCAACTGGCGGGCGCTGGACGGGATCGACCGCGGCCGCTACCGGCTGCACCAGGTCCACGTCGCGACCTGGGAAGGGCTGATCTGGGTCAGCCTCGCCCGCCAGCCCGTGCCGCTGGAGGACTACCTGCGGCCGCAGATCGAGGACCGGCTGGGCGACTACGGAAAGTTCCAGCGGTACCGGCTCGGCGAGCTGGCGGTGGGGGCCAGGGCCGAGTATGACGTGGCGGCGAACTGGAAGCTGATCTACGAGAATTTCCAGGAGTGCTACCACTGCCACAACATTCACCCCGAGCTAGTGTCGACGATCCCGCAGTTCAAGTCCCCGGCCATGGGGGCCGCGGGCTATGACCCCGGCGGCTACCCGATCGCCGCTCCCCGCCCGTCCTTCTCGCTGACCGGGCAGACGGTGCTGCCCAGGCTTCCCGGCCTGCTGCCCGCCGACGACCGGCTCTTCTACGGGATGGTGGTGCGCCCGAACTGCTTCCTCTCTCTGGTCAGCGACCACGTGATCGCGCACAGGTTCGAGCCCGTCGCGCCGGACCGGACGCTGGTCGTATGCGAGTGGCTGTTCCCGGCCCAGACGCTGGAGGCCGGGCACGACGTGGCCGACGCGGTGGCCCTGTTCAGCAAGGTCAACGAGCAGGACTTCGCCGCCGCCCAGTGGTGCCAGCCGAACATGAGCTCGCGTGCCTACGCCCGCGGTGGGGTCCTAGTGCCCAGCGAGGCCCCGGTGATCTCCCGTTATTACCAGTGGTACGCCGGCTTGATGGGGGACGCATGCCGCAGCACTACCGGGTGATCGTCATCGGCTGCGGCGCAATCGGCGCGGCGACCGCATACTGGCAGCTCATGCACCGGACCGGCGGGCTGGTCATCGCGGAGCGGAACACAGCCGGGATCGAGTCTCTCGCGGCCACCGCGACCTGTCCGGGCCAACTCGATGTAAGCAGGCCCGCCGCCGCGCCGGCCTGAGCCCGCGGACGGCAGGCCATCAGGCCGCCGGATCAGGCGTGGAACAGGTCCACGATGCAGGTGGCCGCGGGGAACGCGGCGGCGGGCGAACGGACGGTGTCGGCTGGCTCATCATTATCGGCGACGGCGCCGCCCGGATCTGGGAACGCGGGCCACCGCACCCGCCGGATGATCGAAAAAAGGTTCCCCTAAGTCTCGAACAAAGGCTCGAAAGCTGGTATTCTTGTTCCCAAGCCTGCTTCCCTCTTTCTCCCGAACGAGAGGTGGTGCATGTCCTCCCCCACGTTCCCCGACCCCGACCCGGACGCCCCCGAGCCAGCCAGCTCCGGGCCGTCGGGCTCCGGCTCTGGGCCAGTCGGCCCGGGTTCGCAGCCGGTCCCGGCGGGTGGGAACGACGGCGCCCCCGAACCCCCGTGGTCCGGGGACGAGGAAGAGGACAGCGCGGCCTACCTCGCCGAGCTGATGGCCGCGGCGGTCGCGGGGGAGGAGCTGACGGCCGGGGATATCGCCGGGGCGGGGTTCGGGCAGGACGGCACCGCGCACCAGATGCACCCCGGCCCGGTCCTGGCGACCCTCGTGCACGCCGCCACCACCGATGAGAAGATCCTGGCCACGCTGTCCGATGACGACCTGGCCGGGGTCATTGTCGCGGTCCGGCGGATCGGGTCGTTCGCGGCCTGGGCCGAGCTGACCGCGATCCGCGAGTTCGCCACCCGCCCCGACCCCCGCCGTCCCGCCCCAGCCTCCGATCCCGCTTCCGGAGGCGCCTCTGGCGGCCGTGGCCGTGTCCGGGGTGTGGATTCCCGTGATCCCAATGCGGGGGTGGCGGGCCTGCCGGGCGCGCCGACGGTGCGGGAGTTCGCGGCCGAGGAGCTGGCCCCGGATCTGCACCTGAGCGGGCAGAGCGCGGCCGGGCAGATCGCCTACGCGTGCACCGTAGCGGCGCGGCTGCCGGTCACCTTCGCGGCGCTGCGGACCGGCAAGATCCACCCCGTGCACCTGCGCATCGCCGACGACGAGACCGCGTACCTAGACGACAAGTACCTCGCCGAGGCCGACGCGAAGATCGCCGCGGCGGCGCAGTCCAAGACGTGGGGGGAACTGCGGTACTACGCGCACCGGCTGGTCCTCAAGCTGGACCCGGACTCCGCCTTGCGGCGCAAGAACCAGGCCCGCCAGGACGCGCACGTGCGGCCGTTCCGGGAGGCCTCCGGCAACGCCGGGATGTCCGCCCGCGAGATGCCCCCCGATGAGGTCCTGGCTTCGTGGCAGCATGTGGACCAGCGGGCCCGGGACTTGCGCGCGGCCGGTCTCCCCGGCACCCTCCAGGAACTCCGTGTCCAGGCCTACCTCGATCTCCTCCAAGAGCGCGACACCCGCCTCGCCCCGCCCGGCCCCGGTCAGGACACCCACCCCAGCGACACCGGCGAGACCGGCAGCTGCGACAACGCCGACGAGACCGATGACCCCGGCGAGACCGATGACCCCGGCGACACCGGCGGCCCCGGCCAGAGTGATGGCCCGGGCGGGAACGGCGGCCCGGGCGGCTCCGGTCACGGTCCCCGCAACGGCCCCGGCGGGACCAGCGGGACCGGCCCCGGTTCCGGCCGGCGGGCCGGGGGTTCCGGGCCGAGCCTGGCGGCCCAGGTCACCCTGACCATCCCGTGGGGGACCTGGCAGGGCCGCTCGGATACCCCCGGCGAGGCCGGCGGGTTCGGCCCGCTGGATCCCGAGACCGCCCGGGACCTGACCGCCGCCGCGCACGCCTGCGCGCCCGGCCTGCACCCCGGCGGCCCCCCCGACCCGCGCACCCTGAAGTTCAACACCGTCATCCGCGGCCCCTGCGACCACGCCCAGGCCCACGCCGGCTACCGGCCCAGCCGCAAACTCCGGCACCTGATCGCCGCCCGCAACGCGACGTGCACAGCGCCGGGCTGCGGGCAGCCCGCCGCCCGCTGCGACCTGGACCACACCACTCCCTGGCATCTCGGTGGCCTCACCTGTCCCTGTAATATCGCTCCGTTGTGCCGTCATCACCATCGGTGTAAACAGGCCCAGGGCTGGTGGCTCGAGCAAAGTGAACCGGGTGTCCTGAGATGGAGAACCCCGGCCGGCCGCACCCACACGACCACTCCGACCGTCTACCCGCTGTAGCGATCCCGGCCGCCAGGTCGCGCTAATACCAGGTACCGGCTTGCCGCCGAGCTTTATCCCGCCCTGGCTGCGACGGTTTTTGGGTGCGAGCGCCTCCGGCCCGGGTTACAGGCGGGAGGTGAGCTCCTTCACGATGTCTGCGGCTGACTGGGACTCCTTCGCGAGTGCTACGCCTTGTCCGGCCCACATCGAGAGCGCTTCGATCTCACCGGTCGTGCCGACCATCGGGGGCGCTGGCTCGTAACGAACGATCGCTTCGCCGGAGGCGAAGTGCGCGATCACGTCGCCCGCTCCCGGCCGCCGCGCGAGCGGGGGACGGCCTGCGGCCTCCCACGCCGTGGCCGTTGAGTTGCGGAGCGCGCGGTGGGGAGAATCGGGCCAGCCGACCTCGTACAGGTTGGGATACAACTGCGGATCGGTCTCGGCCGCGGCGATCAGCCGACGGCGGTAGTCCTCGTGGATCGGCATCTCCTCGGCCAGCAGGAAGCGGGTGCCCAGCCACGCGGCCTGGGCACCCAGGGCGAGCACCGCCGCGACTCCGCGAGCGTCGCCGATCCCGCCGGAGGCGATCACCGGCACCGGCGCCACCGCGTCGACCACCGCGGGCACCAACGCCAGTGTGCCGACGGTGCCCCACACGTGCCCGCCGGCCTCCAAGCCCTGCGCGACAATCACGTCAACGCCGGACGTGACCGCCCGCCGTGCCTCCTCGGCACTGCCGACCGTGAGCAGGACAATGCCGCCGGCGTTGTGCACAGCCTCGACGTAGCCGCTGGGATCCCCCCAGAGAAACGAGACGATCCGCAAGCCGGCCTCGAGGGCCTGGTCAAGATGGTCGTGGTGATCGGAGGTGAGAACGAAGTTGCCGCCGAACGGCCGCGTGGTCAGCGCCGCCGTCTCACGAACGACGGCCCCGACGTCAGCGGACCAGGTGAGCGTCACCATGCCGAGCGCGCCGGCATTCGAGACCGCCGCGGCCAGTTGGGGAATCGCAGCCATGGGTGCCTGAACGATTGGTCGTTCAATTCCGAGCATTTCGCATACCGGCGTGGTCACAGTCTTCGCCCCTTCCGTGGTTCTCCGTTACGTATACGATGTCGGCATCGACTCGGAGCCCCGGTCCCAGCCGTGGAACTTCGAGTAGTCGTGCGCGTCCCAGGCTTCGCGGAGCCCCGGGGTGCCCAGATCCCAGTCCGGGCGGATCTCGCTGGTGACGGCGCGCAGGTCATGCCACAGGTCGTAGAACGACGGGCGGCCCCAGAACCAGTAGCCGTTATAGACACTGTGGATGACCAGTCCGGGCTTGAGCACCAGCGTGTGCGGGATCATGGGGTTGTGCTCGGGGTCGGTGTACTCGGCGATGTCCAGGTCCTGCTGGACGGTCCGGCCAGGATCGGACAGGAAGGTCCACTGGGCGCCCACCGACGCGCGGAACTCTTGCAGGACGTGATGGTCGTCGGTGGCGATGGTGGCGATCTGGGTGTAGGCCACCGCGACCTTCGAGTAGTTGGCCGCCAGCTCAAGATGCTGCTGGTGCTCTTTGGGGCAGTAGTTGCCGCGTGCCAGGGTGAGGACCAGCGGATCGCGGCCCTGAAGTTCGCTGAGCTTACGCACCGTACCGGTGTGGTCCGGGAGGGCGTAATCGGGGAAGGTGCCGCCTGGTCTGATGTCGGGACGCATGGGATGACTGCCTCTCGTAGCTGTCTATGGACTATCTGGTAAGCGAACCCAGGCCCGCAGGAAGTTCCCGGTTTGCGCGGTGGCCTCGGCGGCCTCGGGGGTGCCGAGCAGGATCGGGTAAACGTGGGGCAGCCCCTCGCCGACCTCCAGGGTTACGTCGACCCCGGCTTCGGCGGCTGCTGAGGCCAGGCGTTCGGAATCGCTGAGCAGCAGGTCGGCCGTGCCGACCTGGATAAGCAGCGGCGGGAGCCCGGACAGGGAGGCGAACAGCGGCGACGCCAGGGGCGTCTTAGGGTCAGCCCCGGCTAGGTAGTCAGAGGCGAACTGTTGCAGCATGGCGGGGGTGGAGAACGGATCTTGATCGACGCGCTCGGTCATCGAGGCCCCCGAGCTGGTCAGATCCACCGTCGGGGACATCAGCGCGGCGGCCGCGGGCAATGCCTCCCCCGCGTCACGCGTAGCCACGAGCAGGGCGACGGCGAGCCCTCCGCCGGCTGAGTCGCCGGCCACCGCTATTGAACTTGCGCTCAGGCCCTGGTCGGTGCGGAGCCAGCGCCACGCCGCCAGGGCGTCGTCGATGGCGGCCGGGAAGGGGTGCTCGGGGGCCAGGCGATATTCAGGGAACAGCACCCGCATCCCGCTGGCCCGTCCGAGCCGGGCGGCCAGCTCACCGTCGCTGCGGAGCGACCCGAACTCGAAACCTCCGCCGTGCAGGAAGATGAGCACCCGGCCGGTGTCCGCTCCAGGGGCGGTAAGCCAGTGGGCTGGCACGCCGCCAGCGCTCACCTCCGTCACCAGCACGTCGTCGGGCACCGGATGAAGGCGGCCGGCTGGGGCGAAGGTGGCGCGGCGCTCTTCCAGCGTCGGCGGGGTCTGGCCGGCACTGGCCTTCTGCCGGTCCCTGAAGGCGTCGATCAGGTCCTGCATGGCCTGGCTCGGCATGTCGGCATCTCCTCGGTTTCGCGTGTCACCTGGAAGGGGCTCAGTTGTTCCGCGGGTCGTCTTCCGGGTCTAGGTATTCGAGGCTGATCGGCCCGATCGCCGTCACCTGAGTGACGTAGTCACCTGATTTGGCCCAGTGGAAATGAGGGGTACCGCCGGGCAGGACGATGACGGCACCCGGCGGGTACGCCTGCAGTTTTCCTTCGTCGAACTGTTCGCCCACGCCGATATAGAACACGCCGGATATGACCGTATAGACCCGGTCCTCGTGGTGTCTGTGGGGCATCAGCTTGACGCCGGACGGCAGCTTGACCCGGACCACGTACGGAGCGGGCTCCGATGTACGGCCCACAACGACGGCGAGACGGGCCGACGGCGGGAACGCCGGGAACGGCTCCCAGTCGATGTCCTCGGGCAGGGTCGGCCTGAAGACGGCCTGATCCAGTAGATGGGCACTCATTGTCGTGAACCTCCCGGACTCCGTGACGGACTCACCTGACGCCGTTAGCGTTCACAGTCTCGCCCTGGGGTGACCCGTCGCGCCCGTGGGATCCCTGGTCCGCTCCCTGGCCTGCCTCGACGGAGGGCTGCGCGGCACTAATGGTAGTACCGGCCCGGCCGGCCAGGATGTCGGCGGCATCGGTCAGCGCGCCGATCGCGGCCGGCCGGCCGGACGCACTGACGAAGCGGATGCACGCTTCGACCTTGGGCCCCATCGACCCGGCCGGGAACGTCATCGCCGACAGCGCGACGGTGTCGATGGCCTGGATGGGCTGCGCGTCCGGCGTGCCGTAACCGCGGATGACCGCAGGCACGTCGGTGAGCACCAGCAGGCGATCGGCTGTGAGCGTGATCGCCAGCCCGGCCGCGGTCAGGTCCTTATCGACAACAGCCTCCACTCCGGTCAGCTCACCGGCGTTCGATCGGATCACCGGTACCCCGCCACCCCCGCCGCAGATCACGAGCGCGCCGGCGTCGGCCAGGGAGCGCACGGTCTCGATTTCGACCAGCCCCAGTGGCCTGGGCGAGGCCACCACGCGCCGCCAACGGGGCCCGTCAGCGGCGACGGTCCACCCCAGGCGCGCGGCCAGCGCCTGCGCTTCGCCCTGATCGTAGCTGGCTCCAATGAACTTGGTGGGGCGGCCGAACGCGGGGTCGGACGCGTCGACGACCGTCTGGCTCATGACGCAAACCGCGTGCTGGGCGACGCCCGCGTTACCGAGCTCCTGGACCAGCCAGTACCCGATCATGCCCTGGGTCTGGGCGACCAGCACGTCGAGCGGATACGGCCGGCTGAGGCTCGTATCCGCCTGACTCTCCAGCGCGAGCACCCCCACCTGCGGCCCGTTACCGTGGCACAGCACGAGCTGGTGATCGGCGGCCAGCGGGGCGAGGGCCGCGGCGGCCTGCCGGACATGCCGCCGCTGGATCACGGCGTCCGGCCGCTCGTCCCGCTCGAGCAGGGCGTTTCCGCCCAGGGCCACTACGACGCGCATCGCTTATCCGGCCGGCGACTGGCTGAGCAGGGCCTTTCGGGGCGGCTCATGACGATGGGCCGAGGGTGGAGATCATCAGGGCCTTGATCGTGTGCATCCGGTTCTCCGCCTGGTCGAATACCACTGAAGCGGGTGACTCGAAGACCTCGTCGGTGACCTCCAGCGCGTCCAGCCCGTGTTGGGCGTAGATCTGCTGGCCGATTTCGGTGTCGCGGTTGTGCAGGGCCGGCAGGCAGTGCAGGAACTTGACCGCCGGATTGCCGGTGGCCTTCATCACGGCGGAGTTCACCTGGTAGGGCAGAAGCTGGTCGATCCGGGCACCCCACTGATCCTCGGGTTCGCCCAGGGACAGCCATACGTCGGTGTAGACGAAATCCACCCCGGCCACGCCCGTGGTGACGTCCTCCGTCACCAGGAGCCTGGCGCCGGATCCGGCGGCCAGGCCCGCGGCGATGCCGCGAATCTCCGCCGCGGGCTGCAGCGCGGGCGGAGCGCAGATGCGGACGTCCATGCCGAGCGTGGCCCCGGTCACCAGCAGCGAGTTCGCCGTGTTATTCCGGCCATCCCCCAGGTAGCAAAAGGACACCTCGGCCAGGGGCTTGCTGGAATGATCGGTCATGGTCAAGATGTCGGCCAGCATCTGGGTCGGGTGCCAGGTGTCGGTGAGCCCGTTCCAGACCGGCACCCCGGCGAACTCGCCCAGGGTGTCCATGGATTCCTGGGTGAATCCGCGGTATTCGATGCCGTCAAACATGCGGCCGAGCACGCGGGCGGTGTCTTTCACCGACTCCTTGTGGCCCAGCTGGGACTCTCCCGGGCCGAGGTAGGTGACGTGCCCGCCCTCGTCGTGGGCGGCGACCTCGAACGCGGACCGGGTCCGCGTGGAGGTCTTCTCGAAGATCAGGGCGATGTTGCGGCCCGCCAGCCGCCGCCCGGTCACGCCCCGGCGTTTGTCCGCCCGCAGTTGCCGGGCCTCCTCGACGAGGTAACCGAACTCTTCGGCGTTGAGGTCGGTTTCCTTCAGCAGACTGCGTCCGTGCAGGGCCATCAGGCACTCCTTACTCGGCTTGATCGCGTGGCTAGGCCGGATCGCGCTCGATCGGGCAGGTCATGCACCGGGGGCCGCCGCGGCCGCGGCCGAGTTCGCTGCCAGGCACGGCGATCACCTCGATGCCGTGCTTGCGCAGCATGGTATTGGTTGTGTCGTTGCGGTCGTAGCCGAGGATCACGCCCGGGGCGACGGCCAGGTAGTTGTTCCCGTCGTCCCACTGCTCCCGCTCGGCGGCCCTGATGTCCTCGTCGGTGATCAGCACGGTGACCTCGGCGATGCCCATCGCCGCCGCGAGGGCGTCCCACAGGCTGCGGTTGTAGGTGACCTTCCGGCCTGCCCCGTAGCCGTCGGCGGTGATGGTCCACGATCGCATGTGCCGGTCGATGAAGGGATAGAGCACGAAGGTGCTCCGGTCGATCATGGTCATGACCGTGTCGAGGTGCATCATCGCGTGCGACTTGGGCAGCTCGACGGCGATCACGGTGTGGGCCTGGCCGTTGGCGAACAAGGCGCGGGAGAGGATTTCCGCCGCCATCGGCGTGGTCCGCCCCCCATGCCGATCAGGACGGTGCCGTGGCCCAGGACGTGCACATCGCCGCCTTCCACGCTGGCCGGCAGGTGATTGGCGTCGTCGCCGCCGTAGTAGGTAACGAAATCGGCGCTGGCGAACATCGGATGGTAGCGGTACACGGCGCGCATGTGCAGGTTCTCCCGCTGCCGGGCGGGCTTGGCCATCGGGTTGACCGAGACCCCGCCGTAGACCCAGCAGGAGTTGTCCCGGGTGAACAGGTGGTTGGGCAGCGGG